>SR_TP_S13solDRAFT_1000561_pt1 | contig 14378 bp, 11 predicted proteins | sample SodReaTP_S13sol_FD_11159 | JGI IMG/M metagenome (IMG submission 11159)
GGCCTTCAACACCGGCCGCATCAAGGTCCTGAGCACCGACAACATCGTCTGCGTGGGCGGTGGTGACACCTCCATCGACGTGGTCTCCGTGGCCCGCCGTCTGGGCCGCATCGAGGCCGAGAACATCACCGACAACCCGGAAGACATGATCCACGGCTACGTGGCCCACGACAGCGCCATGAGTGCCATGCGCACCGGTGCCAACGTGACCCTGACCTCCCTGTTCCCCAAGGAGAAGATGACGGCCGCCGAGCACGAGGTGCACGACGCCCTGCACGAGGGTGTGACCATCCTCGACGGTGTGATGCCCGTTGAAGTGGTGCTCAACGACAAGGGCCGCGCCGTGGGCCTGAAGATGGCCAAGTGCCAGTTCGAGGGCAACAAGCCCGTGCCCGTTGAAGGCACCGAGTTCGTGCTGGAGGCCAACCTGATCGTCTCCGCCATCGGTCAGGGCGGTGACCTCAGCGGTCTGGAGTCCCTGGACAACGGCCGCGGCTTCATCGACACCGACAAGTTCTACCAGGTACCCGGCAAGCAGGGTCACTTCGTGATCGGCGACATCATCCGCCCCCACCTGCTGACCACCGCCATCGGCCACGGCGCCATCGCCGCCGACAGCATCGATCATTACCTGTCGCACGAGGAGCCTATCAAGCGCCCGCGCGTCGATGTGCATCACTTCAAGCTGCTCAACAAGCTGCAGGAGGTGGGCCTGAACCCCGAGGCCTACTCCGGTGAGCAGGTGCGTGGTACCTCCGAGAGCAAGTTCGCGGTGCACAACTTCGAGGACCGTTCCGCCCAGGAGATCATCTCCCACGAGAAGCTGTTCAAGGGCCACTTCCCGTTCACCCCGCGCAACAAGCGCAGCGAGCACGGCCCAAGCGCCGACGAGGTGATCGGCCACTTCCAGGAGCGCATGGACTGCCTCACCGAGGAACAGGCCGTGGCCGAGGCCAAGCGTTGCATGAGCTGCGGCATGTGCTTCGAGTGCGACAACTGCGTGATCTACTGCCCGCAGACGGCCGTGTATCGCGTGCCCAAGAAAGAGGCCGCCACCGGCCGCTACGTGGCCACCGACTACGCCAAGTGCGTGGGCTGCCACATCTGCGCCGAGGTCTGCCCCACCGGCTACATCGACATGGCCATGGGTGACTGAACCATGGGGCGAGGCATCTCACTTGTCCGTATGATCCTCGCAGGTCTGCTGCTGGCGGGCGCAGTCTTCGCGCTCGCCGGCTGCAGCCCGGTGGAAGGTCCGCAGATGATGCAGGCCCGGGGTGACCAGTGCGTGGAACCGGTGGAGGTCATCCGCCGGGATCACATGAAGCTGCTCAGCCACGAGAAGGATCAGGCGGTGCTGTTCGGCGTGCGCAACCCCAACCACAGCATCCGGGGTTGCGTGGAGTGTCACGTCTCGCCCACCGCCAGCCGGGATGACCCCAGCAGCCATTTCTGCCTGAACTGCCACAGCTTCAACGCGGTGCGCATGGACTGCTTCCAGTGTCATGCGGACAAGCCCGCCAATGACTACCACTTCCATGCCCTCAACCCCCACGGGCCGGGCTTTGGTTTCGATTCCGCGGCGAATTCCGCCAGCCTGGCCCGGGACCTGGAGTCCATCATCGCCCTGGAGACGCAGAAACCATGAGCCATGACTCCACGCCTGATCTCTCCCGCCGCCGCTTCATCACCGGCGCGGTCGGCGCCGTGGCCAGCCTCACGGTGGCACCGGGCATCTTCCTGATGCAGACCAACGCCCAGGCCGGCACCAAGCCTGGTGCCCGCTGGGGCCTGCTGATCAACACCAATGTGTGCGGCGACTGCAACGCCTGCGTGACCGCCTGTCACAAGGAAAACGGCGTGGGCAGCATGAACCGGCCCACCACCGACGCCCAGTGGATCCGCAAGGTGAACATCACCGACCGGACCACCGGCCACAGCCGCTCCCTGCCGGTGATGTGCCAGCACTGCGAACATCCGCCCTGCGTCGACGTGTGCCCCACCGGCGCCTCCTTCCGGCGCGCGGACGGCATCGTGCTGGTCAACAAGCACACCTGCATCGGTTGCCGCTACTGCATGATGGCCTGCCCCTACAAGGCACGCTCCTTCGTGCATGAACATCTCACCGACCAGGTACCCCATGCCCCCCGCGGCAAGGGCACCGTGGAGAGCTGCACCCTGTGCGTGCACCGCATCGACAAGGGCGAGCGGACCACCGCGTGCGTGGAGGCCTGCCACACCGAGGGCAACGGCGCCATGGTGTTCGGTGATCTCAACGATCCCAATTCCGAGATCTCCCGCCGCCTGGCCGAGTACGGCGGGGCCGCCATCCGGGCCGACCTGGGTCTGAACCCGGGCGTGCGCTACCAGGGACTCTGATCCGAGGCTATGACAAGCATGAAAGCGATGACCCACTTCCGGGAGATCGAGGGCAGGAGCAAGGGCTACTACGGACTGCTCGTGCTGCTGTTGTTCGGCATCGGCCTGGGCCTGGTGGCCGCCGCCCTGAAGGGCACCTACGGCCACCATATTACCGGCATGAACAACCACGTGGTCTGGGGCCTGCCCCACGTGTTCGCCATCTTCCTGATCGTCGCCGCCTCCGGGGCCCTGAACGTGGCCTCCATCGCCTCGGTGTTCGGCCGCAAGGCCTACAAGCCCCTGGCGCCCCTGTCGGGCCTGCTGGCCATCACCCTGCTCGCCGGCGGCCTGGCCGTGCTGGTACTGGACCTGGGTCGTCCCGACCGGCTGATCGTCGCCATGACTCACTACAACTTCAAGTCCATCTTCGCCTGGAACATCTTCCTGTACACCGGCTTCATCGCCATCGTGGCGGTGTACCTGTGGTTCATGATGGAACGGCGCATGAACCCCCACAGCACCAAGGTGGGCTACGTGGCCTTCATCTGGCGCCTGATCCTGACCACCGGTACCGGCTCCATCTTCGGCTTCCTGGTGGCCCGCGAGGCCTACGACGCCGCCATCCTGGCCCCCCTGTTCATCGCCCTGTCCTTCTCCCTGGGCCTGGCGGTGTTCCTGCTGGTGCTGATGGCCGCCTACAACTGGACCGGACGCCCCCTGGGTGACGCCATCCTCAGGCGCCTGAAGAACCTGCTGGGCATCTTCGTGGCCGGCGTCCTGTACTTCGTGGCCGTCTACCACCTCACCAACCTGTATGCCACCCGCCTGCACGGCGTGGAGGCCTTCCTGCTGGTGCACGGCGGCATCTATCCCTTCCTGTTCTGGTTCGTCCAGATCGCCCTGGGCAGCGTGCTGCCCCTGGTGCTGCTGTTCCACCCGGTGTGGAGCCGTTGCCGGGCGGTGATCGCAGCGGCCTGCGGCCTGGTCATCCTGGGTGGCCTGGCCCAGCTCTATGTGACCATCATCGGCGGTCAGGCCTACCCGCTCGACCTGTTCCCCGGCCATGACGTGAGCAGCAGCTTCTTCGACGGCGTGGTGGTCCCCTACACCCCCTCCGCCGTGGAGTGGATGCTGGGCATCGGCGGTGTGGCCCTGGCCCTGTTCATGGTGACCGTGGCCATCAAGTTCCTGCGCTTCCTGCCCGAGAGCCTCGCCGACGACAAGGTGGATCCGCACCACGCCGCGCAGGCCGCTGCCGGGGCCGAACCCGCCAAGGCATGAGGCCTGTGACACTGCCCCGCGGCGCCTGATCATGACGCGCCTGCTCGTCTCGGCCGCCCACAAGTCCTCCGGCAAGACCACCGTAGCCACAGGCCTGTGCGCCGCCCTCGCGGCGCGCGGCCTGCGGGTCCAGCCCTTCAAGAAAGGCCCCGACTACATCGACCCCCTGTGGCTCGGCCATGCCGCCGGCCGTCCCTGCGTGAACCTGGACTTCCATACCCAGGATCACGACGAGATCCTGGCCATGGCCGCCCGTTACGAACGGGACACCGATGTCACCCTGGTGGAAGGCAACAAGGGCCTCTACGACGGCGTGGACCTGGAGGGCAGCAACAGCAACGCCGCCCTGGCCAAGCTGCTCGAGACCCCGGTGGTGCTGGTGGTGGACTGCCGCGGCATGACCCGGGGCATCGCACCCCTGCTGCTCGGTTACCAGGCCTTTGATGCCGGCGTCCGCATCGGCGGCGTGATCCTCAACCGGGTCGGCGGCGCCCGCCACGAATCCAAGCTGCGCGCGGTCATCGAACACTACACGGACGTCCCCGTGCTGGGCGCCGTGCACGAGGATCCGGCGCTGCAGATCATCGAACGCCACCTGGGGCTGGTCCCCAGCAACGAACACCAGAAGGCGGACAGCCAGATCCGCCGCCTGGGCGAGGCCATCGCTGCACAGGTGGACCTGGAGGCCGTGCTCAGGATCGGCGCAGACACCCGCACGCCCCTGCCGGCTACGCCCTCGCCCGTTGCCGAGGCCACTGCCGGTCCGAAGGTGCGTATCGCGGTCGCCCGGGACGCCGCCTTCGGTTTCTACTACCACACGGACCTGGAGGCCCTGGAGCAGGCCGGTGCGCAGCTGTGCTTTTTCGATGCCCTGCATGATGCAGAGCTTCCCGAAGCGGATGCCCTGTTCATCGGCGGCGGATTCCCCGAGACCCACCTGGCGGCCCTGGAGGCCAACGCCCCCCTGCGCGGCGCGATCCTCGATGCCATCGAGGCAGGCCTGCCCGCCTACGCCGAGTGCGGCGGCCTCATGTACCTCTCGCGCAGCATCCGCTGGAAGGATCAGTGCCACACCATGGTGGGCGTGATCCCGGGCGACGTGGTCATGCATGAACGTCCCCAGGGCCGGGGCTATGTGCGCCTCGAGGAGACCGGCGCGGGACTCTGGCCGCTTCGGGATGGGGAAGGCAAGGCAGCCACCTTCCCTGCCCATGAATTCCATTACTCGGCCCTGGAACCCATGGGCGCTGAGACCGTGTACGCCTACCGGGTCCTGCGCGGTCACGGCGTGGACGGGCGTCACGACGGCATCGTCCGCCACAATCTGCTGGCCAGCTACAGCCACCAGCGGCACACCCGCCGCAATCCCTGGGCCTCGCGCTTCGTGGCCTTCATCCGTCATCAGCTACAATCCCGTTCAGCGACACAGGCCCGCAGCACAGCCCCCTGAATGCGTCGCGTCTCCATGCACACCAGGAGTTATTCATGATCACCATCACCCCCAACGCCGCAAAGCAGATCATCGAATCGGCCAGGCAGAGCGGCCTCGAGAACACCCCCCTGCGCATCGCCGCACGCCGCCATTCCGACGGCGCCATCGAATATGGCATGGGCTTCGACGACACCGGCCGGGACGAGGATCTGACCTTCAAGAGCGAGGGTGTGAGCCTGGTCATCGACCCCATCTGCGTCGACCTGGTGAAGGATGCGGTGCTGGACTACGTGGAGATGAACCCGGGCGAATTCCGCTTCATCTTCATGAACCCCAACGATCCCCACTACCGCCCGCCCAATTCCGCCGCCGGCGCCCCGCCCGCCAGCGTGAGCGGCACCTGGTCGCCGGACAAATCATAGGATTAAGCGGACTGCAAAGGGCGCCAAGGTCGGCGCGAAGGACGCGAAGCCTATCATGATGAAAACACCTCGCGGCCTTAGCGCATACCTTCGCACCCCTCGCGGTTCGCTTTTCCCTCGCCCCCCAACAGGGTCTTAACCAGACATGCTTCTGACCATTCCTGAGCTGCTGGATGCCGCGCAGCTGGCAGAGATCCGCCGGCTGCTGGCGGATGCACCGTTCACCGACGGCCGCTACAGCGCCGGTGCGGACGCCCGGCGCGTGAAGCACAACGAGGAGGTGGATCCGTCGGATACCCGAGTCAGGGCGCTCAACCAGCTGGTGCTCATGCCCCTCTACCGGCACGAGACCTTCCAGGCCGCCGCCCTGCCCCGCAAGCTCTCCGGCGCATTCTTCGCCCGCTACCTGCCCGGCATGCAGTACGGTGCCCACGTGGACGACCCGGTCATGGGCCCGGAGGGCGGCCGCTACCGAACGGATGTCTCCGTGACCGTGTTCATCGGCGAACCGCAAAGCTATGAGGGTGGCGAACTGGTTGTGGAAACGGACTTCGGAGAGCAGCAGGTGAAACTCCCTGCGGGACATGCCGTGATCTATCCCTCCTCCAGCCTGCACCGGGTTTCCCCGGTGACAGGGGGAGAACGCCTGGTCGCCGTTGCCTGGGCGGAATCCATGGTGCGCGACCCGGCCCGGAGGCAGATGCTCTACGAGCTCTACCAGGTCCATGAGGCCTTGCGCAGGGACAATCCCGATGCCGAGGTGACCCGGCGAGCCGGGCATGTGCGCGCCAACCTGATGCGCATGTGGGCGGACGTTTAGTCCGAAGTGCCAAAGGAAGAAGTGTGAATTGGGAAGTGGGAAGTTAAACCCAATGCCGTAGGTTGGACTGAGCGCAGCGAAGTCCAACGGCTCGGACAGGAGAAAACCTGTCCTCTCGCAAAGAGAAAGAAAAACATGTTCCTCTCACGGGGACACGGAGGCACGGGGAAACCCTATTTGATCAGGTTTCCTCCGTGTCCCCGTGCCTCCGTGAGAGGATTGGTTCTGATTTGGACTACCCCAACCTACGCCCGGAGAAGTCCGGACACAGGGAAGGCAAGGCCTCGTCGCTGACCGGCCAGGTCTCGGGGGGCTCGCGCAGCAGACGCTCTGCCACCGTCAGCCAGTGCTCACGGGCCGGGGCGATCAGACGCTTGAGTTCCTCCAGCGTACCGCCCTTCACCCATCCCTCGTACGCCTCACGCAACTGGGGAAACAGCAGCGCACGCATGCCGCCCAGGTTGGCGAAATAGAAATGCAGCGCACCCTCGGGTGCGTCATCCAGGAGTGCGGGCAAGGTGGCCAAACAATCGGCCAGGTGATCCCGCACGGCACGCATCACCCGCTCGGCCCGGCTGCCGGCCACCGTCATCATCCGCTCCTGCCACTCGGGGCCCAGCAGGCGTCCGGCCAGCACCTCGCCCACCTCGTGCCACACCGCGGACTCCACCTCGGCGTCCACCATGCGCTCCAGGCTTTCGTCATTGCCCGGATCATGACCATAGGCCCGCAAGGCCCGTCCCAGAGAATCCACGGCAGGCGCGCCGCGCATCTGCCAGGCCTCGATCATCTCGAACACCATGCGACGTATGGACTCCCGGCGCACGAAGATGCGCTCGCCCCGGGACATGGCCGGCGGTGAAGAAAGATCCCGCGCCATCTCCTGGCCCACCACATAGATGCGGTAGCCCTCGTAATCCTCGAGTTTGATCAGACTGCCAAGGAAGAACAGCGGGCGCGCGCCGCGACCATAGCCAGCGCCATAGACCAGTCCGTGGGGACTGAGATGCTGATTGACCGCCTCGTGATCGAAGGGATCAAAGCGCCGCTCACCCAGGGTCAGGGCGTCCAGGTCCTGTGCCTCCAGCCCTTCCCAGTGCTGTTCCCGCGCCACCACCCAGTCGCCCACCTCGCGGCGGTCCAGGGCCATGGAATACGGCAGGCCCCGCTCCCAGCGGTAGAACTCGCGCATCTTGAGCAGATAGGTGCAGAGGGTATCGTTGCCCGCATAGCGCGCATCGGCGATGTCGCAGTTGCGCTGCACGGTCTCGCGCAGATCGCGCCATTGCGGCGCTGATGCCCGGGTGGTGTTCACATCACTCATGGCTGATCACACCCTGATGATGGCTCGATGACAGGACCATTGTCCCCCAGAAAGACACCGAAGAAAACGTTATCCGTAGCAGGGTCAAGTCCCAGTCCGTAGGAGCGACGACCCCGTCGCGAACCCGCGTGAGTCAGGATGCAAACCATCGCTCTCACGGAGACACGGAGCCACTGGGGACAATCGGGGATTGATTCTCCCTGCCCCCGTGTCACCTTGAGAGAACGGTTCTTCAGCGCTCAGCAACACAACCCAGACCCCGCCCTTCAACAGGCAAAAAAAACCCCGGCCAGCGCCGGGGTCCAATGGGCTGGTATGCGCCCGATCAATCTTATCGCTGCACCTCGCCGCCCGCCGCCTTGGTAAGTGCTTCACCAATGGCATTGGGAGAGCGGCGCAGACGCATGAAGCTGTTGGCACCCATCATCTTCAGGTCCGGGAAATGCACCGCCATGCGGAAACGCATGTGCAGGGCCTCCACCTCGCCGCCGATCACCAGGATTTCATAGGGCAGGTAGGCGGTCGACTTCATGCCCTGGAAATCCACGATGGACATCTGGTGGGCATCATCCATGTGCGCGCTGGCGCCGCCCCTTGCCTGGCTCATGGAGACACCGAACACCGTCATCTGGGTGCCGGGGATATCCAGCCGGTAGACCTTGGACACACCACCGGCATTGGCCGCCAGACCGCGCTCCACGGCGGCCACCGCATCGGCGTGACTGCGATAGCTGGCCAGGCGGTAGGGATCGGTGAAGTACTCCATGCCGAAGGTGTAGTTGTAGCGCTGCAGCTGATCCGGCGGCAGGCCTGCCTCGGAGCCGAAGAACTCACGCTGACCCAGGGCGCCCGCCAGACGGGCAGACACAGAGAAAAGTTCGCCGTTCAGCCGGTAGGCGTGACGCAGGTAGATTGGATTCACATAGGCGATCTGGGTGTTGCCACTCACTTCCGTCAGCGACACCCGCAGCGGCGCGATGTAGCCGCCCCGCTCGCTGGCCGCGGCCACCTGCAGCAGCTCATCGCTGGTGACGATCAGGATATGGGCGCCATCGTAGGGCTGGTATTCGCCCACGACACGGAAACCCTGCCCTTCCAGGGCGGTGCGGGTATTGTCCAGATGCGCCGAGATGGGTCCCTCATAGACCGCGCCCAGCACGAAAGGCTTGAGGTTCTCGCCATCCTGGGCATGAACAAGGGAGAAGGACAGCAACATCCAGACACAGGCGGCCCGGACGAGCCAGGAAAACGCAGAACGGGAATGCTTCATGATTCAGACACCTCGCGGATCAAGCGGTCGGGAAACCGGCAGTCGCCCCCTCTGAAGTTGTACCTGCCGGACCAAACGAAACAACGGGGCCTCGCGGGCCCCGTTGTTGCGACGTGCCTAGAACTTCCAGGCGTAGCTCAGTTCCAGATCGAACTGATACATCTTCAGCTCGATATCCTGCATGGGGAACAACGGGTTCTCACCGCTGACCTTCTTGGTCGGAGCATACATGGCTGCGAAATTCAACTCGTTGCGCGGCCCCATCTGACGGGTAAACCCAGCCGTAAGGTGATGTTCGATGATGCCCGGAGCAAGAATATTCAACAGAACCTCGGAATCACGGATAGGCTGCTTGCCGTAGCTGTAGCCCACGCGCCAGGTCATGTCGGGGCTGGTCTGCCACTGGTAACCCAGCTTGTAGATGGTCATGTCCTTCCATCCGAAGCCAGGTCCATTATCGTCCCCAAGACACTGATTGCCAGTATTCAAGCAGATGCCGAGAGCTGGCAACATCGGATTTCCGATGGACTTCACATCGCTGTACCAGATGTGCTGGATATCAAAGAACAGGGTCGAGGAGGGAGAGACATCCCAGGCGAGACCCACGGTCACGTTGGCAGGGATATCGAAGTCACCCTGTTCTGCGAACAGGTTGTCATACTTACTGAATTCCTCGGCGAAGATCTTGGACTGATAGGACGCACCCAGACGTACACCAGGAGCGACTTCACCTTGGACTCCAAGGCGAACACCATAACCCCAGGAGCTGTCGTAACCATCTTCGACTACGCCGAAGCCACCAAGCCCCGTGGCTTTGAAACGCTGGTATGCAATGATCGGCGTGACACCCCAGGAGGCCGTATCATTGATCTTTCGTGAATAGGTGGGCGCGATAAAGAGCTGCATCAGGTCCACGCCTGCAGCACCACCGTAGAACGTGCCGCCAAACATGTCATTCGGATAGTCTGTATTCATGCCGCCATTGCCATACACGGAAATACCGATGCTGCTCTGGTCATCCAGCATACGGTTCCACCCGAAATGTGGCACGAGGAAGTAATCTGAGCGGCTGTCCACGCTGCCAGTCGCCAGCGGGAAGCCGGAGGCGGCGAGATCATCGGGATCAGGGAAAAAGTCGGGGGCGCCCATACCGGATACTGAATAACTCCGACGCGGCGAGAACAGTGCAGCACCCAGGTCAATACGGTCACCCAGAGTCACCATACCCGCAGGGTTGGTGGCAGCCGCCAGGGAATCCTGGGAGAGGGCCACACCCGCACCCGCCAGACCCTTGCTGGTGGTGCCGTAGCCATGAGAGAAGTAACCGTTGGTGGCGTTGGCCACCCCTGCAACGCCCAGCCCGGCGGCAACGGCAAACAAGACAGTCGACTGTCTGACAACCTTATGCATGAAATCCTCCTCCGATCACACGCTCAATGCGTGTCTTATTGATAAGTGAGACAGGTGCACAACCCGGCCTTTGTTGTTGTTTTTATGGCCGAGACTGAGCATCGGAGAATTCGTTCTCAGGGTCCAAACATAAAAATTAATATGCAATCAGTATTATGTATGTTAGCTATACTGATTATTAATATTTTCTAATCTCCGAATTTTCAGGATCTCTCACTGATCGTTGACGAAGCGCGAAGTCTGGCGAGACTGCCCCAAGTTCACGTCCTTGAATCGCAGAATCACGGTTTGCTTGCCTCCATTTCTCAACATTAAATGCGCTGACGCATTGGCATTCTCTGGGCTTTTCCTGTGTTACCGGCCAGGACGCAACAACGCGAATCTCCACGCCAGCCCCCTGGGGATTGGCGTTCAGGCCCCCTTGAACACCCGATGATGCAATCTTTTCTGACTGTTTCAGTCAACGGGAGCCTGATTTGCACTAACCGATGCGGCCGCCTCCCTGCCTCACATCAGATAACCGAAGCGGCAAAGTCACCGTAGGAGCGGCGACCCCGCCGCGAACATGCCTCAGCGTGGATTTCATACGCTGCCCCAGTGTCGAACGGCGCTGCCTTTACCTGATTGACGCCGGCGCGATAAGCGCAGTGACAACGGCGCATGCAACCCATTGCAGGCTCTGGATTCCTTTCTGGCGCTGCCGATATATCCAGAATCAAGGCTGTTCGGCCCGAGGTCGAGCCTCCTACAGGCCCCAAAAGAAAGCCCCGCCGAGGGGCGGGGCTTGAGTGGCCATCCCTGGCCGCAAGACATGCTAAAGGGATCAGAAGCGATAGCCCAGGTTCACGCCGAAGGACTGCTCGGACAGGGAGATCTTGCTGCCAGGCAGCATGGGATCCGTGGCCGGCGCCTGGAAGGTCTTCTCGGGCACGTACATGTAGTGGAAGGCCAGTTCCCAGTTGCCGTCCATGTTATAGCCGGCACCCAGTGTGTAGTGGGTCTCCACCACGGCCGGCAGGATCAGGTTGCGGCTGACGTCCTCGTTGCCGATGGGTGACTTGCCGTAGTTGAAACCGGCCCGCAGGTTGAGGCGGTTGTTCACGGCCCAGTCCACGCCCAGGGCGTAGACGGTCTGGTCGTCCCAGCCCGGATCCATGGGCACGGAGATTCCGCCGGGACCGGTCACAGCCAGCTTGTCCATGGTGTCGGACCAGTTGATCCACTTCACGTCAGCGGAGACAGTCACGGCCGGTATGGCGCGGTAGGCAAGACCCAGAGCCAGCTGCTGGGGAAAATCCAGGCCCAGCTTGTAGGTGCCGGCGGGCAACGGTCCACCGCCCATCATGCTCATGTCGATGTCGCCCTGGGCCAGGTTGTACGCATGATCCCCGAACACCTGCTTGCTCTTGTAGGCAGCGCCCAGAGTGAGACGGTCGTTCACATCGAACAGCAGACCGAAGGACGCCCCAATGCCAAAGGCACTGGAAGAGCGTGACAGGTCAAAATTGTTCTCCACATCACCCAGTGCATTGATGAAGCGCTGCTTGAACGCCACGGACTGGTAATTGATGTTGAGCGAGGCGCCGAGGGTGAGGCGATCATCCACCTGCCAGGCCAGGGTCGGTGCCATCTGCCAAAGCATGACGTTGCTGTAACCATCGAATGACAGACCGGGCATGACCTCGGTTTGCGCATAGTCCACACCCATGCCCGATGTGCCGTACATGCCGCCGCCGAACCACAGGTCATCCCGCCCGTTGACCGGTGCGGTCCAGCCGATGGCCGGGATCCCGTACAGGTCCACGGAACTCTTGCCGGTCTCGCCGCCCGTGGCGGTGAAATCCACAGAGCGCTCTGGCATGAAGGCCTCCATGGAGAAGTCCGCGCGCTTGCCGATGCGGGCCATGCCGGCGGGGTTGGTGATGGCGGTCATGGCAGAGCCGGGGTTGGCGGTCACCGCGCCACCGAGGCTCTTCTGGTAGGCACCGATGCCGATGAGCTGGTAGCCGTTGGTGGCCTGGGCAACGCCCGTGGCGGCGAGGCCGGAGGCCAGGCAGATGAAGACGCCGGAGCGCCGGATGGACTGATACATTGCATTCCTCCACTGAGATTGGGGCATGGCCCCGGTTGATCATCTTGTGTTGATCGGGTTGTTGTTATGGTTATCCTGGTGCTTCAAACGAGTGTCCGAAGGAACACGCGCGGGCCTGCACCTGGCCTTAAGGAGACCAGGCAGTCGAATTCATAGAGAGAACGGCTGTGCAGGCCTGACTACAGCCACCCGACACAGAAAACCCCGCTCACGCGGGGTTTTCTGTTTGGGAACAGATCAAAGACCGACTCAGTTGTCGGCGTCGTGATCGAAGGTGCCTACCTTCTCCCCGGCCATCTGGCGGCGCACGAACTCCACGTCCTTGCCGTTGAGCGCGAACGGGAAGCTCAGGATGTCCGTGGGGCTGGAATCGCCGTAGGGACGGTTGCAGGCGGAGACCTCCTCGTCGGACTTGCCGGGGCAGCCGGAGGTCTGGAAGGGCTTGCCGGAGCTGATCAGGTCGTTCAGCTCCTTCTCGTCCAGACCGAAGTCCACCACCTGGCCCTGCTCGTTGAACTTCATGTCGTCGATGCGGCCACCGGCGTAGTCGATGATGAAGCGGGCCAGCTGCACGCGGCGCCACTGGTCACGGGGCACGGGGTTCCAGTCTTCCATAAGCGAACCCTGCTCCGGGAAGAAGGCGAACATGTGGTTGTGGCCGCCCATGTCGCGGATCTTCTGGCAGACGGCCAGGATCTCCTGCTCGGTCTCACCCATGCCGCAGATCAGGTGCGCGCCGAACTTCTCGGGGCCGAAGATCTCGGCGGCCCACTCGATGGCCTGCCAGTACTTGTCCCAGCGGTGCGGGCTGTCCACGGTCTTGCCACGGGTGCGCTCGAAGATCTCGGGGGTGACTGCATCCAGGGCCACGGTGAAGATGTCCGCGCCCTTGTCGCGCAGGTTCTTCAGGTCCTCGTAGCTCATGGTGGTGGGGTTGGAGAGGATGGACACGGGGATGTGCGGGACTTCCTTAACCCACTTCTCCAGCAGCACCACGGTGTCGTGGTCGGAGTTGGGGTGGGTGATCATGGAGATGCACATGCGCTCGAACTGGCCCTTGTCGGCGTTGTTCTTCACGCGCTCGATGACGTCGTCGTAGCGGGCAGTGGGCCAGTCCACGCGAATGAAATTGCGGTCCGCGTAGTCGCGGGCCTCTTCACGGTGACGGGCGAGGCCGCAGTAGCTGCAGTTGGCACGGCAGCCTTCAGGATAGGTCACCAGCAGGTTCAGACAGTGGGTGCAGGCGGTGCGGTGCATGGTGCCGGGCACCAGGCCCAGGGTGATGGCCGCGGCAGTGGACATCTGCACGTAGTCCGGGGAACGCATCTCCGGGGTCTTGATGTGATAGTCGGGCCGGTAGAACGTCACCGGGGAGACCATGGACTCGGCACTAGCACTCATTGTGACCTCCAGTAATCAGAAACCTAGTTCAATATTTCTCGCGAAGACGCGAGGCACGCAAAGCACATGAATCATCCACGGAATCTGCCTGCGTGCCCTGTGTCCTGTCGAGCTCACCCTTCAAGCGCTCAAGGCCATCTCAAGCGCCCTTGTTGCTGTTCATCACGAAGACTCGCGTAACGATTCCTCGCAGGTCGGGCTTCAGCCCGACGCCGGAGCCAGCCGGAGCCGCCGCTGTCGGCCTGAAGGCCGACCTACGGGATCAGGCGGTCACGGGAAGTGACGACATCTGCCGTCAAACCCAGGCATCACACCACGGCATTCTCAAAATACTCATTAAACGCAATCCAGCCCTTGCGCTGGGTGGCATCCTCGTTGGCTGCCCGGGTGCGCCAGTGCTGCGCCAGCTCATGGCGGCGCTCCACGGCGCGGCTCACGGCGGTCTCGAACTGGTCGCGCACGTCTTCCTCGTAGTCCTCGAAGGCGTCCTCGTCGCCTTCGAGCCAGGCCGCGGCGGCCTTGCCGGCCAGCTCGCCGGAGACCACGCCGGCGGCGATGCCGGCGC
>SR_TP_S13solDRAFT_1000562_pt1 | contig 14363 bp, 15 predicted proteins | sample SodReaTP_S13sol_FD_11159 | JGI IMG/M metagenome (IMG submission 11159)
AAAGCTAACCGCGACGCGAAGCCGCAAAGTATTTTGAAGTGAAATAACAAGGCCCGGTGATCGGTATCGATCACCGGGCCTTGTTCGTTCTTATCCAATGTAATCGTTTGCGTCTTTGCGTCGCGGTTGACTTGTCACCGGTCTGATCCGGCCCCGTTGGGGTTCGTACCTCACCCCAACCTACCTGTCTGCGGGGGTCGTTCAGACCAGCCGCAGATAGCCCGCCACTACCAGCACGGTCATCACCCCGCCGACGATGTAGAGGGTGTTGGACAGGCGCTTGTTGTTGGGGCGGCTGAAGAACGCCGCCCAGAACACCAGCAGCACAAGTACGACCAGAAAGAACAGAAAGCGCATCAGGAGGCGGCCGCCAGCTCGAAGGGGTAGGGCAGGGTCTCCAGGTTCACCGCCGGGCCCTTGTCACCGGCCAGGTGCAGACCGCCCGCCTCGGCGGTGGCGATCTGCAGGACCGCCAGGGCCATCACCTTGCCGTCCGGGTGCAGCTGGGCGTCAACGATACGTCCGGCGGCCGAATCTTCCTCGGCCTCACTGCTGCTGGCGCCCAGGATCTCGGTGCCCGGCGCCGGTGGCTGGTCGGTGTCGATGGAGACCCGGTACATGCGTCGCTTGAGCTTGCCCAGGTAATGCATGCGGGCCACCACCTCCTGACCCGGGTAGCACCCTTTTTTGAAGCTCACCCCGCCAATAAGCTGCATGTTGGCCATCTGGGGCACGAAGGCCTCGCTGGTGGCGGGGGTGACCGTGGGAATGCCTGCCATGATGTCCAGCAGGGCCCAGCGCGCCGCACCCACCGGGGCACAGCGCACATTGAGCTTGTCCCAGAGCTGCTTCATGGGGGCGAGCTCGCCGTAGAGCTCGAAGCGCGGGTGAGGTCCCGGCACGCGGATGGCGGTGATTTCACCCACCTGGGTCACGGCGTCCACTGACTCGGGGGCTGCGCCCAGGGCGGAGGTGAGTTCTTCCACCGCCCTGGGTCCGGACAGCCCGATACGCACCAGGGCATCATCGGCGTCCTCCAGGGTGACCTTGCTGCGCAGCACGAACATGCGCAGGCGCTTGAGTACCGGCTCCACCATGGCCCGGGGCATGCGCAGGTAGTAGCTTTCACCCCGCAGGAAGAGGCGGAAGTTGGCCAGCATGCGGCCCTTGGGGGTGCAGAAACTGTTGAACTGACTCCGGGTGTCGTCGAGGCTCAGCACATCGTTGCTGAACTGGCCCTGGAGAAAACCGCCGGCCTCATCGCCATAGGCGACGATCACGCCCTGGTGGGACAGGTCACAGATCACGTCTCCACTGACCACGACCCGGCGTTCGCGCTCTTCATTACCGAAGTGCGCTACATGGCCATCGTCGAACTCGGCGCCCGCATCGGTGAGGAAGTCTTTCCACTCGGGTTTCATGGTTTCTCCAGGTAATGAACTTATCGCGGCCATATTAGACCAATCCCGAAAATGCTGTCAGCAGCTGACAGGCAGGGCCAATACAGCTACCCTTGGGTGACACAGCGGCTGCCTGAGTTGTGACACCACCCGGGCTGCCAGGTTCGACCCATCATCACAAGAACGAGGAGTCTCAGAATGCGCCGTGAAGGCCGGCCTGTGTTTCTGAATCTGTTCCAGATACGGCTCCCCATCCCCGGTGTGGTGTCCATTATCCACCGCATCACGGGCGTGTTGCTGTTCCTGGCCATCCCGCTGTTCCTTTACATCTTTCAGCGTTCACTGCAGGGGCAGGCCGGTTACGCCGACGCCCTGGCGATCCTGTCCCATCCCCTGGTCATGCTCATTACCCTGGTGCTGGTCTGGAGCCTGCTGCATCACTGGCTGGCCGGAATCCGCTACCTGCTACTGGACGTGGATGTGGGTATCGAACGCATGGCGGCACGGCGCAGCGCTTGGGTGGTGCTCTTCCTGGCGCCGGTCCTCACCCTCATCGTTCTCGGAGTGCTCTGGCTATGAGGGGCGGCATGAGTGGTATGGGCGCATGGCTGTGGCAGCGGCTCACGGCCCTGTATCTGGGGGCCTACATTCTGGTGCTACTGCTGGCCCTGGTCTTCAGCGGCGGGCCCGAGGCCCTGACCTGGCAGGCCTGGATGACGCATCCGCTGGTGCTCCTGGCCACGGCCCTGTTTCTGGGGGGCTGGCTGCTGCACGCCTGGATTGGCCTGCGTGACGTGATCGTTGATTACATCCATCCCTTCGCCATCCGGCTCGCTGTACTGGCGGCGGTGGCTTTGTTTCTCCTGGCCTGCGGGGTCTGGGGTATCTACATACTCATTCAGGCGGCATCCACATGGGCGTAACGGTACGCAAGTTCGACGCACTCATCATCGGCGCCGGCGGTGCCGGTCTGCGCGCTGCACTGCAGCTCGCCAATGCGGATGCCAGCGTGGCGGTGGTCTCCAAGGTCTTTCCCACCCGTTCCCACACCGTGGCAGCCCAGGGTGGCGTGAATGCTGCCCTGGCCAACGTGCTCCCCGACAGCTGGCACTGGCATATGTACGACACGGTCAAGGGCAGCGACTGGCTGGGTGACCAGGATGCCATCGAATACATGTGCCGGGCCGCCTCCAAGGTGGTCTACGAGCTGGAGCATTTCGGCGTGCCATTCTCACGCTTGGATAACGGCAACATCTACCAGCGGGCCTTCGGCGGGCAGAGCCAGCATTTTGGCAAGGAACAGGCGGCGCGCACCTGCGCGGCGGCGGACCGGACCGGCCACGCCATCCTGCACAGCCTCTATCAGCAGAACATTCGCGCCAAGACCCATTTCTTCGACGAGTATTTCGCCGTGGATCTGCTCAAGGACGAGGAGGGTTATGTGCTCGGGGCCCTGGCCTTCGAGATCCTCACCGGCGAGCCCATCATCATCGAGGCCAAGACCACCCTGCTGGCCACCGGCGGGGTAGGGCAGCTGTTCCGCACCTGCACCAACGCGCTGATCAACACCGGGGACGGCATGGCCATGGCCCTGCGGGCGGGCATCCCGCTCCAGGACATGGAGTTCTTCCAGTTTCACCCCACGGGTATCGCCGGGCGCGGCATGCTCATTACCGAGGGTGCCCGGGGCGAGGGCGGGTATCTGCTCAATGCCGATGGCGAACGTTTCATGGAGCGCTACGCCCCCAATGCCAAGGATCTGGCCAGCCGCGACGTGGTCAGCCGAGCCATCCACACCGAGGTGAAGGAAGGCCGTGGTTGCGGACCCAACAAGGACTACGTGCTGTTGCAACTCACCCACCTGGGCCGGGACACGATCATGCAGCGTCTGCCGGGCATCCGGGAGACCTGCATCACCTTCCTGGGCCTGGATCCCATCGATCACCCCATCCCCATCTACCCCACGGCCCACTACACCATGGGGGGTATCCCCACCAACCGCTTCGGCCAGGTGGTCACGCCGGAGAAGGATTCCCCGGAAGATCCGGTGCCGGGGCTGTACGCGGCAGGCGAAGCGGCCTGCGTGTCCGTGCATGGAGCCAACCGGCTGGGTGGCAACTCTCTGCTGGACATCCTGGTGTTCGGCCGGGCGGCGGCCAACCACATCATCGATTTCCTCAAGGACAACCGTTATCACCGGCCCCTCTATCAGCCGGCCGTGGACGCGGCCCTGGAGCGCTATCACCGCTGGGACCGCAAGGGCGAAGGCGAGCATGTGGACCAGCTGCGTCAGGAGCTGCGCAAGGTGATGGAGGAGCACTGTGGCGTGTTCCGCACCGAGGAAGTGATGTCCGAGGGGGTGGAGAAGGTCAAGGCCATCGCCGAACGGGTGAAAGACGCGGTGCTGCGGGATCACAGCATGGTCTTCAATACCGCCCGGGTGGAGGCCATGGAGCTGGAGAACCTGGTGGACTGCGCCCTGGCCACGGTGCAATCCGCCCTGGGCCGCAAGGAAAGCCGCGGTGCCCACTCGCGTATCGACTACCCCGACCGGGATGACAACAACTGGCTCAAGCACAGCCTCTATTTCAAGCAGACCGACACCCTGGACTACAAACCAGTGCGCACCAAGCCCATGACGGTGGACACCTTCCCGCCCAAGGTCCGCGTATACTAATCCCCAGGACAAGCGCATACTCGGCCCGCCCATGCCCCCCATGGGTAGCCGCTGTCAGCACAATCAGCCAATCTGATCTATAGACTTATGAGTACTGCGTGAATTCGCAGTACTCATCTCACAATGTTTCCCTGAATGGCATGGAACATTCATCTGTTGATCAGGGTCATACCACACCAAATGCAGCAGATTTAGACTCCCTCCGAGGGATGCTCGAATCAGTAGACACCAAGTTCTGTTCACAAAAGCAACAATAAGGAGATACACATGAAGACCATAATTAAACTGAGTGCCGCAGCGCTGGGCTGTGTGATGGCCGCAGGCCTGACGGTGACTGCCCATGCCCATCCCGGCACTGAGGATGTCAAGGGCACTGCCGGCTACATTCTGGATGCCCGTGGCAACGTGGTCCGCAACGGCCCTGGTGGCGATTGCTGGCGCAGCAGTCAGTGGAGCAAGGATCTGGCCATCAAGGCCTGTGATCCCGATCTGTTCCCTGAACGCGCTGAGGCCCCGCCCCCGGCCGCACCTGCGCCGCGTCCCGCACCGACCCCGCCGCCCGCACCGCGCATGGTAGAAGAGACCCGCACCCTGGATGCTGGTGCACTGTTCGCCATCAACAGTACAGAAATCAGCGATCGGGGCAGGGCGGACCTGGACCAGTTGGTCCGTGATCTGGGCAACCTCGACAATGTGGATAGCATCAACGTTGTGGGTCATACCGACAGCACTGGTACCGCCAGCTACAACATGGATCTGTCCAAGCGTCGCGCCGAGAGCGTCAAGGCCTATATGGTGTCCAGGGGTGTTGATCCCCAGCGGATAACCACCTCTGGCATGGGTCTTACCCAGCCGGTGGCCAGCAACGACACCCGCGAAGGTCGCACCCAGAACCGCCGCGTGGAAATCACCATTCGCGGTCGCGAGATGGTCAGACAGCAGCAGTAAGTCTGAAATTCAAGGCCGGGGTCTGTAGATCCCGGCCTTGGTTGTTCTGCCTGACGCCCTGGCAAGGATGCATTGATCAATGCCACCGCACGTGCGGTGGGTGGTCTTGCCTGGTCAAAGGCGCATAAACTGTTGTACCGGACACGAAAGCACCGGCCGCCAGAGATCCTGGCGGCCGCTCTGCGTTGTGGCCCTCATAAAACACACCATGGCCCGGATGGTCGGGCCTGTTACCCGGAGAGACCTGTGCCCACCGGGCATCTGATCATTGTCTACTACTGCACCATCCTGGTCTTTTCGGCCCTGTACACCCCTCAGCCCCTGTTGCCGGTGCTGGCGGAGCATTTCGGCGTGGGCGAGGCCCGGGCCTCCCTGCTGATCACCGTCACCATGCTGCCCCTGGCCGTGGCGCCGATTGCCTACGGTTTTCTGTTGCAGCGTATTTCCGCCCGTCGCCTGCTCAGGATCTCCATCTGGGTGCTGGCCCTGACCCAGGTCGCCGTCTATTTCGTCGATCACTTCGATGTCTTCCTGATGATCCGCCTGGTGCAGGGGCTGGCCATCCCGGCCCTGCTGACCGCCTTGATGACCTACGTGGGGGCCAGCGCCAGTCCGGGGCGTATCGCCCAGACCATGGCCATGTACGTGGCGGCCACGGTGATGGGGGGGTTTCTGGGCCGGGCCCTGTCCGGCATCATCGCTGCCAACCTGGGGTGGCGCTGGTCCTTCATGCTGCTGGGTCTCGCCACTGTACTGTGTGCCCTGTTGCTGGGGCGCCTGCGCTCAGACCCGCCGGTGAGTTTCCAGCGTCTGCGCCTGTCTTCGGTGCTGGATGTGCTGGCCCAGCCCAGTTTTCTGCGTCTCTACGGGGTGGTGTTCCTGGCCTTCGGTACCTTTGCCTCGGTACTGAACTTCCTGCCATTTCGTCTTGTGGAGTTGCAGAGCGGGTTGAGTGAATCGGGCATCGGCCTGATGTACTCCGGGTATCTCATGGGTGTGGTGGTGTCCCTGGTGTCTCTGCGGGTGGCGGCCCGGGTCGGAGGCACGGTCAACGCCATGTTGCTCGGCTCCCTGATACTGGTCATGGCCCTGTTGCTGTTCGCCGCCCAGTCGGTCTGGGTGATCTTCCTGGGCATGTTCGTGCTCTGCTCCGGAATGTTCATGATCCACTCATTGACCCCGGGTGTGCTCAACCAGCAAACGGGAGATCAGCGGGGGGTGGTCAACGGTCTGTATATCGCTTTTTACTATGCGGGCGGCACCGTCGGTTCCTTCCTGCCCGGGTTCCTGTATCACGGTCTGGGCTGGCACGTGTACCTGGCGTCACTGGCTCTGGTGGTGCTCACGGCCACCTGGCTGTTGTGGGGGATGCGCCGATAAAGTCCAGATTTGCTGACTATACTTCGGTATTCGAGGGGGATAGTGGGGCAAGACCACCGCGCCCATCTCGCGTCGATAGGATGGAGTTGCAGCAGGCATGGATGTGAATCCTTCGCGCCGCCAGCTTTCCGTCTCAGCATTTAGACTGGTCAGGCGTGTCGGGTGGTGATACTTTAACCATGACATCTAAAAGAGCTAGAGCATCTATATCCGTATAACAGAGCATCTAGAGCTACAATCGGAGGGGTTTCCCATGTTATTTGCAAAGAGCCGTATTCTCAGCACCCTGGTGGCCGTCGGTGCCACGGTCGCGATCTCTCTCGCGGCCATCCAGCCTGCCGAGGCCCAGCGTCAGACCATTCGATTTGCCACGTCCAACGTGGGTTCCTACGGTTATGCCGTGGGTAATGTGATTTCCGAGATCCTGCAGCAGAATCTGGGCCGCGGTTATGCCGTGGTGGTTCAGCCCTATCCCTCCACCTCCGGCGCCATGCGTTCGGTGATGGATGGCGACGGTGAGTTCGGCTACACCGCCGACGTGGGCATGCGCAGCCTGTACGATGGTGATCGCCCCTACGACAACTACAACCCGGCGCGCGGCAAGCTGGTTCACACCCTGTACGTCTACCCCATGGAGACCTTCATGCTGGTGTCGGACCGTCGCAAGGGCGAGTTCAATTCCTACAAGGACTTCGATGGCAAGCCCGGCTACTACACCCCCGCCGGCTTCATGAACTGGCTCAACATGCGTCGCGTGTTTGCGGCCCTGGGCTATGAGTTCAATCACGTGGAAATCGACAACTCCACCGTGGCCGATGCCTTCGAGGCCAACACCATCCAGGGCTCCGCCGGTTACACCACTGCGGGTGTCTCCCTGCCCACCTACTGGCGTGAGGCCGAACTGCGAGCCAACCTGGCTGCGGTGAACCCCACGGACGCCGAGATGGAGAAACTGCGTGCCGCTGGTCTCAACCCGGTGCAGGTGGATCCCTCCAAGGCCTTCAGCCAGGAGCTGGGAGTGGAGAGCATCTGGGCCGTACCCATCTACTTCGCCTACAACGTGCGCGGTGACATGGATGCGGATCTGATCAAGAACATCCTGGATATCCTGTACGCAAATAAGGATAAGCTGGTGGAAGGTGACGCGGGCTTCGGTCCCCTGGCCGACGATTTCGTCGGCACCCAGGCCGCCGGCGTGGCCGCCAATCCCGATATCCCGGTGCATCCGGGCCTGGCCGCATTCCTCAAGGAGCATGGCCAGTGGAATGACAGCTGGACCATCGCAGGCCAGTAAACAGGCAACATGACTGAATCACAGGGCGGGTAACGCGCAATACGTTCCCGCCCTGTTTTCGTTGCGTAACAGGGAACCCGGGGGCTGGCTGTGTCCTTGATCAAGAATCTCCTGACTCTCAGAAACATCACCTTCCTCGCCGGTGCCGTACTGTTCTACTTCCTGATGGAGTATTTCCTGACGGGGGCGGGCGGTCAGCGCTACCTGGCGGTGCGCCTGGTGCCCCTGGCGCTGATCATCCAGATCCTCTACGTCTATCAAGACAGATTCTTCTACCCCCGCCTGCCTGCGGTGGTGAACCACGCCATGGTGATCGCGTACATCGGTATCTGCCTGTACGCCACGTATTACCTCACCGTGAACTACGAGGACATCGCCATCTGGCGTCAGGCGGCCTACACGCAGCACGATTTCATCGTCGGCGTCCTGGTCTTCCTGCTGGTCATGGAGCTTTCCCGACTGATTCACCCCATCCTGTTCTGGGTGAACCTGGTGCTGGTGTTCTATGCCCTCTGGGGCCTTTATAGCCCCATCGACTTCTTCTGGCACCCCAGCGTAAGCCTGGAGCGCATCATCACATCCAGTACCGTGGAGTTCTCCACGGGCGTGTACGGCCGTTACGCACAGCTTGCGTTGACCCTGATCGCTGCATTTCTCTTGCTGGCCGCCGTGGCCAGTGGCTTCGGTGCCCAGCGGGCCCTGGTGGATGTGATGCGGCGTATCGCCGGGCGATCTCGCCACACCATCCCCCAGACCGCAGTGCTGGCCTCCGTGTCCGTGGGCATGGTGAGCGGTTCCGGTTCAGCGAACACCGCAGTGACCGGCAGCTTCACCATTCCCCTCATGAAACGCTACGGTGTGCCGGGCACCTTTGCCGGCGCGGTGGAGACGGCCGCCTCCATGGGCGGACTGATCATGCCACCGCTCATGGCGGTGGCAGGCTTTCTCATGGCGGAATTCCTGGGCGTGCCCTACTGGGATGTGGTGGTGCGCGGTTTCGCCGTGGCCTTTGTGTACTTCGTGTCCCTGATCCTGGCGGTCTACCTGCTCAGTGTGAGGCTGTTGCCCAACACGCCGATCAAGGTGCCCGAGGTGCCTCTGTACGACTGGTTGCGCACGGTCATCTTTTTCTCGGGCATCATCTTCCTGATCCTGCTCATGAGCACCTTCGGTTATGGCGCCCTGCGTGCGGCCCTCTACACCGCCGGTTTTGTACTGGTGCTGTTGCTGTTCACCTGGGTGTACTTCAAGTACCTGCTCAAGGACCCGCTCCTGCAGGATGAAACCCTGTGGGGCAATCTGCGCATCATGGTGGAAACCCACGCGGAGATGACCTCCTACCTGACCCTGCTGATGGCCACCCTGGGCATCATGATCGGCCTGTTCACGGTCACGGGATTCATTACCCGCATGGGCTCCCTGCTGCTGGAACTGGGTAATTTCCACATCATTGCCACGATCCTCATGGCCTGGGTATTCGGCTGGCTGGTGGGTACGGGACTGCCCCCCACGGCCACCTATATCATCGTTGCAGTAATCATTGTGCCCCCCTTGCGTCAACTGGGTATCGATCCCTGGGTCGCGCACTTCTTCGCCTTCCTGCTGGCCATCTGGGGTGAGCTCTCACCGCCTACCTCGCTGACTGCGGCAGTGGCGGCCAAGATCGCAGATGCCTCGTTCATGAAGACCATGTGGGAGGCGCTCAAGATCTGCATGCCCATTACCATCATGTCTTTCGCCATTTTCGTGCGTTCCGACATGGTGGTGAACCCGGGCTGGGCCCAGATCACCGACACCCTGCTGGTGGCGGTGGGCACGGCGGGCGTGACCTATGCGACCTTCGGGCGTTTCTTCAAGTCGATCCCCATCAACTGGCTCATGCGCCTGGTCTTCCTGCTGATGTCCCTGGTGGTGGTATTCCACCCGGATGACAGCGTGGCGACCGTGTTTGCTGCCGCGGTGCTGCCATTGCTGATCGTAGGCGTCTCCCGGCATCGTCATCTCGCGCCACCCCCTGAGATCGCCGAGGCCAGCGCCTCAACCGGAAAGTAAACTATGCATATTGTGATCCCCGACGACTATCAGGATGGCGTGCGTGGGCTGGACTGTTTCAAGCGCCTGTCCGACCACCAGGTCACCGTCTACAACGACACCGTGCGAGACCTGGACACACTGGCAGAGCGTTTTCGCGATGCCGAGGCCCTGGTCTTGATCCGTGAACGCACACCCATCACCGATGCGCTACTGGAGCGTCTGCCCAAGCTGCGCCTGATCAGCCAGACCGGCAAGGGCATTGCCCATGTGGACCTGGAGGCCTGTACGCGGCGGGGCATTGCCGTGGCCACCGGCGCCGGTGCGCCCTATGCGGCTGCCGAACTGACCTGGGGCCTGGTGCTCAGCGCCATGCGTCACATCCCCGACCAGGTGGCGGCCATGAAGGCGGGCCGCTGGCAGACACGCCTGGGAACAGGTCTGCGTGGCCGCACCCTTGGCATCTTTGGCTATGGCAAGATCGGCAGCCTGGTGGCGGACTATGGCCGCAGCTTCGGGATGCGTGTGCTGGTCTGGGGCAGGGAAGGGAGTCTGGAGCGCGCCGCCGCCGCCGGCCTGGATGTGGCAGAAAGCCAGGACGACCTGTTCAGCCGGGCCGATGTGCTGTGCCTGCACCTGGGCCTGAATCCGGGCACCCGGGGCATCGTCAGTGCCGCGCACCTGGCCCGCATGAAACCCACCGCCCTGCTGGTCAATACCGCCCGGGCGGAACTGATCGAAACCGGTGCCCTGGCCGCGGCGCTCAAGGTCGGCCGTCCCGGCCAGGCGGCGGTGGATGTCTTTGAGGACGAGCCCCTGGTGGATCACCCCCTGTTGCACCTGGACAACGCCCTGTGCACGCCCCACCTGGGATACGTGGAACAGGACGGCTACGAACTGTATTTCGGTGCCGCCTTCGACAATCTGCTGGCCTTCGCACAGGGTTCACCCCGCAACCTGTCCAATCCCGAGGTGGTGCAGGGCTGATGGCCTGCACTCGCTCCCATGCCGGATAACACCATGAAAAAACCGCTCAATGAAGCAGGCCTGGCCACGCGCCGCGAGGTCCTGGGCGATGCCTATCTGAATCGTGCCCTGGACAGTGCCGATGAATTCTCCTGGCCCATGCAGGAACTGGTCACCAGTTTCTGCTGGGATGGCATCTGGAACCGTCCGGGTCTGCCCCGCAAGACCCGCAGCCTGATCAACCTGTCCATGCTCATGGCCCTGAACAAGCCCCATGAACTCAAGGCCCATATCATCGGCGCCCTGCGCAACGGATGCAGCCCCGAGGAGATCCGGGAGGTGTTGCTGCAAGGGGCGGTCTACTGCGGGGTGCCGGCGGGTGTGGATGGCTTTCGTATCGCCCGGGAGGCGTTGGCCGAGTTTCGCGCGGCCACGGACCCCGAGTGATCCGGATCGCGTCCCTGGACCACCTGGTACTGACCGTGGCCGATGTGCAGGCCACCTGTGACTTTTATGGCCGGGTGCTGGGCATGGAGGCGATCACCTTCGGCGAGGGACGCAGGGCCCTGGGTTTCGGGGACCAGAAGATCAACCTGCACACCGCCGGGCGGGAGTTTGAACCCAAGGCCCACCGGCCCACACCGGGTTCCGCAGACCTGTGCCTCATCGCATCCACCCCTCTGGACGCGGTGGTACAACATCTGCGAGCATGTGACATTGAGATTCTGGAAGGGCCGGTACAGCGCACAGGTGCTACGGGTCCTATCCTGTCGGTCTACTTCCGGGATCCCGACGGTAATCTCATCGAGGTGTCCAATCCCCTGGGGCCCGAATGAGTCAACCCAACATCGATGGAGTCCGGGAGTTTAGCCGGATCACTGACTAAGGACGGCAGTCATGGACGCACAGCCAGAGAAAATCTTTCCGTCACGGGCCCGTCGGCCTGTGGCGACTTCCTTGCAACGGACTTCCAGTCCGCAAACACCCCTGCGAGCCGTTCCGGCCCAGTCTTGTCCGGTGGTGCTGGTGGCGGAGCACAACCGCATCAGTCAGCGCCTGCTGGTGCGCCTGCTGGAACGCCTGGAATACCTGCCCTGTGTGGTGCCTTCCCTGGAACAGGCCCTGGATATGCTCAGTCGCAAGCCCGGGGATTTCGTCATGGCGATCCTGGATCTGAAATCGCCCCAGGACGGCGGGCTTGAGCTGTTGCGGGCCTGGAATGCACAGGGTCAACCCAAGCGAACACCGCTCATCGTGCTGGGTAATGATGCCCGGGCCGTGACCCGGGAGGCCTGCCGCGAGGCAGGTGCCGATTTCTACCTGACCGAGGCGTTGCGGGACGACCTGTTGCTGCGTGCCGTGGCCTTTGTGGGGGCCACCCAGCGGCGTCATGAATCTCAAACGTCCAGTGCCGGGCGGGTTGAGCCCGGGGACTCCGCCCTAATGGATGGCAAGACCATGCAGCGCTTACTGGAACTGGGTGGTGAGACATCCTTTCTGGCGGAGGTGTTCGAGGATTTCAGCGCCGATGTCCGTGAGCATTGCAGCTGTCTGGAGCGTGCCCTGGGCAAGCGCGATTACCGGAGTTGGCGCAGTGCGCTGCATGCCCTCAAGGGCGCGGCCCTGAGCGCAGGTGCCATTGCTCTGTCGGAATTGTGTCGTGAGGGCGAGCGCTTTGACGAGGCGGTGATGAGCCGCGAAGCGCTCAGATCCCACCTGGAACTCATCCGCAAGACCTGTCTTCGCAGCCAGCAGGCCCTGAGTCAATGGCTTAATCGGTTGGATGATCAAGCAGCGACCCAGGCCTAGAACGCTTCTAAATCCGGCTGTTTCGCCCCGGGAGGGCGCAGCCGGATCACCGTATAACCCAGTTGCCGGAAATCGTTGATGCGCGCAGGGGCCGATTCGGCCACCTGCACGTAATCGGGAAAGTCCTCCGGCGTGACCTGTCGCCAACTGGCGTAAGTGGCACATACCGCCACCTCCACCTGTTCCTCCCGCACCAGTGAGCGCACCGCTTCATGCAGTTCCTGGCGTGCGCCCTGTTGCTGACGGCTGAGGCTGAACTGCTCATTGCCATGGGTCACCACGGCGATGCCGATCCCCGGATGTCGGGCCCGCAGGCGACCAACGGTGTCCCGGATATACGGCAGCAGGGTCTGCAGGGCCTCGTGATCGTTTTCCACCAGCTCAAACACCACCCCCGGAGGCGGGCTGTTGGTTTCAAGCAGTGCCTGCACAGCCGCATCTTCTGCACCTGCCGGTGCCATGAGTGCCAGGCTCAGGATCAGAAATCCCAGCATCATTCACCCCTCAGGGTCAGGCGCACGCCGTCGATCACATCCCGGTCCGGATGCACGACCACCACTTCGTCTTCGTCAAGCCCGTCGAGCACCTCGCTGTAGATGCCGCCTCGGCGACCGATCTCCACCCGGCGCAATTGCGCACGCCTGTCCTGCACCACGAAGACTGCCCAGTTGTCCTGATACCGGAACAGGGCGCTGGTGGGGACTCGCAGGATGTCGTCTTTTTCCCAGAGTACGAAGCGGGCATTGATCCGGTAACCATCGCCGAGTCGTGACCAGTCTTGCGGGGCGGAGGTGATGTCCACGATCACCCAGACCCGCTGTTCTTCTACGCCCAGGGCGGAGATCTTGGTGAAACCGGTGGGCTCCACCCTGCGTACACGGCCATTGAGCTCCCGGGGTTCACCCCAGCGTTCCAGGATCACCCGCATGCCCGCCTCGATGCGAACCGCGTCGGCGGACAGCACATCCACCGCCACCTCAAGGCGTGTGGGATCACCGATCTCCAGGATGCCCTCGCCGGGCTGCACCACCCGGGCGCTTTCAAAATGCCGACGCAGGACCTGGCCGGCAACCGGGGCCGTTAGCGTGAGCACGCCGGAGGCACCGGGATCCTCTCCGCCCGAGTAGGCCAGGACCGCCTGGGCGGCGTCCCGCTGGGCGGTGGCGGTCTGGACCCGGAAACGGGCCGAGCGGGTGAGGGCGTCGGCATGGTCCGCCTCGGCGGCGGCACGGTCCAGGCTGCTGCGGGAGATCAGACCCTCCTCTGCCAGGGCCGTCAGACGCCGGTGTTCCTCGCGCAGAAACAGGGCCTGGGTGGCCAGGGCGCGTACGTCTTCCCGGGCGGTTTCCAGGGCCGCCTCGGCGGCAGCCAGCCTCGCACGGGCCTCCTGAACACTGCGTACATCCAGGGCCGGTGCCGCCAGGGCGTCCAATACCACCAGGACATCCCCGAGACGCACGGTGTCGCCCACTTCCAGCTGGATGCGCCTGGCCTGGGCGGCGATGGGCGCGGAGACCTGGTAACGGTCGATGACCCGGGTGCGGCCTTCCTCCTCCACGGTGATGGCCAGATGGCCCCGGGTCACGGATTGCGCATCCACCAGGGTAGGCGAGGGCCGAAAACCCAGGGCCAGCAACGCCACCGCCACCAGAACGAGACCCGCAATGAGAATCTTTTTAATCATCTATGCACAACCATTTGCAATAATCCAAGATACAAGAAATATCACTTGCACATCGCCCGAAGAGATCAATACTCCACTTGCCACTTGCCACTTGCCACTTGCCACTTGCCACTTGCCACTTGCCACTTGCCACTTGCCACTTGCCACTTGCCACTTGCCACTTGCCACTTGCCA
>SR_TP_S13solDRAFT_1000563_pt1 | contig 14350 bp, 10 predicted proteins | sample SodReaTP_S13sol_FD_11159 | JGI IMG/M metagenome (IMG submission 11159)
ATGGACCTGTCCACCGGCAAGAACATCCACGAGACCCGGGAATGGATCCTGCGCAACAGCCCCGTGCCCATCGGCACCGTGCCCATCTACCAGGCCCTGGAAAAGGTCAACGGCAAGCCCGAGGAGCTGACCTGGGAGCTGTTCCGCGACACCCTGATCGAGCAGGCAGAGCAGGGGGTGGACTACTTCACCATCCACGCCGGCGTGCTGCTGCGTTACGTGCCGCTCACCGCCGACCGGGTCACGGGCATCGTCTCCCGGGGCGGTTCCATCATGGCCAAGTGGTGTCTCGCCCATCACCGGGAGAACTTCCTCTACACCCACTTCGAGGAGATCTGCGAGATCATGAAGGCCTACGACGTGGCCTTCAGCCTGGGCGATGGCCTGCGCCCCGGTTGCCTCGCGGATGCCAACGACGCCGCCCAGTTCGGCGAGCTGGAGACCCTGGGTGAACTGACCAGGATCGCCTGGGAGCACGACGTGCAGGTGATGATCGAGGGCCCCGGCCACGTGCCCCTGCACATGGTGAAGGAGAACGTGGACAAGGAACTTCGCGACTGCTTCGAGGCCCCCTTCTACACCCTGGGTCCCCTGGTCACCGACATCGCGCCTGCCTATGACCACATCACCTCCGGCATCGGTGCCGCCAACATCGGCTGGTACGGCACCGCCATGCTCTGCTACGTGACGCCCAAGGAACACTTAGGGTTGCCCAACAAGCAGGACGTGCGCGACGGCATCATCACCTACAAGATCGCCGCCCACGCCGCCGATCTGGCCAAGGGCTTCCCCGGTGCCCAGGTGCAGGACAACGCCCTGTCCAAGGCGCGCTTCGAGTTTCGCTGGGAGGACCAGTTCAACCTGGCCCTGGACCCGGAGCGGGCGCGGGAATTCCACGACGAGACCCTGCCCAAGGACGCCCACAAGGTGGCCCACTTCTGCTCCATGTGCGGCCCCAACTTCTGCTCCATGAAGATCACCCAGGACGTGCGCGACTATGCCGCCAAGCAGGGTATCTCCGAGCAGGAGGCCCTGGAGAAGGGCATGCAGGAGAAGGCGGTGGAGTTTGTGAAGAAGGGCGCGCAGATCTACCGGGAAGTGTGAGCCCCGGCCCCTGTCCTGCAGTCAATGCAGCCGGGGCTGACTCCTCTGGCCCTGCGCCGCATGCCCGTGTCACATCGATGATACGGGCCCTCCTGCAGTCGACCTGTTTGCTAAATGATGCCCTGGAGATGGACGTTTTTTGGCGCTGACTGCACTATGTTGACAGGCGGATCCGCCCTTGTTTGACGAGGGGGGCATGCTGACTCCGCGTCAGTAACGGCGCGGTCCTGATTCGCGGACGGGGCATGTTGGTACTCCCCCGGCCTGTGCATGGCTGAAAGCTGAGGAGTCCATTTGGCCAGGAAGCATGAAAGCCAGCGCATCACCCTCATTGGCGGCGCGCTCCTGGCTGCATTGACCCTTGTTGCCGGCATCGCTGTCTACGCGGTCATGCAAAGGCAGCTTGAGTCCGTCCTCGTCAACAGTCTGCAATCATCCCTGCACAGTGACCGTCGGCTGTTCGACAGTGAGATCCGTGGCGGTGTGATCAATGCCCTGACGGTCTCCACCCGGCCCTTCGTGATCGACAACCTCACGCAGCTCATCGAGATGCCGGATGACAAGTCGGCTGCGGACGCCCTGCAGCGGGTCGCGGATTCCTTCCTGCCGACCGGTTTTTCGGGCATCGCCTTCTATGACCCGCAGGGCAACGAGATTGCCCGTGCGGGCAGCCTGGCCGAACAGCCGGCACTCCAGGTGCCCCTGAACCTCAAGGACGATCCACTGCTCCTGTGGGATGACGGGATCGTCCTGCGCCTCGATCGTGACGTGCTGGATGCACGGGGTGCGCACGTTGGAAGCGCCAGGGCAGAGGCCGTCATGCCCCAGTTGACCCGGGCCATCGTCGATGCCGCTGTCCATGGCCGGACGGCCGAGCTCGCAGTCTGTGCGCCGCGGGACCCTACGTTGATGCAGTGTTTCCCCCTCACGGTCTCCAACGTGGTTCTGCCAGAACTGCCCCTGCAGTTCGACGGCAAGCCCTTGCCTATGAGTCTTGCCCTGGAGGGCAAGACCGGTGTCGTGATGACACAGGATTACCGGCGAGAAGAGGTGGTTGCCACGTATACACCGATTGGCGATCTCGGCCTCGGCATGGTCTTGAAGGTCGATCGTGCGGAGTTGTTCGAACCCATCAGGACCCTTCTCGGGGTGATCGTGCCTCTGCTCGGTGGATTGATCCTGCTGGGTATGTTCCTGCTCTACTGGCTGGTCTCTCCATTGGTGCGCCGGCTGGTCGAATCCCAGCAGCAGACCGCTGAAGCCAACGCCCGGCTCAGGGATGTGGAGGAACGCTGGCGATTTGCACTGGACAGCACCGGGGCGGGCGTCTGGGACCTGGATCTGCTCGCGGGAAAGATGCTCCTGTCAGCACGCTGCAAGCGCATGTTCGGATATGAAGATAGTGAGATCGGCACCAGCGTGGACGAATGGCAGGCGCTGGTTCATCGGGACGATGCGCCTGCGCTCGCGGCAGCCTGCCAGCAGCTGTTGGATGGCGAGGTGCAGAGTTTCACCAACGAACATCGCAAGCATTGCAAGGATGGCAGCTGGAAGTGGGTGCAGGCCCGGGGTATGGTCGCCGCCCGGGATCAGAACGACACGCCGATCCGCCTGATCGGCACCTACATCGACATCAGCGAGCGTAAACAGGCGGAGGAGATCATCCAGCAGCAGGCCAACTTCGACCCCTTGACGAAACTCCCCAATCGCCGACTGTTTCTGGATCGCCTTGGTCAGCAGGTCGCCAAGTCCCAGCGCACGGGGTCCTCCCTGGCGCTGCTGCTCATCGACCTTGATGAGTTCAAGGAAGTGAATGACACCCTGGGTCATGACGTCGGCGACATACTCCTGCAGGAGGCCGCGCGGCGCATTCGTGGCTGTATCCGCGATACGGACACCGTCGCGAGGCTGGGCGGTGACGAGTTCACAGTGCTCCTGGGTGACCTGACAGGCAGGGCCCATGTGGAGGAGATCGCCCAGAAACTCATCGCCAGGGTTGCCGAGCCCTATTACCTGCGGGAAGGGGTGACCCATGTCTCCGCCAGCATTGGTATCACGCTGTACCCGGGTGACGCGGAGGATGTGGATGAACTGATGAAGCATGCCGACCAGGCCATGTACGAGGCCAAGAAGCAGGGCAGAAACCGGTTTTGCTATTTCACCCACTCGCTGCAGGAGGCGGCGCAGCAAAGGTTCAGGCTTTCGCGGGAGCTCAGGCAGGGGGTTGAAGCGGGGCAGTTCGAGGCACACTTCCAGCCCATCGTCGAACTCGCCACGGGACGGATCCAGAAGGCAGAGGCCCTGCTTCGGTGGCGGCATCCCGAGCGGGGTCTGGTCGCCCCGGCGCAGTTCATCCCCCTGGCGGAGGAGACCGGGCTCATCGAGGGTATGGGTGACTGGGTGTTCAGAGAGTCTGTGCGGCGGGCCAGGGCATGGCGCGAGCGCTTTGGCTCGGATCTCCAGGTGAGCGTGAACATGTCGCCGGTGCAGTTCAGGGGCGAGGGCAGGGAACGGGTCGAGGCCTGGCTGGGTCTGCTCGAAGACAGCGGTGTTTCGGGCGAGCAGATCGTCATCGAGATCACCGAGAGCCTGCTGCTTGATGCCCATGACGAGGTCACCGCGCAGCTATTCCGGCTTCGTGATGCGGGCATCCAGATCGCCATCGATGACTTCGGCACGGGCTATTGCACCCTCTCCTACCTCAAACAGTTCCCGATCAATTACCTGAAGATCGATCGCTCTTTCGTATCCAACCTGGAGAGCGACCCGAATGACCTTGCCCTGTCCAAGGCCATCATCGTGATGGCACACGAGTTGGGTCTGAAGGTTATTGCGGAGGGTGTCGAGACCGAGGGCCAAAGTCACATACTGGCCGCAGCTGGCTGCGATTATGCCCAGGGCCATTTCTATGCCAGGGCCTTACCTGCGAACGTGTTCGAGGATCTGCTGTGCAAGAAAGGGCGGATGCTGACATCCTGACGCTTTTCAATCAGGGCTCGTGTGTGCTCGATCAAGTGTGTGAAGGGCTGATGCAGAGAGGGCCCTGCCTGGTAGAGATTCGTCCATCTCGCACCTGATCCCGGTGATCCTGATTAATCTGTCGTAGCCCTGTCAGCCAGCGGGTCTGCACGGCCGAGGATGCAGAGCTCGGCAAGCAGCGGGAGGTGATCCGAGGCGGTGCGTGCCAGCTCGGAACCGGGCACTTCGACTCCGGTGACCTCAATCCCGGCGCTGGTATAGATGTGATCAATGCGCGCCACGGGAAACCGGCCTGAATAGGTGCGCAGGGGGCGGTGTTCCCTGGCCAGGATCTGTACATCATTGAGTCCCTTGGAGATGCGGCGACACACCGGGGATGAGGGCAGGGCATTGAAGTCGCCGCACAGAATAACCGGCTCGCGGCACTGATCATGAGCCAGCCATTCATCACCCAGCAAGGCCGACACCTGTGCCAGACGCTCTCGCGGGTAGAGGCCCAGGTGGGTGTTGATGATCTGAACCTCCATGCCGTTGAAGTCAACCGCCACCCACAGCGCCCCGCGCGGTTCCAGGTGGGGTTTGCTGGCAAGGCCCGGCAGGGGAGCCGCCTTGACCAGGCGCTGGGGGAGGTGAGTCAGAATGGCGTCCCCGTAGCGTTCTTCTTCCAGGTGCAGTGCGGGGTGAAAGTGAAACTCCATCTCAAGGTAGTGCGCGATAAGCTGTGCCTGGTCCAGGCCGGCGGTGCGTGAGCGGCCCACATCCAGTTCCTGCAGAGCCACCACGTCCGGCCTGGCGCGGGCGATCACACGGGCGATACGCTCCACATCCAGCTTGCCGTCCATGCCGATGCAGCTATGCACATTGTAGGTCATGACTCGAAGGGTCTCTCTGCGGCTCGTCACGGCACGCAATCGCGCAGCCGCCGGGGTGCGCTCCTGACGACCCAGATACCGCAACGCGGCATTGCGCAGATCCATGGGGCGCAGATAGTCATGCTGACGGTCTGTCAGTGGCGCATCCACCGGAAGCAGCGCAAAGCCATGGGTCTCATCGGGCGTGAGCCCTGCGTGGGCACCGTTTTCCTCGGCAAAGCTCATGGGCTCCAGTCCCTCGCGCCAGCCGAGAAGGACCAGGTCGCCAGCGTCCGGATGTTCACACAGGCGCACCAGATCCTCGCCAATGGAGTCCAGAAAAGGGTGTTTTGCCCCGAACAGGGCGGCGCTGTCATCGGGCAGGCGAAATTCACCTGCCGAGGTGCGCGCAAGCAGGACACCTGGGGCATCGACGTTGATCACCACTGGCACCTGATGTGAACGGGTCAGCTCGATGGCGACATGTTCACGCTCGTCCTTGCTCATTCCAGGGGACCCGTAGACATGGGCGACAGGCCCCAGGCCAGTGAGGACGGGTCCATAGCTTGGCGTGTTCGTCTCGTGGATCTCGTTGACGGGGAACGTCTGCTGTATGCGTTTCCCTCCCAGGAGGCGTATCCGGTGCGTCTGAATGCTATGCAGGCTACTGGCATCTGTGTGTTGCGGACTGTTGCGTGCCTTCTCGAAGGCAGATCGCACGGCGGTTGTCAGCGGGTAGCCCATGACCTGTTTATAGCTTCGCACCATGGCCTGTCCGTGATCCGAGTAGATCCAGATCTCGTAATGCCGCCATGGTGAGTGATTGGCAGCGCGCCACAGTCGTGCCACGGCATCGTCGATGCCTTTCAACGTCCAGTGGGCAAACAGGGAGCGCGGCCCGCGCCGGTGAGACTGTTCGTCATAACCCAGCAGGTTGATATGAATGATGGGAAGGCCGCGGCTGATATCGATCTTGCCGCCGATAACGCAGAACTCCCGGAGCAGGATGGAGATGCCAACCCGTGTCGGGATGAACTTGAGTTCCTTGAGGAAGTCCTGGCCCCCCACGAGGCCTCGTACCAGATCCACCAGCGCCAGCCCCAGTTCCATCACCAGCAGGACCCCGACCCGAATAAAGCTGTACAGGTTCACGACCAGGAAATTCAGTATGACGAAAGGATTGGCCGCGCGCAGGGTAGGGCCCCAGCCCATGGCAGACACACAGAAATGGGACTCGGCCGCACCACCGGTGTAATTGTCAGAGTACGCGCTGCCGTCCTTGAGCAGCGCCTCGCCGCCTTGGGCCGAGAGGTGCGCCTCGACCTGTGCAGCCGTATCAGGCTCATACAGGCGCACGATGCGCAGCGATGCGTGGTCCCTGTAGGAGAAGGCAGGTACCGCGCCCTTCACGCCATAGAAGAGTTCCGCCTGCACCGCGGGGGTGGTGGACGGCAGGCCGGAGTAGTGCGCATGCAGCTGGAAGTGCTCGCGGTTCATGAGACGTTTCAGGAACGGTAATTCGCCGCGCTCCAGGGCGCGCTGGAACTGGGGCTGGGAGAGTCCGTCGATCTGAACCATCACCAGACCCGGTCGCGTCGCGGACCCTTCAGACACCGGCAGGCGCAGAAGTCTTGCCAGCCAGACACTGCGGCTGAGGTTGTGGCGCAGTCGTCTAAGTGAACTCTCGAGTCGTGCGAGCATCCGCTATCCTGTCATGCCAGCAGAGGTCATCCTGGCAGGGGGCTTGGTTGTCATAAGGCATCTTTGCCCGAGAACAGGTGGGTTTCCAGCGCGGCGTCGCTTGCTCTGGCCACGCTCTTGAGGATTTCCCATTCAGTCCTGACAAAGCCGACCACGTCGTCCCAGCCATCCTCGCTCCGCAGTGTCGCCGAGGCGAACTGCGCCTGGAGGCTTTCATAACAGGCCAGGGCCTTGTTCGCAGATCGCGGCATGGAAAATGACTCGGCCGTGGCTAGCGCGGCCGCCTTAAGTTTTTTCATGCCCTTCGGTTCCAGGTCTGCCACCCAGCGCAAGGCAGCGGTGAATTCAGTGACAGAGGCATCCGGCAGCAGACGTCCGTTGATGCCATCCTTGACCACCTCGCGCACACCGGGTGCATCCAGGGCCACCACCGGCAAACCGGCCGCCATGGCCTCGGTGAGTACCATGCCCTGGGTCTCGCTGGTGGAGGCGAAGGCGAACACATCCATGGCGTGCAGGGCATCGGACAACGGCTGTTGTTGCAGGATGCCGGTGTGATGGAAACGCGTGGTCAGTCCTGTCGCGCCACAGGCAGCCCGGATGGCTTCCTCGGATGGGCCCTTGCCGATGACCAGAAAGTGCGCGCTGGCATGGGCTGTCATGAAGTCAACCACAGCCTGTGTCAGGAACTGAAGGTTCTTCTCCGGCGCCAGGCGTCCCAGGTGACCGACTACAAAGGCATTGTCCGGGATGCCCGCTGAGCGGCGAAAGCCGGGTCCGTCTCCATTGGCAAAGCGCTCCAGATGGACGCCGGTCGGCACCACGGTGATCGGCCGTGTAACGCCTCGAGTCTTTAACAGGGCCTGGATGCTTTCGCTGGGGGCAAAGACCAGGTCGCAGAGGTTCGCGTATCGGGTGGCCAGTTCGATGGCAAACCGTTTCAAGCCTGATGAGTTGCCCGGGAGGTAATGGGTGTATTGCTCATAGAGGGTGTGATGGGTGAATACCAGGGGTATCCTGCGGTGCCGAGCCAGACGCAGGGCCGTGATGCCAAGCAGGAAAGGGTGCTGGGAGTGCACGATGTCAGGTCGATAATCATCGATGCTCGCGCTGAGTCCAGGATGGATCGGCAGTGCGACGGAGAAGTCGCTTTGATTGAACTGCTGAATCGCGTTGATACGCAGTACATCGACTTCCTTTGTCGGCATGTCGGGGAATTCCGGAGCCACGATCAGCACTCGATGCCCGTGCCGTCGATATTCCGCAGCAAAGGCCTCGACCGAGCGCGCAACACCACCCACATGGGGGGTAAACGTGTTGGTGAGGATGAGAATGTTCATGTATCACCCATCGGATCTGACCAGCACGACCTCGCCTGCGGCGGAGGCGACATCCACGGGGACAAATCCGGGCAGGCGGATCTCGATCCTCGGGGTGTCCTCGTGCCATTCCCCGTGCCACCGGACGCTGGGCGTCGTCCCGGTGGCAGGCGCGATGTCGATGGTGACTGTCCCAAAGGCCGTTGGCGCAGGGCCGAAGTGGATGGGCATGTCCTGCTCCAGCCATGGTCTGGGGATGCCCGTGCACAGGACGAGTCGTTCGCCTTCCTCGCGCACAAAGCAGTTACGCATCATCAGCACCCACTCCGCCGCGGCCCAGACATGATGGCCGTCACCCATGCAGCCGCCACCGGTCAGTGGATGTACGGCCTCCGGCCATTGGCCTGTTGTGGTGGCCAGGCCCGCGACAGTATCCATGAGGTCTGCATGGCGCGCATCGCCGGCACGCAACAGTACCTGTGCCACATGCAGGGTCAGGTATGCGTTGAGGCCCGAGTGGATCATGTCCTGGTAGAAGGCGCCATTGACGAAACAGTTGTTCATCAGGAAATCCACGCAGTCGAGGAGACGGGGATCGTCCGGTTCACAGAGTTGCACCGGATAGCCGAGCGCGAGTGAACCGATCGCGCCCGCGTCCAGGCGACGGTAGGGCGATGCGGGCATGGCGGGGCGGCCGAGGCGCTGTTCACATCCGGCCAGGCTGCGATCCACCGCAGTCGCAAGCTCATCGGCAGCCCGCGCAAACGCCTTGCTGTGGATGGGGTCCTGGTGTTCGAGCATGTCCGCTGCGGCGCGAAGGCCGGCGACCCCCCAGAAATCGTCCCAGAAGTAGTAATCGTTCGGTCCCAGGTGTTCGGCGCTGAAACCGGCCGGCAGCAGTCCGGCATGGGGTGCATCCAGATCGTCAGCCGTGCGTTTACGCATGATCCAGCGTGCCCCCCGCAGGATGGGCTCACGCCATTCCCGTGACGGGGCCTTCCCGGTCATGGTGAAGTAACGCCGCAGGATCCATAACACCTGCCCGTTGGAGTCCCACTCGCCTTCCTGGGAACGGAAATAGCCTCGTGCCGTCTGTCGTTCCGGGAAGCGGCCCAGGGCGCGCTCGGCGCGCTCGGTCAGGCCCACGCACAGCAGCGCGTGGATGATGAAGGCGGCATCGCGAAACCAGAAGCGCTTGTATGTGTACGGGCCGGGGTAGACGTCTTCGGGTGAATGCAGGATCAAGGAGGTGATCGCGGCGTCGTAGAGAAACTGATAGTGGGGGTCAGGGCACGACAGCTTGCAGTGCTCCCGATGCGCACTGCTCCAGGCATCCGGGTCCAGCGTCTTTGACCCACTGTCAGCAAGGGGGATGGTCACGGTCAACTCGGAGTCGGTCTGTGCCTCGACGGGGAAGAGTGCCGCGGCAGTGACCATGCCTACATCGCACTGTCCTGTGGACTGATCGTCCAGATCCCTGAGATGGATGTAGATATCTCCGTTGCGGTAATCCGAGACATGGTGGCGAAGGGCCGCGCGACTGAACTGGATCTGCCGGGTCTGATCGACAGTCCAGGCCGTACGATCGCCGGATAGCGCGACCTCGTGGATAAAGCTGATGCCCTCCGGGTTGTACGGGCGAAGGGCGAGCACCAGCCAGCCAGGCTTATCCGCGAGCGCCTGCACATGAAGTGTGCAGACCGGGGCGCCTGATTCCAGCTGGACCCAGGCCTGGCACCGCAGGGTCAGGCCCTGTAGCGAACTTTCCGTAATGACGCAGGCGCCGCCGGCCAGGTCCTGCCACTGGCGCACATCGGCGGCCCGTGACGGCAGCAGGCAGCGGCCGTCCTCGGTCAACAGCCAGCAGTCCAGCGACCAGCCGTCCAGAAACGGCGTCAGCAGACCACGGGGATCGACGATCGGCAGCTCATCGCAATCCGGGTGCCCGATGGCGGTCCAGTTGCGATGGGTCAGATTGATGTGGGTGATGGAAAAGGCGCGGGGAATGAATGATGCATCGCGGGGGTCGAACTGACGTTCGATCCAGTAGGGCCACACCCAGTCCAGATTATGCTGAATGACACGGCTGTTGATCAGGCCGCGGGCGTGAAACACCACGCCGGCACGGAGCAGCTCAATGGGTTCGCCCACTTCCGAAGGTTGCGCAAAGCTGTGTAGCCGTGCCAGCAGCGCGACAGGGTCAAGGAAACCCTTGCTGCGCGCCACGCGCCGGATGATGAAACGCCAGGGTAGCCACTTCATCCAGCTCACGAAGGGTTCTCCTTGATGACACCTGTTTCCGCCAGACGGTTCAGTGCCCGGCGTGCGAGCCGCGTGATGTAGAGGACCGCGATCACGGTTGTCACGAATCCGGCGCCGTAGAGCGTCCACTCCAGGGGCGTGCGGTCGAGACTGCGTGCGCCGAGGGTGGACACGTCGGCAGCGATCGAGCCCAGATAGACGTTGTGCAGGGAAAATGGGATGAAGCCGAGGGCCGAGCCGAAGATGTAACCGCGCAAGGTGAACGGGGTCAGGCCGAAAAAATAGTTGGCGAGCTTACTCGGGAAGAACGGGATCAGGCGTGTCAGCAGCACGACCTTCCAGCCGTGGGGGGTCAGTTCTTCGCTGACCACGCGCAACCGAACCCGGGCCATGATGAACTGGCGGGCGCGCTGGCCGAACAGGTGCCGCGCGACCAGGAACGCGAGTACCGCACCCAGGGTCGTCCCCGTGACCACGTACAGGGTCCCCTCCACGATGCCGAAAACGAATCCCGCGCCCGTGGTGAACAGCACGCCAGGCAGCACCAGCAGCACCGCCGCTGCCATGAATAGGATGAACAGCAGAGCCGCCCATGAACCCTGTGCGTCAAACCACCGGAGCAACTGCAGGACATGGTCCTGGAAACCGAAATAGATCAGCACAGCGAGTATCGCCGTGACGAACAGGATGCTGGCGGCCATGCCCAGCAGCGGGGATTGCAGATGGCTGGCGGATCGTTTGAGCGAGGTCTGCATGAGGCACGAGACAACTGTCTGAGTGGTCCCGACTCGGCAGGGTCGGCATCCTGACACCGTGCGTGAAACGTCGATGTGGTCCGTGTGGATAAATCCTTGAAAGTGTCCCGCCGAGGGGGAATTGCCATCAGTGCGGTAGCGAACAGAATGCTGCCGGGTGTTCGCGGACCGGGCAGGGCGTCACGGGCCACGGAATTTCTCGTGGTGTGGCCAGGTGGTGTTGAGTCTCAAGGCGTTTTGACAGGGCCGGGTGCTGTGCCTCTGCCTTCGTGCTGATTCCGGTTGATTCGCTGGGTTATGCTGGGTCGTGACGCCCATTCCCGGAGTCTCTCATGACCCAACCGAAGATCGCCGCCCTCACGCCCATCGCCGTCGAGCTCGAGGCTGGTAAGGAATACCACTGGTGTAGCTGCGGCCGATCGAAGAACCAGCCCTTTTGCGACGGTTCCCACCAGGGCACGGACTTCACGCCGGTGGCCTTCACTCCCGAGAAGGACGGCGAGGCCCACCTGTGTCGCTGCAAGCAGACGCAAAACCCACCCTATTGCGATGGCAGCCACGCAGGCCTGGATGACGATGGCAGTGCAGATGACGCTCCGGACGCTGGCACCGCTGATTCCGCGCTCAAGGCCACCCGGGAGGAACCCACCCTCGAGCGCATCCATGAACTGGCCCGCCATGGCCTGGAAAAGACCGGCCCCCACGGCGAGACCGTGGCCATGGGGGTGCCCCGGGTGGACCTGCCCCACTGGGACGATATCCAGATCCTCACCGCACAGCTGGCCACCCGGCCCCTGCCCGAGGATGCCCCGGTGGGTACCGAGCTCATCATCGGTCCCCGGGCCGATCGTCCCTTGCGCCTGGACATACCGTTGTTCGTCTCGGATATGAGCTTCGGTTCGCTGTCCCGCGAAGCCAAGCTGGCCCTGGCCAAAGGCTCGCATCAGGCGGGCACCGGCATCTGCTCCGGGGAGGGCGGCATGATGCCCGAGGAGCGGGAGGCCAATCCCCGTTATCTCTATGAACTGGCCTCGGCGCAGTTCGGCTATGACGAATCCCTGGTGAAGAAGATCGGCGCCCTGCACTTCAAGGGCGGACAGGCGGCCAAGACCGGCACCGGCGGGCACCTGCCGGGGAGCAAGGTCACCGAGGAGATCGCCAGGGTGCGCGGTCTCAAGCCCGGAAAGGCCGCCATCTCCCCTCCGGTGTTTACGGACCTGGTCACCCCCGATGATTTCCGGCGCTTCGCCGACCGGGTACGTGAACTGAGCGGCGGTATTCCTATTGGCTTCAAGCTTTCGGCCAACCACATCGAGGCGGACATCGACTTCGCCCTCAAGGCCAGTGCCGACTACATCATCCTGGACGGGCGGGGTGGCGCCACCGGCGCTGCGCCACGTCTGTTCCGGGATCACATCTCCGTGCCCACCATTCCCGCCCTGGTGCGCGCCCGGCGACATCTGGACGAGCGCGGCGCCGGGGACGTGACCCTGATCGTGACCGGCGGCCTGCGCCTGCCCGAGGACTTCATCAAGGCCCTGGCCCTGGGGGCCGATGGCATCGCCCTGGCCAACAGCGCCATCCAGGCAGTGGGCTGTGTCGCGGCGCGCATGTGCCACACCAACCAGTGCCCGTCGGGCATCGCCACCCAGGACCCCAAGCTGCGCAAGCGGCTGGACGTGGACGAAGGGGCGGCGCGCCTGGCGCGTTTCCTGGAAAGCGCCGTGTCCCTGATGCAGGTCATGGCCCGGGCCTGTGGTCATGACCACCTGGGAGGTTTTAACCGCGATGACCTGAGCGCGTGGAAACGGGAGATGCGGGAGCTGACAGGCTTGCAGTAAAGGACCGCCTGGAGGCGGTCAGTGACAAGATTCAAGAGGCAAGAGACAAGCAAGAAAATACCGATTCTCGACTTGTCTCTTGAATCTTGTCTCTCATGCAATCAACCTGACGAAGCCTTGATAGCCTTCGTCTATCAAGGGGTTGCATAGAATCAACTTCAATAATGATTCTCATTTGGCTAATCTCATCATCAAGGCAACATTGATGAGGAGATGCCGCCATGATCAAGACCGCAAGCTTTGCCATCGTGCACTTCAGCGTCGCCTTCGCCGTCGCCTTCGCGCTCACGGGCAGCGTGGTGATCGGTGGTCTGGTGGCGCTGGTGGAACCCATGGTGAACACCGTGGCTTATCACTTCCACGAAAAGGCCTGGGAGCGCATCCGCGCCCGCCGTGCCGTCCGGGCGGCCGCCGGTTCCAGAGGGCCTCTGGTAGCCGCGTGAAAAAGCCGAACCGCGAAGGCCGCCAAGGCATGCGCGAAGTGCGCGAGGGAAACATCAACGATGTTCTTGGCGTACTTGGCGCATACCATCGCGCCCTTCGCGGTTCGGCTTTTCCTCCACGTATCCGGCCTCTCTTCACGAGATATCTATTGCCATGACCGTCAAGTGCCGCACTGCCTGCAAGGCTGACCTGCCCGCCATCAACGGCGTCATCGAGCGCGCCGTCATGACCTGGCGGCTGCCGGATCGGGTCAAGCGCCTGTCACTGCCCCTGTATCGCTACAACGAGATGGACCTGGGGCACCTGGAGGTGTGGGTGGCCGAGGAGGCAGGGCAGATCGCGGCCCTGGCCGCCTGGGAGCCTGCCGAGGCGGCGGATGTGCCCGAGGGGTGTCGGGGATTGTTGCTGCACGGTCTGTATGTGGACCCTGCCCGTCAACGTCAGGGGATCGGCGCGCAGCTGCTCGCCGCCTGCGTGAGGCGGGCCCGGGAGCTGGGTCTGGATGGGGTCCTGGTGAAGGCCCAGGCGGATGCGGAAGCTTTCTTCCGTGGCCAGGGTCTGGAGCGACTCGAAGTGCGGGATGCAGCCAGGGACTACGCCCTGCGTTACTGGCAGCGGGCATGAGTCAAAACCATTTTGGACAGGATTAACATGATTTACAGGATTGGGTGATCAAAGGCGAATGCCTTGTCTTAAATCATGTTAATCCTGTCGATTTGCCCAGTCTGTCGCTTCGGGTCTGGTGCATATCCTGATCTTTTCCGCAGGCACAAAAAAAGAACCCCGCACAAGGCGGGGTTCCGGAATCTGCTTTGGGCAGACTGGTCTTAGACGGGCTTAACGTTCGCCGCGGACAGACCCTTAGGACCGTTGGTCACCTCGAAGGAGACCAGCTGGCCCTCGGCCAGGGTACGGAACCCACTGGCTTCGATTGCGGAGAAGTGCACGAACACGTCCTTGCCGCCATCTTCGGGGGTAATAAAGCCGAAGCCCTTGCTTTCGTTAAACCACTTCACAGTGCCTTGGGACATAACTAATAAACCTCAATAATCAGGAAAACATATTGGAATGATGCAGCGGATTCCTGGAGAACA
>SR_TP_S13solDRAFT_1000564_pt1 | contig 14341 bp, 12 predicted proteins | sample SodReaTP_S13sol_FD_11159 | JGI IMG/M metagenome (IMG submission 11159)
AGCAGTTCCATCAGGTTGTCGTTGGTGGGCGCGCAGGTGGACTGCAGGATGAACACATCGCGTCCGCGCACGTTCTCCAGGATCTCCACCTGGGTCTCGCCATCGCTGAAGCGGCCCACCACGGCCTTGCCCAGGGGGATGTTGAGGTGATTCACCACATCCTGAGCCAGCTGCGGGGTCGCATTGCCCGCGAAGATCATCATCTTGCTTCTGTCAGCCACGTCAGACCCTTGGCGCATAGCGGCGATGACCGGCGTAAAGCCATCGACTGTTCATTTGGCAAATCTTTGAAGATCGGCTGGGCCGGCAGGATTACGCCGGGCCTCCTGCCCGGCGCCCCTTCGGGGCCAGCGCCTTTATCAAGGCGCTGTTCCGAAACGCTCCCGGCGTTTCGGTCGAACCTCTACGGTTCTCATCCTGCCGCCCTGCTTACCAGGCACCGGATCTGCCGGCACATGGGTGGTTCCATTTGGCTGGGCCGGCAGGATTACGCCGGGCTTCCTGCCCGGCGCCCCTTCGGGGCCAGCGCCTTTATCAAGGCACTGTTCCGAAACGCTCCCGGCGTTTCGGTCGAACCTCTACGGTTCTCATCCTGCCGTCCTGCTTACCAGGCACCGGATCTGCCGGCACATGGGTGGTTCCATTTGGCTGGGCCGGCAGGATTCGAACCTGCGAATGCCGAGATCAAAACCCGGTGCCTTACCACTTGGCGACGGCCCAATAAATCCCGGCCGGCGCGCTGTTTCACGCGGCGGCCAGACGCTCCAGCAAGGGTGATCGATTAAGCCCCTGGGCGGCAAACCCTCGCCAGCCCGTCGGAAGCCGCTGCAACAGGGCCTCGGCCCCGGCGCGATCCTCCAGCGGGGCGAACACGCAGGCCCCGGTGCCGGTCAGACGGGCACTGCCCGCCGCGTCGCGCAACCATGCCATGGCATGCGCCACTTCGGCATACCGGCCACACACCACCGGCTCGAAAACGTTGCCACCCCTGCCGGAAAGAAAGTCGGGTATTGTGATTGGCGCGCAGTTTCGTGTCAATTGTGGGTCGCCGAACAGGGCCCCCGTGGCGACAGACACCCCGGGATGGATCACCAGGTACCAGGGCTCGGGCAGGGCAAGGGGCTCGAGGCGCTCGCCCACCCCCTCGGCCCAGGCGGCACGCCCGGTCACGAACACCGGCACATCGGCACCCAGCCCCAGCCCCAGGGCCCCGAGCCGCTTATCATCCAGACCCAGACCCCAAAGCCGGTTCAGGGCCACCAGGGTGGTGGCCGCATCGGAGCTGCCCCCGCCCAGACCGCCGCCCATGGGCAAGCTCTTGTGCACACGAATGGCCACGCCGCCCGGGTGGCCCGTGGCCGCCTTGAGGCAACGGGCCGCCCGAACCACCAGGTCCGCCTCCGGCGCCACGCCGGGCAACGGGGTCTGCAGCCGGACCTCGTCCTGCTCCAGGATCAGAAAATCCAGGGAATCGCCCACGGACAGGGGCTGAAACACGGTCTGCAACAGATGGTAGCCGTCAGCCCGACGGCCCGTGATGTGCAGAAACAGATTGAGCTTGGCCGGGGCCGGCCAACCGGTACTCCAGGCACTCACGGGCAGGCACTCAATGCTCGATGACCCAGGCATCTATCAGCAGGCGCAGGCGGATCTCCTCGCCGTAACGCAGCTCCAGACGATCCGGCAGGGCCGGTGCGGGGGCATCCCGGTAGCGTTGAAATTGCACACGCCAGCCGGTCTGCTCCAGCAGACTCAGGCGTCCCGCCGTATCGAAAAGCCGCCCGTCCACTGCCCCCGGGGCAGGCAGCCCCAGCACCCAGTAACGTAATCCGCTGACCGGCAGGCGCCAACCCAGCACGTCGCGCACCAGCCGGTCCGCGTCCGGGGCGTAAAAGCGTTCGCCATCGGAGGTGCGCAAGCTGACCCCCTGCTCATCCCCTTGCAGGCGTCCCCCGTCACGACCGAAGGGGCCAAAGAACTGGATATCGTAGTCACCGTTGCGCTCCCGCCAGCGCAGATTGGCATGCCATTGCTGGCCATCGGCCTCCAGGGCGATACGCCCGGTCAAGGTCCATTGTTCCAGGGCCAGCACCCGTGTCTCATGCTCGACCCAAATCTCGGGCAGGTCAGGACCCTCGACCACGGGCGCCCGGGTGGCGCAACCGCCGAGTAGCAGGAAGGCAATCAAAAGCGTGGCAGCAGGCCATGGGCGCCAGCGCCCTACCGTGAGGCCGCGACCAGGCACAGCTTGGGCGCTCACTGCTCGAACCGTTCCTTCACGCGCAACAGGCGCTCATGGTCGGGATCCTGTTCCAGGGCGTTGTCCAGCACACCGCGTGCCTCCTGGCGCTGCCCCTGGTCCCACAACAGGGACGCCAGGTTGCTCGCAATCTCCGGGTCGTACATCTGCTCGTAGGCCCGGCGCAGGTAGGTCTCGGCCTCGGCCAGGCGACCCATGCGGTAGAGCACCCAGCCCATGCTGTCCAGGATCGCGGCATCGTCGGGATGCTGGGCATGGGCCCGGGAGATGTAGTCGTAGGCCTCGTCCAGGCGGTCGGTACGATCCGCCAGGGTGTAACCCAGGGCATTCAGGGCAGCGGCGTTATCCGGGTCCATCTCCAGGACCGCACGAAGATCGATCTCCATGATGTCCAGGCGATCGAGCCTCTCCGCCACCAGGGCCCGGGCGTAGAGCAGCTCCGAGGAGTCCGGCTGCTCCACCAGGCCCTGATTGAGCAGCTCCATGGCCTCTTCGTAGGCCTGCTGATCACGCAGCACCTGGGACTCGGTCACGTACAGGCGCATCCGCCATTGGGGTTCGTCGGCGTCACGGCGCAACTCGCGCAACATCTCCAGGGCAGCCGCGCCCTCGCCGGCCCGGCCCAGAAGCAGGGCCTTGCGCAGGCGCGCTTCCCGGAAATGATCCCCGTCACCCACGCCGCGGTAGTGGCGCAGGGCCTCCTCGCGATCACCCTCGATCTCAGCGATGCGGCCCAGGTAGAAGTTGGCGTCATTGGAGCGCCGGCCGGTCTCAAGCAGCCGGGTCAGATAGGACCTAGCGTCCTCGTAGCGCTCCACCTCGATACTCAACAAGCCCAGGGTGTAGAGAAGATCCGCGTCGCCCGGGCGCCGCTCGATCAGCCGTTCGAACTCGGCACGGGCCTCGTCATAGGACTCTGCCTGGATCAGCAGGCGACCGAAGGCCATGCGCAATTCCGAGTCATCCGGCGAGGCGGCCACCGCCTCACGCAGGCCCTGCAGGCCTCGCTCCAGCTCGCCGGCCTGGACAAGGCCGCGGGCACGCAACACATGGGCCTCAGACTGGGAGGGGTCCAGGACCAGGGCCCGGTCGGCGGCAGCAATGGCCACGTCTGGCCGCTGCAGTTGCAGGGCCAGACGCGCCAGGGCCAGTTGCATGCCGGAAGCTTCGGGATTGCGCTCGGCCAGACCCTGCATCGCAGCCAGCGCCGCCTCCCGGTTCTGGGAGCGGGACAGCAGATTGGACACGACGCCATAACCCGCCGCCTCGCCCTGGGGGGTATGGGTCACCACCCACTGCAGGTGTTCCAGTGCCTCGGGGACCTCGCCGGCATGGACCAGCAACGCGCCCAGCACCTGCCTGGCCTCCGGGCTTTCGGGGGCCAGTTCCACCCAGCGACGGGACGCTTCCAGCGCCTGGGGGCGACGTTCCGCAAACAGGGAGACCCGGGCGGCGCGCTCTGCCACGGCGGGATCCTGGCTGCTGCGGGCGGCCTGCAGGTAATGGTTTACAGAAATATCCAGGGCACCCATTTGCCCTGCGATCTCTCCCACCAGCAACTGGTACATCAGATCGCCCGCCGCCTCATCCCCATGGGACAGCGGCTCGGCCGGTGCGACCCGCGCCTGGGCCACACCCAGGTCCTGGTCTGGCCGGGGCTCCTGGGTCGCGCAGGCGGCAAGGGTCATGATCAGGAAAATCGGCAGAATAGGATTACGCATCAAGACATTCCGTGCTGTGGGGCATGGCGGGTGACCGCACTGGCGGGACATGGGTTTCGTATGGCGCCGCAGGCTTTCCCTGCCACGCGTCGACCGGTCTCGGTCTGAAGTGCCCACTATAAACCCAATGGCTGAAGTGGATCACCCGCACCATAACAAACACTCATTGCATTAGGCGCCAGGCACCCGCTGCGGTTCCACAACCAGGGAAAATGCCTGCGGCAGTGCCGATTTCTCACGTCTCCTCAACGGCTTGACCCATGGGTGCGCTTGTCAGCGCCTACGTCATGGCGCAGAATTTGTCGTTGCCCAGTCTATCGGCTCGCCATGCTGTTCACCGTTGGTATCAATCACAGAACCGCCCCCGTAGACATCCGGGAGCGGGTGGTCTTCCCCCCCGAACGCGTTGGGGAGGCCCTGCTGCGCCTGCGGCAAGCCGGTGTGGACGAGGCGGCTATCCTGTCCACCTGCAACCGCACCGAGATCTATTTCAACCAGACCCCGGCGGTGGATGATCAGCGGGTGGTGCACTGGCTGGGGGATTACCATCACTTCAGCCCCCTGGACCTGAAGCCCTATCTCTACCACCACCAGGAGGCGGATGCGGTGCGCCACACCCTGCGGGTGGCCTGCGGCCTGGATTCCCTGGTGCTGGGCGAGCCCCAGATCCTGGGGCAGATGAAAATGGCCTACCAGAGCGCCAGCGACGCCGGCACCCTGGGCCGCCACCTGGGGCGCCTGTTCCAGCACGCCTTCTCCGTGGCCAAGAACGTGCGCACCTCCACGGCCATCGGCGCCAGCGCCGTGTCCGTGGCCTTCGCCGCCGTGAGCCTGGCGAAACAGATTTTCGGCGATCTGCGCCCCCAGACCGCCCTGGTCATCGGCGCCGGCGAGACCATCGAACTGGCGGCCCGACACCTGCACAGCAATCAGATCGGCAAGGTGATCGTGGCCAACCGGACCCTGGAGCGGGCCCGCAGCCTGGCCAGCCAGTTCAACGGCGAGGCCATCACCCTGACCGACATCCCCGCCCGGCTGGCCGAAGCGGACATCGTCATTTCCTCCACTGCCGCGCCCTTGCCCATCCTGGGCAAGGGCGCCGTGGAGCGCGCACTGAAGGCCCGCAGGCACAAGCCCATGTTCATGGTGGACATCGCCGTGCCCCGGGACATCGAGCCCGAAGTGAGCCAGCTGGACGACGTCTACCTCTACACCGTGGACGACCTGGAAGAGGTGATCCAGGAAAACCTGGAATCCCGCCGGGAGGCCGCCCACCAGGCCGAGGAGATCATCGAATCCCAGGTGCTGGACTTCATGGGCTGGCTACGGGCCCAGGACGCCGTGGGCACCATCCGCGCCTTTAGGGACAAGGCTACCCACATCCAGCAGGATGTGCTGGACAAGGCCCTGCACATGACCGCCCAGGGCAAATCCCCCGAGGAGGCCCTGCAGTACCTGGCCCACACCCTCACCAACAAGCTCCTGCACGACCCCTGCACAGGCATCAACCAGGCCGCCCGGGACGGGCGTCAGGAACTGCTGGATGCCGCCCAGACCCTGTTCAACCTCCCCGAGACCGCCTCCAGAAAGACCCCGGAAGACGACGCGTGAAACCCTCCGTGCAACGTCGACTGGAAGGCATCTCCGAGCGCTTCCAGGAGCTCTCCGGCCTGCTGGCCGACCCGGACACCATCGCCAACAACGACCTGTTCCGGCGCCTGTCCATGGAATACAGCCAGCTGGAACCGGTGGTGGAGACCTTTCGCCGCTATGAAAGCGCCGAGGCCGATCTTGCCGCCGCCCGGGACATGGAGAAGGACCCGGACCCGGCCATGCGCGAGATGGCCGATGACGAGGCCCAGGCCGCCCAGCAACGTCTGGAATCCCTGGAGCAGGCACTGCAGAAGCTGCTCATCCCCAAGGACCCCCACGACCACAGCAACCTGTTCCTGGAGATCCGCGCCGGCACCGGCGGCGATGAAGCAGCCATCTTCGCCGGCGACCTGTTTCGCATGTACAGTCACTATGCCGAGACCCGGGGCTGGCAGGTGGAGATCCTGTCCCAGAGCGAAGGCGAGCACGGCGGCTACAAGGAGGTCATCGCCCGACTCATCGGCGCGGGGGCCTACTCACGGCTCAAATTCGAGTCCGGCGCCCACCGGGTGCAGCGGGTGCCGGAGACAGAATCCCAGGGCCGCATCCACACCTCGGCGGCCACGGTGGCAGTGATGCCCGAACCCGATGAGGTGGAAGCCCCCCAGATCAACCCGGCGGACCTGCGCATCGACACCTACCGGGCCAGCGGCGCCGGCGGTCAGCACGTCAACAAGACCGACTCCGCCGTGCGCCTGACCCACCTGCCCACCGGCGTGGTGGTGGAATGCCAGGACGAGCGCTCCCAGCACAAGAACAAGGCCCGGGCCATGAGCCTGCTGGTGGCCAAGCTGTTCGAGGCGGAACAGAATCGCCAGGACGAGGCGCAAAGCGCTGCGCGCAAGAGCCTGGTGGGCAGTGGCGATCGCTCCGAACGCATCCGTACCTACAACTTCCCCCAGGGCCGCATCACCGACCACCGCATCAACCTGACCCTCTATAAGCTGGAGTCAGTCATGGCCGGCGACCTGGACCCGGTCATCGAACCGCTCATCAACGAACACCAGGCCGAGAAGCTGGCGGCGCTGGCGGACGAATAGGGCGCCGTGGACACGGCCCGCAGCCTGCTGGCAGAGGCCGCACCGGGCGAGGCCCGCCGGGACGCGCAGATCCTGCTACAACACGTACTGGGCCAGAATCGGACCTGGCTCATCAGCCACGACAGCGACCCCATCCCCGAGGACCAGGTCCGGGTGTTTCGCACCCTGTGGCGCCGGCGCCAGGCCGGGGAGCCGGTGGCCTATCTCACCGGCCACCGGGGTTTCTGGACCCTGGACCTGGCGGTCAGCCCCGCCGTACTCATCCCCCGCCCCGACACCGAGCTGCTGGTGGAAACGGCGCTCAGCCTGATCCCCCCAGAGGTCATCTGGGACCTGGCAGATCTCGGCACCGGCAGCGGTGCCATCGCCCTCGCCATCGCCAGTGAGCGCCCTGCCTGCCACATGCTGGCCACGGACAAAGCCCCAGAGGCCCTGGACATTGCGCGCGCCAACGCCCAGACCCACGGCATCGACAACGTGCAATTCCTCCAGGGTGACTGGTGGGCACCGCTCGCTGGCCAGCATTTCCACCTGGTGGCCTCCAACCCCCCCTACGTGGCCGCCGGCGACCCCCATCTGGACCAGGGTGACTTGCGTTTCGAGCCCCTGGGGGCCCTGACCACCGGGGGCGATGGCCTTGAGGACCTGCGGTCAATCATCGCCGGCGCCCCCGCACACCTGCACCCCGGCGGCCACCTGCTGCTGGAACACGGCTACGACCAGGGGGATGCGGTGCGGGCGCTGTTGCACGCCGGGGGCTTTGATGGGGTCCGGACCTGGCGCGACCTGGGGGATAATGAGCGGGTCAGTGGAGGGCGCGTGGCGCTAGTGGCTAGTGGCTAGTGGCTAGTCTCAAGTGGCAAGGAAAAACAGGGTTTGCGGCTTCGCCCCGCATGGCAACAGGCTCTTTGCCTTCCCTTGCCACTTGAGACTAGCCACTAGCCACTTGCTTAATCTCCTCCCACGGCTACTATCCGTAGTCATGGACTCGGACGAAGAATTCACCCGCCACCGGGAACTGGCCTTTCGCGGCCCCCATCGCGACTCCGATCAGGCGCGCGCCGCCTGCCTGTTGCTGTCCGAGACCGAGGCGGTCCAGGCGGTCCAGGTCCTGGGGCCCAACCGGCTGGTGGTCACCTATGACCTGCGCGAGGTGACCTTGGCGGAGCTGGAATCGGCGCTCATGGAACTGGGCTTCCACCTGGACAACAGTCTGGTCATGAAGCTCAAGCGCGCCCTGTACCACTACTCCGAGGACACCATCCGCGCGAACCTGGGCATCCCCAACCAGTGCTTCGGCAACTGCGCCCGCAAGATCTTCATCAACCATTACCGCAGCCACGAACATGGCTGCCGGGATCACCGCCCACCCCATTGGCGGGAATATCTGTAAGGCTCAGCGACGACGTACAAGAGGCAAGTAACGGGCACAGCCTCCTGAGTCTGGTATCTTTCTTCCCATGAACGACGAACAGCTTTTGCGCTACAGCCGGCAGATCATGCTGCCCCAGGTGGAGGTGGCGGGTCAGCAGCAGCTCATGGATGCCCATGCGCTGATCATCGGCGCCGGCGGACTCGGGGCGCCGGTGGCCCTGTACATGGCGGCCGCCGGGGTGGGCACCCTCACCATCGCCGACCCGGACATCGTCGAGCTGTCCAACCTGCAGCGCCAGGTGATTCACCACACCGCCGACATCGGCCGGGCCAAGGTGGCCTCCGCCGCAGACAAACTGGCGGCCATCAACCCGGAGGTGAAGGTCAACGCCGTACAGGCAACCATGGAGGGCGAGGCCCTGGATGCAGCGGTGTACGGGGCCACGGTGGTGCTGGACTGCACCGACAACTTCACCACGCGCTTCGCGGTCAACGCCGCCTGCGTACGTCACGGCAAACCGCTGATTTCCGCGGCGGTGATCCGCTTCGAGGGTCAGCTCACGGTGTTTGAACCGGGGCAAGCGGACAGCCCCTGCTACCGGTGTCTGTACAAGGAAGGCGAGGAACTGGCCGAGCGTTGCAGCCAGACCGGCGTACTGGCCAGCCTGCCCGGTGTCATGGGTTCACTCCAGGCCACCGAGGCGCTCAAGGCCATCATGGGCCTGCCCACCCTGCGCGGCCGCCTGCTGATCATGGACGCCATGACCATGGAATGGCGCAGCATGAAACTGCGCAAGGATCCGGCCTGTCCGGTGTGCGGCTAGCCCGGCTATTAACGCAGAGGACGCAAAGACGCGGAGATCGCAAAGAAGCACTTCAAACAAAAAAAACGGGCGAACGCCCGTTTTTTGTTCCATGACCTCTGCGTTCTCTGCGCCTCTGCGCCCTTTGCGCTCCATCACCACCATTTAGTGTCGCGTGCGGCTCCCCGGCGGCGGTTCGCCCTCGGTGAACAGCTGCTCCACGTCCACCGCGTCGAAGCGGTAACCGGCGTTGCAGAATTCGCAGTTCACCTCCACCCGACCCTCGTCCTCCAGGATGCTGTCCACCTCTGCACGACCCAGGTTGCGCAGCATGTCCGCCACCCGCTCACGGGAGCAGCTGCAACGAAAGCTCATGGGGGTACCTTCCAGCAGGCGCACGTCCTCCTCGTGATAGAGACGATGCAACAGCGTCTCCACGGGCACGGTGAGCAACTCATCGCGACTCAAGGTTTCCGCCAGGGTGGTGGCCCGGTTGAAGGCATCAGGATCCCGCTCCTCAACGGGCAGGGCCTGCAGCAGGAGGCCCGCGGCGCGCTCACCGTCAGCGGCCAGCCACAGGCGGGTGGGCAACTGTTCGGAGCGGGAGAAATAGCCTTCCAGGGCCTGGGCGAGATTGGCGCCCTCCAGGGGCACGATGCCCTGGTAGCGCTCCCGACCCTCGCCCGGATCGATGGTGATCACCATGCGCCCGTCACCCAACTGGGCGACCAGATCCCCCTCGGGGACCTCCGACTGCCAGCGAGCCAGACCGCGCAGGGTATGTCGTCCACTGGCCTGCACCACCAGCAGGTTCACCGGGCCACTGCCGGTGACCTGCAGGATCAGGGTGCCGTTGAACTTGATGGTGGCCGAGAGCAGCGCCACCGCCGCCAGGGCCTGGCCCAGCAGATCGCGCACCACCGGCGGATAGTCGTAACGCTCCAGCAACGCCTTCCAGGAGGCGTCCAGGTGCACCCACTCGCCACGCACGTTGGTGGTCTCGAGGATGAAGCGGTTGAGGATGTCGGTCATGGCAGTGGCTAGTGGCTAGTGGCTAGGAAAACCGGGGCTGTGTCTTTGACGTTCCTTGCCTCTTGAGACTGACTTACTGCAGCTTACGCTTCAGTAAGTCGTTCACCTGCGCCGGGTTCGCCTTGCCACCCGTTGCCTTCATCACCTGACCCACGAAGAAACCGAACAGCTTGTCCTTGCCGGAGCGGTACTGCTCCAGCTGCCCGGGGTTGTCGGTCATCACCTTGTCGATGATCTGCTCGATGGCGCCGGTGTCCGTGATCTGCTTGAGACCCTTCTTCTCGATCACCTCATCGGCCGTGCCTTCGCCGTTCCACATGGCCTCGAACACGTCCTTGGCGATCTTCCCGGAGATGGTGTTGTCCTCGATACGCTCGAGCATCACCCCAAGGGCCTCGGCGGAGACGGGGCTCTCGCCGATCTCCTTGTTGTCCTTGTTAAGTGCCGCAGAAAGTTCGCCCATGACCCAGTTGGCAGCGAGCTTGGCGTGACCGCCGCAGGCCTTGACCACGGCCTCGTAGTAGTCGCCCATCTCGCGACTGGCGGTGAGCACGCCGGCGTCATAGGCGGACAGGCCGTAGTGGGTCATGAACCGGTGCTTCTTCTCGTCCGGCAGTTCCGGCAGGGTGCCGCGCACGGTCTCGATGAAGGCGGCGTCGATCTCCAGGGGCAGCAGGTCCGGGTCCGGGAAGTAACGATAGTCGTTGGCCTCTTCCTTGGAGCGCATGGAACGGGTCTCGCCCTTGTCGGGATCGAACAGGCGGGTTTCCTGAACCACGGCACCACCACCCTCCAGGATGTCGATCTGACGCTCCACCTCGAAATTGATGGCTCGGTCCACGAAACGGAAGGAGTTGATGTTCTTGATCTCCGCACGGGTACCAAATTTCTCGGTGCCCTTGCGGCGCACCGAGACATTGGCGTCGCAGCGGAAGGAACCCTCCTGCATGTTGCCGTCGCAGATTTCCAGATAGCGCACCAGGGCGTGCAGCTTTTTCAGATAGGCCACCGCCTCTTTCGCCGAACGCATATCCGGCTCAGAGACGATCTCCAGCAACGGCGTGCCGGCACGGTTGAGATCGATACCGGTCATGCCGTGGAAATCTTCATGCAGACTCTTGCCCGCATCCTCTTCCAGGTGCGCACGGGTGATGCCGATGACCTTGGTCTCGCCATCCTCCAGCTCGATCTCCAGATGCCCGACGCCCACCACCGGCAGTTCGTACTGGGAGATCTGGTAACCCTTGGGAAGATCGGGATAGAAGTAGTTCTTGCGCGCGAATACCGAGCGCGGCGCGATCTCTGCGCCGACGGATAGACCGAACTTCACCGCCATGCGCACCGCCTCCTTGTTGAGCACCGGCAACACGCCGGGCATGCCCAGGTCGATGGCGCAGGCCTGGCTGTTGGGCGCAGCGCCGTAGGCGGTGGAGGCCGCGGAGAAGATCTTGCTCCGGGTGGCGAGCTGCGCATGAACCTCAAGCCCGATGACTGTTTCCCATTCCATGTTTTGAACCTCGAATATCGTAAGGTGTGAGGGGTTAGGTGTCAGGGGTGAAAGACCTAGCCGCACCGCATGGTGCTGCATGCGCCTCACACCTCACGCTTGACCCCTTACGCGAATCCCTCAGGGATTCGCCGATGCCAATCTGTGACCAACTGATACTGATGGGCCACGCCCAGGAGGCGCGCCTCATCGAAATAATTGCCGATCAATTGCAGCCCCACGGGCAGACCTTCGCTTTGCCCTGCCGGGATGGACATGCCAGGCAGACCCGCCAGGTTCACGGCGATGGTGTAGATATCCGACAGGTACATGGTGACCGGGTCGTCGGCCTTCTCACCCAGTTTGAAGGCGGTGCTCGGTGAGGTGGGGCCCAGGATCACGTCCACCTCGTCGAAGGCCTTGCGAAAATCATCGGCGATCAGGCGGCGGATCTTCTGGGCCTTGAGGTAGTAGGCGTCGAAGTAACCAGCGGACAGCGCATAGGTGCCCAGCATGATGCGGCGCTTGACCTCGGCACCAAAGCCCTCGCCCCGGGATCGGGTGTAGAGGTCCATGAGATCCCTGGGATCCTCGCAGCGATAGCCGTAGCGCACGCCATCAAAGCGGGCGAGGTTCGATGAACATTCCGCCGGCGCCACCACGTAGTAGGCAGGCACGGAGAGACCGGAGTTGGGCAGGCCCACGTCCTTCACCACGGCACCGAGTTTTTTGTATTCCTCGACCGCTGCCTCGACGGCCTTGGCCACACCCGCATCCATGCCCTCACCAAAAAATTCCCGGGGCAGACCGATGCGCAGGCCCTTGAGCGGCTCGCCCAGGCGCGCAGTGAAATCCTCCACGGGGCGCTCGATGCTGGTGGAATCCCTGGCATCGAAGCCGGACATCGCGTTGGCCAGCAGCGCGCAGTCCTCGGCACTGGCCGCCATGGGGCCGGCCTGATCCAGGCTTGAGGCGAAGGCGATCATGCCCCAGCGGGAGACGCGGCCGTAGGTGGGCTTCAGACCGGAGATGCCACACAGGGCCGCAGGCTGACGAATGGAGCCACCGGTGTCCGTACCCGTGGCGGAAGGCGTCAGGCGCGCCGCCACGGCGGCGGCTGAACCGCCGGAGGAACCGCCGGGCACCCGCTCTGCGTCCCAGGGGTTCTTCACCGGGCCGTGGAAGCTGGTCTCGTTGGAGGAGCCCATGGCGAACTCGTCCATGTTGGTCTTGCCCAGCATCGGACTGCCGGCGGCCTTGAAGCGCTCCACCACCGTGGCGTCATAAGGGGCGATGAAGTTGTTGAGCATCTTCGAGCCGCAGGTGGTCTTCACACCCTGGGTGCAGAAGATGTCCTTGTGGGCCATGGGCACTCCGGTGAGGGGGCCGGCCTCGCCACTGGCGCGGCGGGCGTCGGCCTCTTTGGCCTGAGCCAGGGCCTGTTCGCGGGTCACGGTGACGAAGCTGTTCAGGCCCCCATCCAGGGACTCGATGCGCTTGAGGAAGTGCTCGGTGAGCTCGACGCTGGAGCACTCGCCCTTGGCCAGGGCGGCGGAGAGTTCGGCGATGGTTTTATCGTGCATGATGGGAACCAGGGCAAAGGAATAGGGTGCGAAGGGATGGAGGACAGCGCCTCCGGGAGTCCGTGCTCAGCTCACTCGATGACCTTGGGTACCAGGTACAGGCCGGCATCCACGGCGGGCGCGAGGGCCTGGAAGCGCTCCCGCTGGTCGCCCTCGGCAACCACATCGTCACGCAGGCGCTGGGCGGTGTCCTGGGGGTGGGCCATGGGTGCCACGTGGTCGGTATCCACCGCCTCCATCTGCTCCACGAAATCCAGGATGCCTGAGAGGTTTCGGGCGTAGACTTCCACGTCTGCTTCGCTCACGGCGAGGCGAGCCAGGTGGGCAATCTTGCGCACATCGTCATGGGACAGGGACATGCTGGACTCCGGGCGGTTTAGGGCGGGTTCTGTGAAGCGGGTAAAAGTAGCACAAACCGCGCCTTGCCCAAAGCCCACCCCGTTGCTAGAGTAGCGGCTTCCCTACCCTCCGGGCTACAACCAAAAATCTCATGTTCAACCGCGCTTTCGGCTTCCTGTCCAACGACATCTCCATCGACCTTGGCACTGCCAACACCCTGATTTATATGCGGGGCAAGGGCATCGTGCTCAATGAACCCTCGGTGGTGGCCATCCGGCAGGACCGTGGTCCCGGCGGCCCGCGCAGCATCGAGGCGGTGGGTACGGCGGCCAAGAAGATGCTCGGACGCACCCCGGCGAACATCACTGCCATCCGGCCCATGAAAGATGGTGTGATCGCCGACTTCACCACCACCGAGAAGATGCTGCAGCACTTCATCAAGACGGTGCATCAGAACCGCTTCTTCCGCCCCAGCCCCCGGGTGCTTGTGTGCGTGCCCTGCGGTGCCACCCAGGTGGAGCGGCGCGCCATTCGCGAGTCCGCTGCGGGCGCCGGCGCCCGCAAGGTCTATCTCATTGAGGAACCCATGGCGGCCGCCATCGGCGCCGGCATCCCGGTGGACGAGGCCCGCGGTTCCATGGTGCTGGACATCGGCGGCGGCACCTCCGAGGTGGCCGTGATGTCACTGAACGGCATCGTGTACTCCTCCTCGGTGCGCATCGGTGGTGACAAGTTCGACGATGCCATCACCGCCTATGTGCGCCGCAACTACGGCATCCTCATCGGCGAGGCCACCGCCGAGCGCATCAAGCACGAGATCGGTTCTGCCTATCCAGGCAAGGAACTGCTGGAGATCGAGGTCAAGGGCCGCAACCTTGCCGAAGGTGTGCCCCGCAGCTTCACCCTGAACAGCAACGAGATCCTGGAATCCCTCCAGGAGCCCCTGCACGGCATCGTCAGCGCCGTGCGCACGGCCCTGGAACAGACCCCGCCGGAACTGGGCGCGGACGTGGCCGAACGGGGCATCGTACTCACCGGCGGCGGTTCCCT
>SR_TP_S13solDRAFT_1000565_pt1 | contig 14299 bp, 10 predicted proteins | sample SodReaTP_S13sol_FD_11159 | JGI IMG/M metagenome (IMG submission 11159)
CGGGTTGTTCCGCCTCGACGATGGCGGTCCGCGGCGGGTCGAGTTGCCGACCGCCGACCCGCCCGTCTACGCCCTGGCCTGGCACGAGGACCGGCTCTGGGCGGGAACTGCCGGCCGGCTTTTCACCCTGGATGCCGACGGTGACGAGTTCGAGGAGATGTCTCTTCCCGTGCCCGACGGAACCCGGGTGAGCGATATCGAGTTCGATTCCGAGGGACGCTTGTGGCTCGCCACCCCGGATGGACTGGTGCGCGGCCAACCGGGGCGGCTGCAGCGGTTGACGACCCGCGACGGCCTGCCGAACCGACGCATGCTGGCCGTGGCCGAGGATCGTGAGGGCCTGATCTGGGTGGCCACCGACCAGGGCCTGGTGAAGATTCTCCCCGGGCCCTTCGAGGGCTACTCCGCCGAAAGTGGCCTGCTGGCCTCGTTCGTGCGCACGATCAACGAGGATGATCGCCAGCGCTTGTGGCTGGGAACGCGCGAAGGATTGCAGATCGTCCCTCGCTCGGAGGGGGAATGGGATTTCGCCGCCGCCCGGACGATCCTGCGTGAGGACGGTCTGCCCGACAACCGCGTTTATGCCGTCGAATTCGGGCAACCCGGAACGACCTGGATCGCCACCGCCCAGGGCGTGGTGCAATGGCAGCGAGGGAAGGGCGTGGTCGAGCTGATTGATCGCTCCAGCGGTCTGCCGGAGCAGGAAGTGCACGCCTTGCTGATCGACCGTGCCGAACGGCTCTGGATCAGTAGCACGCGGGGCATCCGCTATCGCGAAGGCGGGGTGCTCGAGACGCCGCCGCAACAGGTCCTGGCCGGCGCATTCGCGCTGCGCATCCGCGAGGATCGCGCCGGGCGGCTGTGGTTTTCGACCTTGCGAGATGGTCTGCTGGTGCTGCACCCCGATGGCCGCCTCGACCAGTACCGCAAGCAGGATGGCCTGACCGACGAGATGCTCTGGGACCTGGCGCCTTCGGCGGACGGCTCGATGTGGGTCGGCAGCAACGGCGACGGCATCTTTCGCGTCTGGCCCGACGGGCGCATCGAACAGTTCACCAGCGCCGAGGGTTTGGCCGACGATTCTGTCTGGCAGGTTCTCGAGGATGATCAGGCCCGGCTCTGGGCCTACACCAACCGTGGGCTTTCGCGCCTGGGCAGTGATGGGTTCGTCAACTACACCGAGCGTGACGGTCTCCTGCACCTCGAAGGTGGCGCCACCGGGGCCTACCAGAGCAGCGACGGGCTGCTGTGGTTCGCGTCGGCCGACGGCCTGATGCGCTACGACGCCGAGCGCGAGTACCGCAACAGCCTGCCGCCTCCGGTCGTGATCGAATCGGTGATGCTCGACCGCGAGGCCGTGACTGCCGGGCAACGACTTCCCTACCGGTCGGGCAGCCTGGTGCTGAACTTCGCCGGCCTGAGCTTCCAGGACGAGACGGCAGTGACTTTCAGGTACCGGCTCACCGGGGCGACGGATCGCTGGTCGGATCCGACGGATAACCACCAGGTGGCCTACGCCAACCTGGGCCATGGTGACTACGTGTTCGAGGTCATGGCCGCCAACCCTGACGGTGTCTGGAGCCCCGAGCCCGCGCGTTTCGCCTTCGTTGTCGCCAAGCCCTTCTGGGCGAGATCCTGGTTCCTGATTGTGCTCGGGTTGGGGCTGGCCGGCCTGGTCTGGCTGGGTGTCCACCTGCGCCTGAGGCATATCGAGGTCACGCGCAGGCGACTGAAGGAGACCGTCAGGCAAAGGACGGCTGAACTCAGCGAGGCCAATCGCCGCCTCAGGCGCGTGGCGCGAACCGACCAGTTGACCGGGCTGCCCAACCGGCGCTACCTGTTCGATCGGATCGGAGAGGACGTGGCGCAGAGCAGGCGCGCCCATTTCGACGGCGCGCCCAGCAACGGCGACATGGCCTTCGTGATGATCGATCTCGACGACTTCAAGCGAATCAATGACGAGCACGGGCATGACTGCGGCGACCAGGTGCTGGCGGAGTTCAGCCGGGTGGTTTCCGAACAGCTGCGCGAGAGTGACTACATGATTCGCTGGGGCGGGGAAGAGTTCATGGTGGTGGCCTGCCAGACCGAATGCGACCGGGCCTGGCAGATCGCCGAGCGCATTATCCACTCGGTTCGTGCCGCCAAGATTCGCATCGACGGCGAAGGCGAAGGCATTACCGTGACCTGCTCGGCGGGGATTGCCTGCTACCCGTTCGGCCGACCCGTGGACGCGCTCGACTGGGAGCAGGTCGTACAGCTGGCGGATGCCGCCGTCTACCAGGCCAAGACCGAAGGACGGGACCGCTGGGTGCAACTGCTGCCCGGCGACGAGCTCGATCCGGCCTCGTTCGACAACTTCGTCGGCGCGGTCAAGGCGCGCTGCGGAGAACTGGTCGAGACCGGGCAGTTGCGTCGACTCACCGGGAGCTAGGCGGTTCGGTGGAAAGCTCTGATCGGAGCCACTTCAGAGTGAAGTATAGGAAATGGTGGCCGGGGACGGAACCGAAGGTCGCTGACCTCGCGTCAGCAATCTAACCGCCGCGCGAAGCGCGAAAGGCGGTTCGGTGGAAAGCTTTGATCGGAGCTGTTGCGGGGGGGCTTGGGAAATGGTGGCCGGGGACGGAATCGAACCGCCGACACGGGGATTTTCAATCCCCTGCTCTACCAACTGAGCTACCCGGCCTTGCCGTTTCTGGCGCTCCCGACCCGTGGCCGGGAAGCCGCACATTAAACCTTTTTCGGCCCTGGAAGTCAACCACCGATTCCGGGGCACTTTTTCGAGTTCACGGCGTCAACATCCAATAGACGATTTCGATGAGATCGAAAATGCGAAAACTCCTGCTGATCCTTTCGACGCTGCTGATCGCCGCCTGCGCCGCTTCCGGTGATTCGAACCAGCGTGACCGGGCCGGGGAAATGGCCGTCTACGAACGCCATGCCGGCGCCGCACAAAGCTGGGTGCGCTACACCAGCATCCGAAACTGGTGGGCGGTGGGCCGTCACTCGGTGGTGTTCGAAATGGATCGCTCCCGCCACTACCTGGTCGAGCTGATCGGCGCCTGCGACCTCGAGCTCGACAGCGCGATCACGCTGCGCCTGGCGTCGAGCCGCCGCAATGTGCTGGGCGAACTCGACGATGTCGTCGTGCGCGGCCGAACCTGCCAGATCCAGTCGATTCGCCGGCTGGACTTCGAGGCGGTCGAGTCCGAGCTCGAGTCAAGCCCGGACAAGCAAGACACTATTCGCGTCGAAGCCTCGGATCAGTCCTCCGGCGGCACATAGCCCTCGGCTTCATCGACATCCCCGCCGAAGAGAAACGCTTCGGCCTGCGCTTCCAGGTACTTGCGGTGTTCCGGGTCGATCGGGCTGAGGCGCTTCTCGTTGATCAGCATGGTCTGGTGCTGGAGCCACTTCTGCCAGGCTTCCCTGGAGATGTTGTCGTAGATCCGCTGCCCCAGCTCGCCGGGCAGGGGTGGGCGGGGCAGGCCTTCGCCTTCGCGATCGAGGTAGCTGCAGTGAACGGTTCGTTCGCTCATTTGGTCGTCAATCCTTGCGAGTTCGAGTGCATGTTCGTGTGTCCTCAGTCTAGCCGTTCAAGCACCTTGCGCACCGGCTGAGGCAGCCCGCGATCAAGCGCTTCGTCGCGCTTCATCCAGGCTCGGTTCGCGGCCTCTTCGATGGTTGTGGAAACCCCGATCAGCGTCCGTTCGAAGCGGATGTCCAGCGTGAAGTGGGTGAACTGGTGACGGACGGGCGCCGGCGGTGGGCGTCTTTCGGCCGGTTCCGGAGTCGCGGCCTCGCCGCTTTCGGGCAGCGACCACAGGCCACCCCAGATGCCGGCGCCGGGGCGTCGCTCCATCAGGATCTCGCCGCGATCGTTTTCAATGATCAGTAGCGTGGCGCTGCGGCGGGGTTTCTTTTTTCCGGGTTTCGGCGTGGGCAGTTCTCCGACGCGCCCCTGCTTGCGGGCGATGCAGTCGGCGCTGACCGGGCAGTGCTCGCAATCGGGCCGGCGCGGCGTGCACAGCGTGGCGCCCAGGTCCATGATCGCCTGCGTGTAGTCCGCGGCGCGATCTTCGGGCGTGCGGTCTTCGGCTTCGTTCCACAACTGCCGCAGCACGGCGCTGCGGCCGGGCCAGCCCTCGATACCGGCGTGGCGGGCAAGAACCCGCTTGACGTTGCCGTCGAGAATCACCGCCCGTCGATCGTGGGCCTGCGCGACGATGGCGTTGGCAGTGGATCGGCCGATGCCCGGCAAGGCTTCCAGCGCCTCGGCGTCGTCGGGCAGGGCGCCTTCGTGCTCACTCATGCAGCGCTGCGCGGCGGCGTGCAGGTTGCGCGCCCGGGCGTAGTAGCCCAGCCCGGACCAGCGCGAAAGCACGTCGTCGATATCGGCGCGGGCCAGGGACTCGAGGTCGGGAAAATCGGCCATGAAGCGTTCGAAGTAGGGGATGACGGTCGCGACCTGCGTCTGCTGGAGCATGATCTCGGCGATCCAGACGCGATACGGCGTGCGGTTCTGTTGCCAGGGGAGGTCGTGGCGGCCGTGGGTGGACCACCAGTTCAGAAGGCGGGTGGCGAATGACGTGGTTGGTGGGTTGGCGGGCACGGGGAGCTCGATGATGTTCAGGGCGCAGGAGTCAGGTTGTCGGTTTCCGGTTTCCGGTTTCCGGACCACGGACCACGGACCACGGACCACGGGCGACCTTGCAGATGGGAACACGCGTAGGTATGCGTGTACAGATCCGATAGGTCGTCCGTCGGGGATGTAACCCCGACCTACGCCACTGGCAGGATCGCATGCACGAAGGTGCCCGCGTCGAAAGGACGCAGGTCGGCGGCCGATTCGCCCACGCCGATGAATCGGATCGGAATGTTCATTTCCTCGGCAATGGCGAACAGCACGCCGCCGCGGGCGGTGCCGTCGAGCTTGGTGACCGTGATGCCGGTCAACGCTGCCGCGTCGTTGAACTGCCGCGCCTGCGCCAGGGCGTTCTGGCCGGTGCCGGCGTCGACCACCAGCATGGTCTCGTGCGGCGCCTCGGGATCGATCTTCTTCATCACGCGGATGATCTTCGACAGCTCGGCCATCAGGTTGGCCTGGGTGTGCAGGCGACCGGCCGTGTCGGCGATCAGGACGTCGACGCCGCGCGCCCTGGCCGAGTGCAGCGCATCGTAGATGACCGCGGCCGTGTCGGCGCCGGATGCCTGGGCGACCACCGGCACATCGTTGCGCTCGCCCCAGGCCTGGAGCTGCTCGACGGCGGCGGCGCGGAAGGTGTCGCCGGCGGCCAGCATGACGGACTTGCCCTCGTCGAGGTAGCGCCGCGCCAGCTTGCCGATGGTGGTGGTCTTGCCCACGCCGTTGACGCCGACCATCAGGATCACGAAGGGCTTCTTCGCAGGGTCGATCGCCAGGAACTGTTCGCTGGGTTCGATCAGATCATAGAGTTCGGCCTGGACGGCCGGCAGCACCTGGGAGGGGCGGTCGATGATGCCCTCGCGCAGGCTGTCGCGCAGTCGGTCGATGATTCGAGTGGTCGCGGCCACCCCGAGGTCGGCGGTCAGCAAGGTCGTTTCGATCTCTTCGATCAGCGCGTCATCGACCCGCTCGGCGGATCCGATCAGGCCGAACAGGCCGCCGAGACTCGAGCGGGTGCGTTCGAGCCGTGACTCGAGTGGATCGACACCCGATTCTTCGACCGGTCTGACCTGCGTCGTTTCGACACCCTTGCCGGATTTCTTGCGCTTAAAGATGGAGAACATCGATGGTCAGGTTGCGGGATTCGGATTTCAGGTTTCAGGGTCACGAGCTTCGGAGCACCGCCATGCAACGGGCCACCGCGCTCGCCGAGCCGGTATGCTATCACTCCCATGACCGGCAGAATCAGGATCATCGGTGGCCAGTGGCGGGGACGGAAGCTCGTCGTGCCGGAGGTGCGTGGCTTGCGGCCCACCGGGGATCGCGCGCGCGAGACGCTGTTCAACTGGCTGCAGGCGGTTATCCCCGGCGCACGCTGTCTCGACCTGTTCGCCGGCACCGGGGCGCTTGGCCTCGAAGCGCTCTCCCGGGGGGCGGCCTCGACCGTATTCGTCGAGCGCGATCGGCGCCTGGCCGATACGCTGCGCGAGATTGCCGCATCCTGGCCGGGCGGCGAGCGGATCGAAGTGGTGCAGGCCGATGCCCTGAAATGGCTGCAGGGCAACGAACGGCTTTTCGATTTGGTCTTCATCGACCCGCCGTTTGCCGATGCCCTGCAGGGTCGGGTGCTCGATGCGCTCGCCGGCCACCTGGCGCCCGATGCGCGCGTCTACATCGAGCAGGACGCGCGCGCATCGGAGATCGAGCCGCCCGAGGGCTTCGCAGTGCTGCGCAGCAAGACCCTGGGTGATGTGTGCATGACGCTCCTCTGCCGTCGCTGCCACGGGCCGCCGGGTTAAGATAGTGCGTCCCGATTCGAGCCCGAGACGCATTCGATGAGCCAGCCCGATTACGGCCTCGCCGTCTATCCCGGCACCTTCGACCCCCTGACCAACGGTCACACGGACCTGGTCGCCAGGGCTTCCCGCATGTATCGCAGGATCATCCTGGCGATTGCCGAGAGCCCGCACAAGAAGCCCTGCTTCGGCCTGGATGACCGGATCGCGCTGGCCAGACGCGTGCTCGACGAGGAGCGGCTGGCCAACGTCGAGGTGGTCGGCTTCAACAACCTGCTGGCGCATTTCGTGGCCGAGCACAACGCCGGCGTGATCCTGCGCGGCTTGCGGGCGGTGTCGGATTTCGAGTACGAGTTCCAGCTGGCCTCGATGAATCGCCACCTGATCGAGGAAGTGGAAACGGTCTTCCTGACCCCTGCCGAGCAGTACAGCTTCATTTCCTCGTCCCTGGTCAAGGAGATCGCGCGCCTGCAGGGTGATGTCGAACGCTTCGTTCATCCCCGCGTGTCCGAGGCACTCAGGGACCGGTTTGCGTGACTCGGGCGATCGATTTCGACAAGCTTCAAACGGACTGGACATGATTCGAACATTCACAATTGCCTCATCCTTTCTGCTGGCGCTCTTCACGGCGATGGCGCAGGCCGCTGACGGGCCTGGCCGGGCCGCCGTGTCCAGCGCCCACGAACTGGCCACTGCTGCCGGCGTCGAGATTCTTCACACGGGCGGCAATGCCTTCGATGCGGCCGTGGCGGTATCGGCCGCCCTGGCGGTGGTCGAACCAGAGTCCTCCGGTGCCGGCGGTGGCGGCTTCTGGCTGCTGCATCGCGCCGCAGACGGTTTCTCGGTCATGGTCGACGGTCGCGAAACGGCGCCGGCGGCCGCCACGGAGAGGATGTATCTGGATGAAGCGGGCGAAGTCGATCGCGACCGCGCCGTCAACGGTGCCCTGGCCGGCGGCATTCCCGGCGCGCCGGCAGCCTGGGCGCATATCGCCGAGCGCTACGGCAGGCTGGAACTGGCCGAGTTGCTGGCGCCCGCCATTCGGTTGGCCGAGGAGGGCTTTCCGGTCGACGCCAAGTATCAGGCCCTGCTCAATTTCCGCGCCCATGTCATGCAGCGCTGGCCGGAAACTGCTGCCATCTTCATGCCCGGCGGAGATGTGCCGGCCATCGGCGACATCATTCGTCAGCCGGACCTGGCCAACACCCTGCGTTCCCTGGCAGAGCACGGGCGCGACGGCTTCTATCGCGGCGAGCTGGCAGAGCGGCTGGTCGCTGGCGTGCGCGAGGCAGGCGGGATCTGGACGACGGAGGACTTCGAGGCCTATCAGGTGGCCGAGCGCGCTCCGATCGAGACCGACTACCGTGGATACCGCCTGATCACCGCCCCGCCGCCGTCGTCCGGCGGCATTGCCATCGCCCAGATGCTCGAGATCATCGAACCGTTCGAGCTGAGCCGCATGGCCAGGGCGGATCGCGTGCATCTGCTCGCCGAAGCCATGCGCCGGGCTTACCGTGACCGCGCGCTCTACCTCGGCGACCCCGATTTCGTCGATATCCCCGTCGACATGCTGCTGAGCGAGCACTACGCCGCTGGTCTGCGCAGTTCCTTGCGCATGGACCGTGCAACGCCTTCCTCGATGCTGGCGGCCGACCCCGACCGTCCTGGCGGAGAAAGCAGCGACACCACGCATTTCTCCCTGATCGATGGCGAGGGCAACATGGTTGCCGGCACGTTGACGGTCAACCTGCCGTTCGGCGCCGCGTTTGCACCGCCGGGAACCGGTGTGCTGGTCAACAACGAAATGGACGATTTCTCGGCCAAGCCGGGCGAGCCGAACGCCTATGGCCTGATCGGCTTTGCCGCCAATGCCATCGAGCCGGGCAAGCGCATGCTCTCCTCGATGAGCCCGACCATCGTCATCGGTGATGAGCGTACTGCCGTGTTGGGTACGCCCGGCGGATCGCGCATCATCACCATGGTGCTGCTCGGCATTCTCGACTTCATCGAAGGCAATGGTCCCGAAAGCTGGGTTTCCCGGCCGCGCTTCCATCACCAGTACCAGCCCGACGAGATCTCGATCGAACGTGGCGCGCTCAGCGAAGCGGAGATCGAAGCCCTGAGGGAGAAGGGGCACGAAGTGACGGTTCGCAATCGGACCTGGGGCAACATGCACGGCGTGATGTGGCACCATGCAACCGGTCAGCTCGAGGCGGCGCATGACCCGCGCTGGGATTCGGGCGGCGCTGTCGTCATTGACCTCGATTGAGCCGGGACTGTTGGCAAATGCCTCCAGCCCCGAGTGCGATCTGTGATGCCAGTGCGGCATTTGTGATTGGCGTCACGGAAGTCTTCCGGCAGTTTCGGCTAAAGTAGGCACGACGCAACCGGATTGCCGCCGATGGACAGCAATGCCGGGGGGACCATGCGCGGGGTCGCTCAGGGGAGCGATGATCGCATCTTCGCCGACCGCTTCGAGGACCATTCGGGTGCCGCGCCCGATTTTGCGCGTTCGATCCTCGAGCGCACCACCTATGGCGCGCGACCCGAGGACATCGAATACTTTCTCTCCCTGGCCTCGAGCGACGAGGACCGCCTGCACGCCTGGCTCGACCAGCAGCTCGCCTGGCAGGACCTGCCCGACACGGCGGCCGAACAGCGTATCGCCGACGCCGGCTACCAGACCCTGGACAAGTCGATCGAGCAACTCTGGGCCGACCATGTCCGGGGTGCCCTGAGCGGCGGTTCCGATCGCTACCTGCCGGCAGCCGAAACGGAGGCGGCGCGGCTGCTGCGTGCCGTCTACTCGCGTCGACAGCTCTACGAGCTCATGGTCGAGTTCTGGCACGACCACTTCAACGTTGCCGGCTGGGACTTCTCCATTGCGCCGGTACTTGCCCACTACGATCGCGACGTGATCCGTCCCGGCGCCCTCGGCAATTTCCGTCAGCTGCTCGAAGATGTGGCCCGATCGACCGCCATGCTGCTCTACCTCGACAACAACTCGAACCGGGCCGGCGGTTACAACGAGAACTGGGCGCGCGAGTTGCTGGAACTTCACACTCTCGGCTCGGACGTGTACTTTCCGGGTGCCACGCACGGCGAAATCGAGAAAGGCGACGACGGCCTGGCGGTCGGCTACAGCGATGCCGATGTCTACGACGTGGCGCGCTGCTTCACCGGCTGGACCGTGCGTAACGGCCACTGGCAGCTGCCCGATGGGCCGGACTACGACAATGGCGCCTTCCTCTACTACGCCAACTGGCATGAAGGTGGCAACAAGTTCGTGCTGGGCAGCTGGATCGGCCCGCTCGGCCAGCTCGAGGCCTCGCTGGTGATGGACTTCCTGTGCATGCATCGCCAGACCGCCCGTCACCTGTGTGAGAAGCTGTGTCGGCGGCTGATCGACGACGAACCCTCGCAGGCGCTGGTCGAGTCGGCGGCCGAGATCTGGCACGAACACTGGCAGTCCGATGACCAGATCGCGTTGGTGGTTCGCCATATCCTGACCGAGACGGCCCTGGGCGAGGGTTTTGGTGCCAAGCTGCGCCGGCCGTTCGAGCTGCTGTGCGCGGCGTTGCGCAAGACCGGTGCGGATTTCGAGCCCCAGCCCGATTCCGGCTGGAGTCCCTACGGCGAGTTGCTCAGCCGGCTCAGGCAGACCGGTCACGGCTGTTTCCGCTGGCCGGCTCCCGATGGTTACCCGGATCGTTCCGACGCGTGGACCTCGGCATCGGTCATGGGACAGAGCTGGCGGCTGCTCAGCCGACTGCCGGAACTGCGCCGGCCCGATGACAGCGATTTCCTGCTGCGGATCCAGCATCTGACCCTGGAAGGACTGCCGGCGCCGGCCGATCGCACGGCAGCCGGTCTGGTCGACTTGTGGCTGCAGCGCCTGATCGGGCGGCCGGTTGCCGCTGTCCGGCGCACGCAACTGGTGGACTTCCTGCGCCAGGACGCGGCGCCGGACACGCCGCTGGATATCACCTCCGGTTATCCGACCGGGCAGTGGAGCGCCGGGAAGCTGAGCGCGCACTACACGCCGCCGAGGCTGCGCGCGACGGTGGCCATGATCATGATGCTGCCGGAGTTCTACCAGCGATGAAGCGTCGAACTTTCATCAAGGGCTGCTGCGCGGCCGCGGTCGGCGCCACGCTGCCGATGTCGGCATTCTTCGGCCCTGCCGGTGCGGCGGTTCGCGGCAGCGGCGGCGATGTGCTCGTCTACGTGTTCCTGCGCGGCGGGCTCGACGGACTGCACCTGGTCGTCCCCTACGCAGGCTCCGAGCGAGGGCACTACGAGCTGCTGCGCGCGGAACTGGCCATCCCCGAGGCGAACCTGCGCCCGATCAGCGCCGACTGGGCCTTGCATCCGCGTGCCGGCGGCGGTGCCGGCGATGCCGTGGGCAGCGCGCCGAAGTGGTTGCACCGTCTGTGGCAGCAGGGCGAACTTGCGATCGTGCAGGGTGCCGGCATGCCGGAACATCTGTCACGCAGCCATTTCGATGCCCAGGCCTGGATGGATCTGGGCACACCCGGCGACAACAGCACGGCCGATGGCTGGATCACCCGCTACCTGGCGGCCGCCAGCGGCCTGCCGGCGGCGCAGCTTGCGCCGGTCATCGGGCTGGCCGACACGCGTCCCCGTTCGCTGACCGGAGCGAACGAGGCGCTGACCGTCGCCTTGCCGTCCGAGTTTCGCGTCGACGGATTTCACTGGTCCTGGCGAAGCAGCGACCCCGACATCGGCTCTCACCAGGGCGCGCAGGAGCTCATCGCGCCCCTGTGGGCCGCTGGCAGCGGCCCCCTGCTGAACTCCGGCCGTGACGCCGCCGAGGCGCTCGAGACGATGGGCAGCCTGGATTTTGCCGCATATGAGCCGGAAGGCGGCGCGCTCTACCCGGACACGACCCTTGGCAGCCAGTTTCGCAGTCTGGCCCAGCTGATCAAGTTCGACACGGGCCTGGTGGCCGCCACGCTCGATTACGGCGGCTGGGACACGCATGCCGGACAGGGCATGCCGCAACCGGGCAATGCCGGGCACTACGACTATTTCGGCAACCGGGTCGAGGAACTGTCGCGGGCGCTGGATGCCTTTCACACCGACCTGTCAACGTCCTCTCAGGGCAACCTGATGAACCGGGTCAACGTGGTCGTGCTCAGCGAGTTCGGCCGCAAGGTAAGGCCGAACGAGTCCGGTGGCAGCGACCACGGGCACGGCAACGTCATGCTGGCGCTCGGCGGGCGTGTCAACGGAGGCTTCCATGGCAGCTTTCCCGGACTGGACGCGGGCAGTCTGCTCGAGGCGCAGGACCTGGCCAGCAGCAGCGATTTTCGTCAGGTGCTGGCCGAGGCGCTGGTGCGCCGCATGGGTCTGCCCCAGGCTCAGCTCGAGGCGGTGTTCCCCGGCTTCGAGAGCTATTCGCCGCTGGGTGTGTTCGAGTCGGCCTGAATCTCGTTCAGCCCGCGTTCCCGCAGCAGGTGTCGGAGTTCGGGTGCACGGCCGCGAAACGCGCGCCAGGACGTCATGGGGTCACGGGCGTTGCCGCGCGCGAGAATTTCTGTGCGCAAGCGGTTGGCCAGCTCGCGGTTGACCGTGCCGTGTTCCTCGAAGGCGGCGAAGGCGTCGGCGGCCAGCACTTCCGACCACAGGGTCCGGAAATCACCGCCCTGCCTGCGCTCGGCGAACAGGCTCGACAGCCCGCCGCCGTGATGGTGAGGCGATACGATGGCCGGCAGGTCGAGCTCACGCCGGACCGCCTGCTCGGCATTTTCTAGGTCCGGAATCTGGCCGTGCGGTGCACCATGCAGGGCCAGGTCGAGCTTGATGGCCGCCAGCAGCTCGAGCATGTCCAGGCCGGCCGTTCGTTGCGCGCGCCGGCGCAGGGCCGCGATCAGTTCGTCGTCGATCACCGCGCCCGTCTGGTGATGCCAGGCGTAGTTTCTGAGCACCTGCGGCTCAAGCGCCCAGCGTTCGAACAGGAGGGCCGGAAACTCGACGAAATCGGGGGGCACCTGAGTGCCGGCCAGGGCGGCGAAGCGGACATCGGAAAGCAGGCTGTGCAGCGCATGGCCCAACTCGTGGAAGTGGGTACGAGCCTGTTCGGGCGTGAGCAGTGCCGCCTGCCCGGCAGCAGGCGGCTGGAAGTTGGTCACCACCGCGACGACCGGTGGGACTCGTTCATTGCCGTCCCGGTGCTGGACGCGATAGTGCGATGTCCAGGCGCCGCCCTGTTTGCCGCGACGGTGAATCGGGTCAAGGTAGAGGACACCGAGCACTTCGCCCATTTCGTCGCGTACCTCGAGCGCGGAGGCGTCCTGATGCCAGGCAGGAATATCCGGTCGTGGATGGAAAGTCAGGCCCCACAGCCGGGTTGCCAGGCCGAAGGCGCCTTCCTGGACCCGTTCGAGGCTGAACCAGTCGTGCAGCGACGCGTCGCTGCCGGCATCGGCGGAGCCCTCCAGCAGGCGTTCGCGGTAGTACCACCAGTCCCAGGGCTCCAGTTCGGTGATGCCGTCCTCGGCAGCCCGATGCCGCATGGCTGCCAGTTCGTCCCGTGACTTGTTTCGGGCAGCGGCCGTGACTCTTTCAAGCAGCGACTCGAGTTGACCGAGCCCGGCCAGGGTGCCGTCTTCGAGCAGGAACTCGAGGTGGTTGTCGAAGCCGAGCAGCTCGGCCCGCTCGGCCCGCAGCTCTGCAAGTCGTTCGATCAGTCGGCCGATGTCCTCGTCGGATCTCAGCCTGTCCCGGTAGCGCGTCATCCAGGCCTGGTAGAGCTCGCGCCGGAAGTCGCGTTCGCGGGAGTGGCGCATGAAGGGGTAGAAGCTGTGTGCATGCAGGGTGAAGACCCAGCCGCCTGCATGGCCGCGGTCGCGAGCGGTGCGTTCGGCCAGGGCGACGAGCGAGTCCGGCAAGCCGTCGAGATGCGAGGCATCCTCGATCAGCAACTCATGGCGATGTGTGGCCTGAGCGCGTGCGGTCGCGTAGTGCTCGTCCAGTGCGGCCAATTGCCCGTCGATCTCTCCCAGTCGCTGACGCGCCTCGTCGTCGAGTTCGGCGCCCGAGCGCCTGAAGCGTCGCCAGCTCTCGCCGATCAGGCGCAGTTGCTCCGGGGCAGCGGGTAACTCGGGCAGGCTGAAGTGCAAGCGTTCGACCCGCTCGAACAGCTTCCGGTTGAACACGACGTTCTGGCGGTGGCGAGCCAGCTGCGCGGAGATTTCTTCACTCATCTCCGGCGGCGCCGAAGCACTGTCGATCGCCCGGAGACCGAACCACAATCTGGCGATTCGCGCGATCTCGCGCTCGGCCTCGGCCAGAGCCACGATGGTGTTGTCGAAGGTCGGCGGCTCGGGCTGCCCGGCAATGCGGTCGATCTGCTCTCCGGCCCTGTCCACGGCGCGGGTCAGTGCAGGCAAGAAATGCTCTGCCTGCAGGCGGTGAAACGGCGGTGCGCCAAGCGGCGTCGGATTGCCATCCAGAAGCAGGTTGTCCAGCCCGGAATGCTTGTCGGGCAGCTCCCGGACCGGGCCCGGCGCCTGCTCCGACTCCGGTCCGCAGGCACACACCAGGGCCACGATCAGCAGCGTCGGGACAAGTCGCAAGGCGTTCGAATCCGAGGTCGGGCGCGGAAAGCTCATGGGCATGTCATGGTACTACAGCCACTCGCTCCATGGACTGCTCGGCGGTATGCTGTAGTCAATTCGAGTTCGGCAATCGCACGGATGGACGGAGTCACGGGCATGGAAATGAATCGTCTGCTGGTGTTCGGTGCCGCTGGCACGCAGGGTCACCCGGTGGTGGAATCGGCGCTCGACGCCGGGCTCGAGGTGCGCGCGGCAAGCCGCGATCCCGATCGGGC
>SR_TP_S13solDRAFT_1000566_pt1 | contig 14295 bp, 13 predicted proteins | sample SodReaTP_S13sol_FD_11159 | JGI IMG/M metagenome (IMG submission 11159)
GCCAAATCGGCAGGCCGCGGGACGGCCCACCGATGGCGCGGCGGCCTGCGCCCTTTGCTCCGCGCCTTGGGGCAGTCCGATCTCCGCAAAAGGCAATTTAATCCCCTCGGCAACTCTCAAAGGGCCGCTGCCCGCGCCATAATCGTTCAAATACCCGCAAAGGGCATTCTGTCACGAAACACTGTCGCCAATCATGTCAAGGCGCGCAGCCAGTTCCTACCGCAACAGACGGCGCGGCTGTCCGGCGCACTCAGGACGCAGATCCGTCGCGCGCTTCCAGCGCGTCAAGACGGGCTTTCAGCGCCTCGTTTTCCTCTCGGGCTTTCTGGGCCATGGCGCGCACGGCGTCGAACTCCTCGCGCGTGACGAAGTCGCGGTCGGCCAGCCAGCGGTCCAGCAGGCTTTTCATTGCCGTCTCGGCCTCGGTGCGGGCCCCTTGGGCCACGCCCATGGCGTTGGTCATCAATTGGGACATGTCGTCCAGAAAACGGTTGCGGCTTTGCATCTTGGCCCCTTCGGCATTTTGCTTTTATCCTATATGTGACCTTGGCGCGCGAAACTCAAGGTTGACTTCTTGCGCAAGGCCACGTCACACAGTCCCACCATTCCACTTTCAAGGCCCTTGAATGACCCTCCCCCTTGCCATCATGTTCCCCGACATCTCGCCCGTGATCTTCCAGATCGATCTGGGCAGTTTCAGCTTCGCGCTGCGCTGGTATGCGCTGGCCTATATCGCGGGTTTCCTGCTGGGGTGGTGGATCATACAGTCGCTGATGAAACGCCCCGCCCTGTGGCCCGCCAACACCGCCCCCCTGCCCGCCGCCAAGGTCGAAGGGTTGCTGACCTATGTCATCATCGGGGTCATTCTGGGCGGGCGTCTGGGGTTCGTCTTGTTTTACCAAACTGGCTATTACATGGCCTATCCTGCTGAAATCCTGCGCATCTGGGAAGGCGGCATGTCGTTTCACGGCGGGTTTGCCGGTGTGGTGGTCGCCGGGCTGGTCTATTGCCGCCGCCACGCGGTGCCGCCCTTGCAACTGGCCGATTCCATGGCGCTTGTTGCGCCCATTGGCATCGGGCTGGGGCGGGTTGCCAATTTCATCAATGCCGAATTATGGGGCAGGCCCACGACCATGCCCTGGGGCGTGGTCTTTCCCGGCGCGCAGGCCCAGAACTGCCCGTGGGACTGGCCGGTTGCGCTATGCGCGCGCCACCCCACGCAGCTGTATGAAGCCGCCCTTGAAGGGGCCGTCCTGTTTGCCGTTCTTGCGTGGCTGGTCTGGCGCAGCGGCTGGCTGAAAACCCCCGGTGCGGTGACGGGCATGTTCATAGCGGGCTATGGGCTGGCGCGGTTCACGGTCGAGTTTTGGCGACAGGCGGATGCACAATTCATCAGCCCCGACAACCCGCTGGGCCATGTTGTGTCATTTGGTCAGGCCGGGATCACGATGGGACAGGTCCTGTCCCTGCCCATGATCCTGATCGGCCTTGCCCTGTTGTGGCGCGCGCGGCGCGCATGACGGCCCTGCGCGACAGCCTGATCCGCCAGATTGCCGCACAAGGCCCGATCACGGTGGCCGAGTATATGACCGCCTGCCTGCTGCACCCGCAACACGGCTACTACACGACGCGCGACCCGTTCGGCGCACAGGGCGATTTCACCACAGCCCCCGAAATCAGCCAGATGTTCGGCGAAATTCTGGGCCTGTGTCTGGCGCAAGCCTGGATGGATCAAGGCAGTCCCGCCCCCTTCACGCTGGCCGAACTTGGCCCCGGTCGCGGTACATTGATGGCCGATATGCTGCGCGCAACGCGCGCGGTGCCGGGCTTTCACGACGGCGCACGCCTGCATCTGGTCGAGGCCTCGCCGGTACTTCGGCGCATTCAGGCCAAGGCTCTGCCCGACCCGCAGTTCCATGACAGCGCGGACACATTGCCCGATGCGCCGCTTTTCCTTGTCGCGAACGAATTTTTCGACGCCCTGCCCATCCGCCAGTTCCTGCGCGCGGGCGATGGCTGGCGCGAACGCATGGTGGGGCTTCAGGACGGACAGCTTGCCTTCGGGCTGGGGCCTGTCACGCGGCTGGACGCGCTGGAACACCGGCTGGCAGACACCCAAGAGGGGCAGATGGTCGAAACCTGTGCATCGGCCGCGCCGGTCATGGCGGCACTTGCGCAGCGGATCGGACAACATGGCGGTGCCGCGCTGATTATCGATTACGGCGACTGGCGCAGCCGCGGTGACACATTGCAGGCGCTGTACCAGCACGCAGCCGACGACCCGCTGACCCATCCCGGTCAGGCCGATCTGACCGCCCATGTCGATTTCGAGGCACTGGCACAAGCCGCGCAGCCCCTGTGCGCGACATCCCTGACCCCGCAAGGGGTGTTTCTGGAACGCCTTGGCATAACCGCGCGCGCCGAACATCTTGCGCGCAGACTTACCGGAGCAGCCCTTGAAAGCCACATCGCCGCGCATCGGCGCTTGACGCACCCGCAGGAAATGGGTCACCTGTTTAAAATTCTGGGGCTGCACCCGACCACAACCCCTGCCCCGCCAGGATTGGACCCATGACGCTGGAGATACTGACCGCCGATTCCCTGTCCCCGCTGCGCCACGGGTTCTTTGCCCGAAGCGGCGGGGCGTCCTCGGGCATATTCTCGGGGCTGAATTGCGGGCCGGGGTCATCGGACCAAAGCGAAACAGTGCGCACCAACCGCGCCCGCGTGGCACAGGCCATGATGCTGGAAGCCACCGCCCTTGTGACGCCCAATCAGGTGCATTCCGCGAATGTTGCCACGCTGGACAGCGCCCTGCCGACCGGCGATCCCCCGCCGCACGCTGATGCCATGGTCACGGCCACACCCGGCATCATACTGGGCATTCTGACCGCAGATTGCCAACCTGTGCTGTTTGCAGACCACGAGTCCGGCGTGATCGGCGCCGCGCATGCAGGCTGGCGCGGGGCGCTGGACGGTATTTTGGAAAACACCCTGACCGCTATGGAAGCCCTTGGGGCATCGCGCGACAGCACATGCGCAGTCATCGGCCCCTGCATCAGCCAACGCGCCTATGAGGTCGGACCGGAATTTCTGGAAACCTTCATGGACCACGACCCCCGCTATTCGCGCTTCTTCGCAAACGGCCATGACGGGCGCTACCAGTTCGACCTGCCGGGGTTCGGCCTGCACCGCCTGCGCGAGGCGGGTATCGCAGACGCATCATGGACCGGCCATTGCACATATTCTGACCCGCGCATGTTCTTCTCCTACCGGCGCAGCGTCCATGAAGGACAGGCCGATTACGGGCGCCTGATTTCCGCGATCCGACTGTAAGGGTGGCGTGCACGCACTGCGCGACCGCTGCCATGATCGGGCCTCCCGTGTGATCGCTGTGACAATCTGACAGGAAAGACATTTTTCCACCGGCGCAATCGTAATCATGGCTTGCATTCCATTCCAACCATAAGCTACACGGCACCAGCCGGAGAGGTGGCCGAGTGGTCGAAGGCGCACGCCTGGAAAGCGTGTAGGCGGGAAACCGTCTCGCGGGTTCGAATCCCGCTCTCTCCGCCATTTGCCCCAGCAAAACAATGCTAAGTTTCGATGACTTACGAATGCTTAGTATTGCGATCAGGCGGCATGATCCGGCGCGTTTTGGCGGATTTAATGCGTTAGCTGAACTTTCGCGCAGTTTGTCTGTAGGCAGAGGGGCGCAGGCCGGTGGTTTTCAGAAAAACCCTGTTGAAGTTGGAAATGTTGCTGAAGCCAGCCTCGAAACAAATGTCAGTGATCGGGTTATCCGTTTCTTTCAGAAGGCGCTTGGCCATCCAGATACGCAAAGTTGTCATATGCTGGGTGAATGTATTGCCGGTCTGGGCCTTGAAAAACCGTGAAAAGGCACTTTCGGACATGCCGACTGCATCCGCCGCATCAGACAGCTTGATATCCAGAAGAAAATTCTGTCGCAGGTAATTCAAGGCTGTGTCCAGCCTCCTCAGCTCCAATGAACTGCCGGGCCGGAAATCTGTCAGGTAATGCGATGTCGCCAGTGTCTTTGCCTGTGTGTCCTTGGTCAGGATCGAGAAGACCGAAAGCAGCGCAACAAGCTGGTCAAGCCCCGACAGGCCGCCCATTCCTTCCAGAATGTGGCTCGCATCTCGGGCCGCCTGGGCGCTGAATTCCAGCCCGAATTGCGCCCTGTCAAACAGAAGGTCCAGTTCTTCCAGCTCAATCAGGACTTGTGAAGGTCCGGCAAAGGTTTCAGGATTGAACTGGACCACGATATCACGCTCGGGGATATGTTGCCCATCGGTTGGCAGCGTAATCCAGTCATGCGGCAGCCCGCTTCCCACAAGGGTCAGTTGTCCGGGATCAAACTGCCCGATGTAATCACCGATATAGCACAATCCTGATGATTTGCGGATCAGATGCAGTTCGAATTCCGGATGAAAATTCCAGACATTGCGCGCCCATGGGTAATTGTCCTTGCGCCACAGGAAGCACTGATGCTCTGGTATCTCGATATGTTCGAATACCGCAGTTTCTGCCCATTTATGCTGGTCTTGTTTCATCATGATGCCCTTAAACGCGGCGCCACTCTTGCGCAAGAAAGTACAGAATGTTGGCAAAAAACAGGCTACCTGAGAAAAAGAACATTCACTAGCCTTCTTTCACTGTCAAGTACGCATATCTTGCGTATTCATGCTTTGTGGGAGGAGCAAATGAATAATATTATCAATAGGTTGTCAGGCAGTGCCTCTGGCCTTGCCATTGCTGCGGGGGTGTTGTCCGCAACGGGGGTCATGTTGGGGTCAGGCGCGGCGCTGGCGCAGGACGGGCAGGTTTGCACCGCCCCTGTCCGTATTTTGGCGCAGCCACGCGATGGCCTTACATTGCTGGAAGAATACGCTGCCGAATTTCAGGAACTGTCGGGCGCATCATTTCAGATCGACTATATGAACGAAGGTGACAGGCGGGTGCGAAGCCAGGCCGATGCGTCACTGATCGGGCGGTATAATATATACTATGTTGATGAAGCCAACCTGGCGCAATTCGCATCATCGAACTGGATCGTGCCGCTGATGCCGCACTACCCTGAAGAGTATGATTTCGATGATTTTGACCCAGGCCGTGTGGCCACCGCGACCTATGACGATACCGTGTGGTTCGCGCCTATCATGGGTGGGGGTGATCTGCTGGTCTATCGCACCGACCTGATGGACGCCGCCGGTCTGGAACCGCCGACAACACTTGAGGAACTTTTTGACGTGGTTGCAGCGCTGCATGATCCGGCCAATGGCATTTACGGGATCGGTCTGCGCGGCCAGCGTGGTTCGGGTGCGAATGTCTGGCGGTGGATGCCGTATTTCAAGGGCATGGGGGCCGAATGGTTCGTAGATGGCACCCCTGCAATGAATTCGGACGCGGCGGTGCAAGCCACACAGACCTATCTGGACCTGTTTGAATATTCTGCCCCCGGCACACGCACCGGCAGTTGGGATGAATCGACAGGCGCCTTCAGGGCGGGCCAGATTGCGCTGATCATTGAATCCGCGCCACTGGCTGGCATTACGCTGGACAGCAGCCAAAGTCAGGTTGCGGATCTTGTGGCTTTCGCGAAACCGCCTGCACCCTTGACGGGCGGGGGGTTTGCCCATGGCTTCGCCATCGGGGAACGCGCAAACCAGAGTGATGCCGAAAAGGATTGCGCAGGTTTGTGGATTGCCTGGGCCACGTCCAAAGAACAGGAACTGCGCCGCCTTGAGGTTGGTCAGGCGGGCGAATTGAACCGCCAGAGCATCTTCTCTAGTGATCTGTTCGCCGAAACATTTGGCGAGGGGTTGCCCGCAGCCCTGACCGAAACAGCCGAGGTCACGCAGGTGAATTTCTGGCAACATGCCAACTGGCCGGAACTGGGCAACCAGTGGGGCATCATCCTGGAAGAGCTGATCACCGGCACGCGCAGCGACATCCCTGCCGCATTGGCCGAATTGGAAGCTTTCGCAGCAAATCTTGTTGATTGATCGCTATCTTCGCACATGACCGTTGCCGCCCCGTCAAGGGCGGCAACCTTCGCTTCGTTCCCTGTCCGGCGTGTCATGCCGCAACCGGCGCCATGCAACAGCAGCACCCAGGAGATTGTGGATGTTTCGTCAGAATTCGCTTCCATATGTCTTTCTTATCCCGACGATCCTGATCCTGATGATCCTTGCCTTCGTGCCGTTAGGATATGCCATAAACCTGTCATTCAAGAACATGACCCTGTTTCGCGCCGACAGCCAGTATATCGGGTTCGAAAACTTCGTGAACCTTTGGTCGGACCGGCGCTTTTTGAATGCGTTATGGGTGTCGGCAAAATGGCAGGTCATAACGGTGACCGCGACCATGGTGACCGCCCTGTTTCTGGGCATCTTGATGTTCGAGACCCTGACCCCGCGCCAGCGCAACATCTTATGCCTGATCTTTCTGATCCCTGTGCTTTTGCCGCGGGTATGTGCCGCCTTTGTCTGGCGCTTTGCCTTTCACCCCCTATACGGGATTTTCACCTACCCTTACCGCGCGATTACCGGCCAGCCGCTGGAAATCCTGTCAAACCCCGATCTTGCGCTCTGGGCGGTGGCCTATGTCGATCTGTGGCAATGGGGGTTCTTCTTCGCGGTGATCATCGTCAAACTGCTAGAGGCCCTGCCCCGCCAACCGATCGAGGCAGCACGCCTTGACCATGCGAAAACATGGGAAATCCATGCCTATGTCACCTTGCCAATGCTGCGGGCACAGATTGTCGCACTTACCCTGATCAAGGCCATCGAATCCCTTCGATCCTTCGATCTTATCTATATCATGACGCGCGGCGGCCCCGGCATCAGCACTGAAACGCTGGATATGTATGCCTTTAGTCAGGGTTTCATTGAATCGGGCCGAATTTCCTATGCCTCGTCCATGGCTGTCATCATGCTTTTGGTGACGATCATCATTTTCACCATTATCTGGAAACGGGTGCGCGCATGAATATGTCACGCCGTCTTGGACAGGCTGTCTTGCTATTTATGGCATTCATGGTCTTGTTCCCGCTGTTTTGGACCTTGCTGAATGCGTTCAAACAGAATGTCGATATCCTGACGCGGACACCTAAGTTCATTTTCACGCCGGTTCTGGACAACATCATGTTTGTCCTAAGCCGCCAGTCGGTCCTTCAGGCGCTTGTCAATTCGCTGATCATTTGTCTGGCATCGGTACTTATTGGCGTGGCTCTCGGGCTGCCTGCGGCCTATGCGATTGCGCGCTATCCCAACCGTATAACCGATGAGCTACAGTTTTTCGTGCTGTCCCTGCGCTTTTTGCCGCCTGTGGCGGTTGCCATACCGTTGATGGTCATATGGCTGAATCTGGGGCTTTTTGACACACGACTTGCGATGATTGTGACCTATTCGCTGCTGACAATCTCGATCACGATCTGGCTGTCGGTTCCGGGCTTTCAACAAGTCCCCAAAGAAATAGAGGAAGCGGCGCGCATGGATGGATATGGCGCCTATGCGGTGTTTTTCCGCATTGCCCTTCCGGTTGCTGCGCGCACGCTGTTGGGGGCCATCGCGTTCAGTTTCGTGTTGATCTGGAATGAATTCCTGATCGCGCTGATGCTGACCACAAGTGATGCAAGGACATTGCCCATCGTCGCATCAGAGATGTCGCAACTGGGCATGGACGTGCCTTGGGGTATTCTGAACGCGGCTGTCATCTTGCTGTCGATCCCGCCGCTATTGCTGCTGGGGCTTCTTAGCGGTTTCATGAATTCGGTTTTCTCAAGGAAAAAGAAATGACGGAGGTTTCAATGCGTGCGCTTGTGCTGGAGCGGAAAGGCGAGTTGCGCTTGCGGGAGGTTGACCTGCCGCAAGATCCCGGCCCCGATGAGGTGCGGATCAAAGTTCATACTGTAGGCATCTGCGGCAGTGACGTGCATTACTACACGCATGGCGCGATTGGTGACTATATTGTCCGCGCGCCAATGGTGCTTGGACATGAAGGGTCCGGCATCGTTGAAGCGGTCGGGCAGAATGTGCAGGGGCTGGCCGCCGGTGACCGCGTCTGCATGGAACCGGGCATTCCTGACCTGTCGTCGCGGGCGTCAAAACTGGGCATCTACAACGTGGACCCCGCAGTGCGTTTCTGGGCGACGCCTCCGGTGCACGGGATACTGACCAGCCATGTCATCCACCCGGCCGCATTTACCTATAAACTGCCCGACTCTGTCAGTTTCGCCGAAGGGGCGATGGTGGAACCCTTCGCGGTGGGCATGCACGCCGTCGCCCGCGCGCGCATCACACCCGGCGATGTCGCTGTGGTGATCGGGGCGGGAACAATCGGGATCATGGTTGCGCTGGCCGCGCTGGCAGGCGGCTGTAGCCGTGTGATCATATCAGATATCAGCGATGCAAAACTGAAAATCGCGGCGCAGTATGACGGGATCATTCCGGTAAACCCTCAATCCGATGATCTGGTCAGCGCGGTGAACCGCGAAACCGGCAACTGGGGCGCAGATGTCGTGTTCGAGGCCAGCGGCGCGCCACAGGTCTTTGAAACCATCTTCAAGACCGTCCGCCCCGGCGGCGCGCTGGTTCTGGTGGGCCTGCCCCCCACCACCGTGCAACTGGATGTGAATGCCGCAATCGCACGCGAGGTCCGGATCGAGACTGTCTTTCGCTATGCCAATGTATTTGATCGCGCGCTTGCGCTGATTGCCTCTGGCAAGGTCAACCTTCAACCGTTGATCACCCAAAGCTACGGGTTTGACCACGCCATAAAGGCATTCAAGCGCGCAGCAGAAGGGCGGCCCGCAGATATCAAACTTCAGATCGTGATGACCTCGGAAGGAACCTGAACCATGGCCGGAATAAGTTGCAGGCAGATCAGCAAGAAATACGGCGATCTGGAAGTGGTTAAGGATTTCAACCTTGATGTCGCAGACCGCGAATTCGTGGTTTTTCTTGGCCCCTCCGGCTGTGGGAAATCCACGATCCTGCGCATGCTGGCGGGTCTGGAACATATCACGGGCGGTGATTTGCTGATCGGCGGCACGCGCATGAATGACACAGAACCGGGCGACCGCGGGATTGCCATGGTGTTCCAGAACTACGCGCTTTATCCGCATATGACGATCAAGGACAACATTGCGTTCGGGCTGCGCCGGCTAAAAACACCAGAGCACGAGATTGACAAACGTGTCGCACATGTCACGGAGCTTCTGGGGCTGGGGCAATATCTGGACCGCAAGCCCACAGCACTTTCGGGCGGGCAACAGCAACGCGTGGCCATCGCCCGCGCCATGATCAAAACACCCGACGTTTTCCTGTTCGATGAACCCCTGTCAAATCTTGATGCCAAGCTGCGCGCGCATATGCGCGTCGAAATCGCACGGCTGCACAAGGACCTGCGCACAACATCCGTCTATGTGACCCATGACCAGATGGAAGCGATGACCCTTGCAGACCGGATTGTCCTGCTCAATTCCGGCAAGATAGAACAGATCGGCACACCCGAGGAAATCTATTCCACGCCGAAAACACTTTTCGTGGCAGGCTTCATTGGCACACCTGCGATGAATTTGCTTCCCCTGACCGCACAGAAATGCAGCACCGGCTGGCAGCTTTCCGGCAAGGGGCTTTCGCTGAATGTGCACGCCAAGGCATTCGCGTTACGCGACGGGCAGGATATCATCCTCGGGCTGCGCCCCTCACGCATTTTTCCCGTAGCGGCGGGGTTTTCCGGGCTTACGCTGGACGGCAAGGTGTCGCTGGTGGAATTTCATGGCGATCAGGTCCTTGCAAGCTTTGCGCTGGATGACGTGGAACTCGCATCGCTCATGCCTGCGGAACACCGCCCGCGTGAAGGCGAACAGCTGGTTTTCGGGTTCAAAGAAGATGACATCCACATCTTTGATGCATCCAGCGGAAACAGCCTCAGGCGCTAAACCGCTTCCGGCCCGATACCCTGTGCCTGCCGCCGCCTGCGGCGGGCATTATTGCATTTCCCTGACCGGGGCGCAGAACGTCGCCTTCCCCGACCGGCACTATGCGCCTGTGACATGCAGCCCTCCCCGCAGCGGATCAGACACTGGACCTCCGGCAACCTCGTATTTCATCTGCGCGCAGCTTGAAATAGCTGTGAAATCGGGCAAATAACCTTCATTCTGGCAAAAATATCCCGGGGGTGGCCCGAAGGGCCGGGGGCAGCGCCCCCAGACCACACCCCCGCAACAAAGGACAACGCATGAGCAAAGCCATCATGGTGCAGGGATGCGGATCAAATGTCGGCAAATCCGTGCTTGTCGCGGGACTGTGCCGCGTGGCCCGCAGGCGTGGTCTGCGCGTTGCCCCGTTCAAACCTCAGAACATGTCCAATAATGCCGCTGTCACCTGCGATGGCGGCGAGATTGGCCGCGCGCAGGCCCTGCAGGCTTTGGCCTGCGGGCTGGACCCCGTGATCGATATGAATCCCGTCCTGCTGAAGCCGGAACATGAAACAGGCGCGCAGGTTGTGGTTCAGGGCAAACGCCTTGCGACCGTGAAGGCCCGCGATTACGCCGCGATGAAGCCCAACCTCATGCGCGCGGTGCTCGACAGCTTTCAACGCCTGCGTGCAGCCCATGATCTGGTCATTGTCGAAGGGGCCGGCAGTCCGGCGGAAATCAATCTGCGCGCGGGCGATATTGCCAATATGGGCTTTGCGCGCGCCGCCAATGTGCCCGTCATTCTGGTGGGCGATATCGACCGCGGCGGCGTGATTGCCCAGATCATTGGCACGCAGGCCGTCCTTGATCCGCAGGATGCCGCCATGATCGCGGGTTTCATCATCAACAAGTTTCGCGGCGACCCAAGCCTGTTTGATGATGGCTACCGCCAGATCGAGGCGCGCAGCGCCTGGCGGGGGTTCGGCGTGCTGCCGTGGTTTTCGCAGGCAACCCACCTGCCCGCCGAGGATGCGCTGGATCTGGGCACAACTCGGGGAAATGGTCACATCCGCATTGCCTGTCTGGTATTTTCGCGGATTGCGAATTTTGACGATCTGGACCCGCTACAGGCCGAACCGGCGGTTGATCTGGTCATGGTCCGGCCCGGTCAGGCCATTCCCGGCGATGTGCGGCTGGTTATCCTGCCCGGCTCGAAATCCACACGCGCCGATCTGGCCTTTCTGCGCGCACAGGGCTGGGATATCGATCTGGCCGCCCATATCAGGCGCGGCGGGCATGTCCTTGGCATCTGCGGCGGCTACCAGATGCTGGGACAGCAGGTTTGCGATCCGGAAGCTGTCGAAGGGCCGGCTGGCAATACCGAAGGGCTTGGCCTGTTGAATGTCACCACACTTATGTCCCCTGAAAAACGCCTTGAACGGGTGCAGGCCCGTCACGCCCCCAGCGGGCTTGATGTGGCGGGGTATGAAATTCACATCGGGCGCACCACAGGCCCTGATTGCGCCCGTCCCTTCGCGCATCTGCACACACATGATGACGGGGCGATCGATCCGTCAGGCCGCATCATGGGCACGTATCTGCACGGGCTGTTCGCATCCGACAGGTTCCGGTCGCACTATCTTGCCGTACTCGGTGCGCCCCCCTCGACCCTGAATCATGCCGCACTGGTCGAGGGCACGCTCGATGCGCTTGCCGACCATCTGGAGGCCCATCTGGATATCGACCAGTTGTTCTCGTTCGCACGGTGACGCACAGGCCCTTGCGCCTGCCGGTCAGGGCAAGGGCATATATGAAAAAGGGCCGCGACATGCGCGGCCCTTTCAATTTCTGCCATAGGCTGGCAGGGCGTTTTACATCATGCCGCCCATGCCGCCCATGCCACCCATGTCGGGCATGCCGCCGCCGCCGCCTTGGCCTTTCGGCTCTGGCTTGTCGGCGATCATGGCTTCGGTGGTGATCAGCAGACCGGCAACCGATGCCGCATCCTGAAGGGCTGTGCGCACAACTTTCGCAGGGTCGATCACGCCAAACTTGAACATGTCGCCATATTCTTCGGTTTGTGCGTTGAAGCCGAATGCCTTGTCATTGCTCTCGCGGATTTTGCCCGCAACAACAGACCCGTCCACACCGGCGTTTTCTGCGATCTGGCGCAGCGGTGATTCCAGTGCCTTGCGCACGATGGAAATACCGACTGTCTGGTCGCTGTTATCGCCAGTCAGACCTTCCAGCACCTTGCCAGCCTGGATCAGGGCAACACCGCCGCCAACAACGATACCTTCCTGCACGGCCGCACGGGTCGCGTTCAGGGCATCATCAACGCGGTCCTTGCGTTCCTTGACTTCGATCTCGGACATGCCACCCACGCGGATGACCGCAACACCGCCAGCCAGTTTGGCCAGACGTTCTTGCAGTTTTTCCTTGTCGTAATCGGATGTGGTTTCTTCGATCTGCTGACGAATCTGCGTAACGCGTGCCTCGATCTCGGCTTTCTCGCCAGCACCATCAACGATGGTGGTCTCATCCTTGGTGATCTTGATGGTCTTGGCGGTGCCAAGCATATCCATCGTGACGCTTTCCAGCTTCATGCCCAGATCTTCGCTGATCACCTGACCACCGGTCAGAATGGCGATATCTTGCAGCATCGCCTTGCGACGGTCACCGAAGCCCGGTGCCTTGACTGCCGCAATTTTCAGACCGCCGCGCAGTTTGTTGACAACCAGCGTTGCCAGCGCTTCGCCTTCAACATCTTCAGCGATGATCAGCAGCGGTTTTTGCGACTGGATCACTTGCTCCAGCAGCGGAACCATCGGCTGCAGCGAGGACAGTTTCTTCTCGTGGATCAGGATCAGCGCGTCATCCAGTTCCGCGATCATCTTGTCGGGGTTGGTCACGAAGTAGGGGGACAGGTAGCCGCGGTCGAACTGCATGCCTTCGACAACATCGGTTTCTGTTTCCAGACCTTTGTTTTCTTCGACGGTGATCACGCCTTCATTGCCGACTTTCTGCATCGCATCCGCGATCTGGCGACCGATTTCAGCTTCGCCATTGGCGGAAATGGTGCCGACCTGCGCAACTTCTGCACTGTCATTGACAGGGCGTGCAGCCGCTTTGATCGCATCCACAACCTTGGTGGTTGCCAGATCGATCCCACGCTTCAGGTCCATCGGGTTCATGCCAGCGGCAACCGATTTCAGGCCTTCGCGCACGATGGCTTGTGCCAGAACAGTTGCGGTCGTGGTGCCGTCGCCTGCTTCGTCATTGGTACGAGAGGCCACTTCTTTGACCATCTGCGCGCCCATGTTTTCGAACTTGTCTTCCAGCTCGATTTCTTTGGCAACCGATACACCGTCTTTGGTGATGCGCGGTGCGCCGAAGGATTTGTCGATGACGACATTGCGACCTTTGGGGCCAAGGGTGACCTTCACCGCATCGGCCAGAATGTTTACGCCGCGCAGCATACGGTCACGGGCGTTGGTGTTGAATTTGACGTCCTTAGCAGCCATTGGGGTGCCTCCTGGTTGTCGTTAATTTCTTGGAAAAACGGAAGCGATCAGGCCAGAATGCCCAGAATATCGCTTTCTTTCATGATCAGCAGCTCTTCACCATCAACGGTGACTTCGGTGCCAGACCATTTCCCGAACAGAACGCGATCGCCGGCTTTTACAGCCATCTCGATCAATTCGCCCGAATCCTTGCGCGCGCCATCGCCGGTTGCGATGATTTCGCCTTCAGCGGGCTTTTCCTTGGCGCTATCGGGAATGATCAGACCGCCCTTGGTTTTTTCGTCACTTTCGACGCGACGGACGAGAACACGGTCATGCAGCGGTTTGAATGCCATCTGAGAACGCTCCTTTGGTTCCAGGTTGAAATCTGTTGGCACTCATGTATCACGAGTGCTAACGAACGCATAGGTAGGCACAGGAACCGGCGCTGTCAACACCCTCGATCCGGAAAAAATGACTTCCGCGCAACCGATTATATGCCGCATTGCAGCGTCGCGTTTTCATGGCCCGACAGCGCGGTCCTGAACCTGTGTGCAATCGTCCGGTATCACGTTATGCGCGATCAGGCATTCCAACAGGCGCGGCTTGCGCAGGGGTTTGGCAATCACATCACAAAAGCCCGCGTCGCGGTAGTCCACCACCTGCGCCGATCCGACATTGGCCGTGACAACAATGGCGGGCGGCAGGGGCTGTGCGCGCGCGTCATATTCCGCACGAATAAGGCGCAGCGCGGTCACACCGTCCATTTCCGGCATCATCACGTCAAACAAGAACAGATCGAAGCGGCGCTGGCGCGACATTTCCAGCGCTTGCAGGCCGTTTTCA
>SR_TP_S13solDRAFT_1000567_pt1 | contig 14293 bp, 13 predicted proteins | sample SodReaTP_S13sol_FD_11159 | JGI IMG/M metagenome (IMG submission 11159)
GGGCTGCGCCCTTGATTCCGCGCCTTGGGGCTTTCCCGATGTCCGCAAAAGGCCAAAAGCAGCAAGCGCGCGCGCCCCGCCTATCCGCGATGGGCCCCATCTGCCAGGGAACGCACATACGCCAGCACATCCGCGACAGGTTTGCCGGATGCGATTTCCTTGACGATTGCAGACCCCACGACACAGCCATCGGCCACGCTTGCGATATCCTGCGCGGCCTGCGGCGTCGATATGCCGAAACCCACAATCACGGGCAGGTCCGTCTGGGCCTTGATGCGCGCAACCTCCGGCCCGACCTGCGTGGCCTGCGCCGCCGCCGCCCCGGTAATGCCGGTGATGGACACATAATAGACAAAGCCGGATGTGTTCTGCAAAACCTTGGGCAGGCGCTTGTCATCGGTGGTGGGGGTGGCCAGACGGATGAAATTCAGCCCCGCCGCCTGTGCTGGCAGGCACAATTCGCTGTCTTCTTCGGGGGGCAGGTCAACGACAATCAATCCGTCAACACCCGCATCTGTCGCCTTGGCCAGAAAGCGGTCAACACCCATGCTGTAGATCGGGTTGTAATAGCCCATCAACACAATGGGCGTCGTGTCATTTGCGGCCCTGAAACGGCGCACCATATCCAGCGTCATGTCCAGCGTTTGGCCGCGATCAAGGGCGCGCTGGCCTGCAAGCTGGATGGTGGGACCATCCGCCATGGGGTCGGTGAAGGGAACGCCCAACTCGATAATGTCGACACCGGCTTCGGGCAGCCCCTGCATAATGGACAACGAGGCTTCAAGGTCCGGGTCCCCTGCCATGATATAGGCGACGAAGGCCTTGCGGCCTTCGGATTTCAGGGCGGCGAATGTGGTATCGATTCTGGTCATCTGATCCTGTCCCGAAGCTTTTGCAACGGTTTGGGGGAAATCCGCGCGGGAATCAACTGCTCGCGCGCGGATCGGGACCTTTTGGGCCTTGGGGGGCGGTGTGTCACTCCTCGAATTCAACCAGCAGGTCTTTGGCTTCGATCTGTGCGCCGGGCTGGATATGCACCGCCTTGACCACGGCGTCGCGGTCGGCATGCAGGCCGGTTTCCATTTTCATTGCTTCAATCGTCAGCAACAGATCGCCCGCCTTGACCTTCTGCCCTGCATTGACCCCGACAGATGCAACGACACCGGGCATTGGCGCGCCGATATGGGCGGTGTTGGCAATATCGGCTTTTGCGCGTTGCGCGGTCTTGGCCTTCACTTCGCGGTTGGGCACGCGAATGGTGCGCGGCTGGCCGTTCAACTCGAAAAACACCTTCACATCGCCATCATCGCCCGTCTCGCCGACCGCAACAACACGGACTTCCAGTGTCTTGCCGGGGTCGATTTCCGCTGAAATCTCCTCTCCGGGTTCCATCCCGTAGAAGAAGGTCTGCGTGGGCAGGGCGCGCACGGGGCCGTAAACACGGTGGCGGCCCATGTAATCCAGATAGACTTTCGGATACATCAGATAGCCGTTCAGATCCTCATCATCGACGGTGAAGCCCTCAAGTTCCTTGCTTAGCTCCGCGCGCGTGGCGTCCAGATCAACAGGGGGCAGGCGGGCACCGGGGCGGTCAGTCAGCGGCGCGTCATCCTTCAGCACCTTGCGCAAGATCCCGTCAGGCCAGCCACCCGGCGGTTGACCCAGATTGCCGCGCAGCATGTCGATGACGGATTCGGGGAAACTGACGTCCTTGTCGGGGTTTTCGACATCGCGCCGGGTCAGCCCTTGCGACACCATCATCAGGGCCATGTCGCCCACCACTTTGGACGATGGCGTGACCTTCACGATGTCGCCGAACATCATGTTCACATCCGCATAGGTGCGTGCCACTTCCGGCCAGCGGTCTTCCAGCCCCATGGAGCGCGCCTGCGCCTTCAGATTGGTGAATTGCCCGCCGGGCATTTCATGCAGATAGACTTCGGAACTGGGGGCCTGCTGTGCGGATTCGAACGCGGCGTAATGGGTGCGCACATCTTCCCAGTAATCGGAAATCTTGCGGATCGCGCCCATATCCAGCCCCGTGTCGCGGTCGGTGAAGCGCAGTGCTTCGACAATGGACCCCAGCGTCGGCTGGCTGGTATTGCCCGAAAATGCGTCCATCGCGGCATCGGCGGCATCCACGCCCGCTTCGGCTGCGGCCAGAATGGTCGCNCCGGCAATGCCGCCTGTGTCATGGGTGTGGAAATGGATGGGCAGGCCCACATCTTCCTTCAGNGCCTTGATCAGNACCCGCGCNGATGCGGGTTTCAGCANCCCNGCCATNTCCTTCAGGCCCAGCACATGCGCGCCTGCTGCCTTCAGGTCCTGNCCCATGCGGACATANTATTTCAGNTCATATTTCGCGCGGTCGGGGTTCAGAATGTCGCCGGTATAGCAGATCGTGCCTTCGCACACCTTGTCTGCCGCCAGCACGGCGTCCATGGCGACGCGCATGTTTTCAACCCAGTTAAGGCTGTCGAACACGCGGAACACATCCACGCCGGTCTCAGCCGCCTGACGCACAAAGAACTGCACCACATTGTCGGGGTAGTTGGTATAGCCCACCCCGTTTGACGCCCGCAGCAGCATTTGCGTCATCAGGTTGGGCATGCGCGCGCGCAGATCGCGCAGGCGCTGCCACGGGCATTCCTGCAAGAAACGGTAAGCCACATCGAACGTGGCCCCGCCCCAGCATTCCATGCTGAACAGTTGCGGCAGCATGTGCGCATAGGCAGGCGCCACGCGGATCATGTCGATGGACCGCATGCGCGTGGCCAGAAGCGACTGATGCGCATCGCGCATGGTGGTGTCGGTCAGCAAAAGGCGTTTTTCCGCGGCCATCCAGTCAGCCACGGCCTGCGGTCCCTGTTCGTCCAGAATTTGTTTCGCGCCGCGCGGGGGGGAGCCTGTGACAGTCGGCGCGACAGGCGTTTTGATTCCGGCAGGCGGGCGCACACGACCGGCCGTTTCAGGGTGCCCGTTGACCGTGATATCGGCGATATAGGTCAAAATCTTCGTCGCACGATCCCGCCGTTTGCGGAAATGAAACAGATCATCAGATGTGTCGATGAACTTTGTTGTGTAGCTGTAATCCAGAAATGTCGGGTGTTTCAGCAGGTTGATCACAAAATCAATATTGGTGCTGACACCGCGAATGCGGAATTCGCGCAGCGCGCGGTCCATGCGGGCAATGGATTCTTCCGGCGTGGCGGCCCATGCCGTGACCTTCACCAGAAGCGAATCGTAATAGCGCGTGATCACGCCGCCCGCATAGGCGGTGCCCCCGTCCAGACGAATGCCCATGCCCGTGGCACTGCGATAGGCGGTCAGGCGGCCATAATCTGGGATGAAATTGTTCAGCGGGTCTTCGGTCGTGATGCGGCATTGCAGGGCGTGGCCCGACAAGGTGACATCCCCCTGACTGGGGGTGCCGGTGGCTTCCGACAGGGTTGCGCCCTCGGCGATGCGGATCTGGGCTTTTACAATATCAATACCTGTCACTTCTTCCGTGACCGTATGTTCCACCTGCACGCGCGGGTTCACTTCGATGAAGTAGAACTTGCCCTCGTCCATATCCATCAGGAATTCGACAGTGCCCGCGTTCTGGTATCCCACCGCGCGCCCGATTTTCAGACCCAACTCGCAAATCTCGGCGCGTTGCTCGGCGCTTAGATAGGGGGCAGGGGCGCGTTCAACGACCTTCTGGTTGCGGCGCTGGACCGTGCAATCGCGTTCATACAGGTGATACAGGTTGCCATGCGTGTCGCCCAGCAACTGCACCTCGACATGGCGGGCGCGCTGGATCATCTTTTCCAGATACCCCTCGCCATTGCCAAACGCGGCTTCCGCCTCGCGCTTGCCCTCGCGGACTTTGGCTTCCAGTTCCTCGGGGTCAGTGATGGCGCGCATGCCGCGCCCGCCGCCGCCATGGCTGGCCTTCAGCATCAGGGGATAGCCCACCTCATCGGCCATTTTGCGCACAGCATCCATGTCATCGCCCAGAACCTCGGTCGCGGGAATGACGGGAACGCCAGCGTCAATCGCCACGCGCCGCGCGCTGGCCTTGTCGCCAAGCGCGCGCATGGTGTCTGCCTTGGGCCCGATGAAGGTGATGCCATTTTCCACGCAGGCATCAATCAGATTGGGGTTTTCCGACAGCAGGCCATAGCCCGGATGGATTGCATCCGCCCCCGAGAGTTTGGCCACGCGAATAATCTCGTCAATCGACAGATAGGCCGCGACCGGCCCCATCCCTTCGCCGATGCGGTAGGCCTCATCTGCCTTGAACCGGTGCAGGCCCAGCTTGTCCTCTTCTGCGTAAACGGCAACGGTGCGTTTGCCCAACTCATTGGCGGCGCGCATGATGCGGATCGCGATTTCACCACGGTTGGCGATAAGGATCTTCTGAAATTCGGCCATGACGGTCCTTTCTGCGGGTGCAAACCTGTCTTTGGTCATTTGGATAGACCAGTTTTTACAGTTTCGTAAAGGGATTGTAAGGTTTCGTTAGGATTCGGGCCGGGGGGACTGACTGTCGATCATCACTGAGACCTGACCCGGCGGGGGTGCGGACGAAAAGTTGGACTATCTTGGAGATAGTTCATGTATAGCTACGAAGATCGAATGCGCGCTGTTGAGCTTTATATCAAGCTCGGAAGGCGCTTGGGGGCCACCATCCGCGAGTTGGGGTATCCAACGAAGAATGACTTGAAGGGCTGGCATCGAGAGTATGAACGGCGGCAGGACTTGCCGATACGATCGGCGCCGCGCCCGCCTAAATCCTCTGCGGCACAGAAGCAGGTGGCGTTGGATTATTATGCCAGCCAGGGACGCTGTATTTCATGGACGCTGCGTGCTTTAGGCTATCCAGGCCGAGCCACGCTGACGGCATGGGTGCGCGAGGCCTTTCCTGAGGTGGGGACAGTTTCCACGGTCGCATATGGAGCAGGAAATCATTCTGACGCCGTGAAGAAAGCTGCTGTGGTTGGACTTTATAGTCGTCAAGAAAGTGCGCAGGCTTTGGCAGAAAAGGTCGGAGTGAGCAGGCCGACGTTGTATGCTTGGAAAAACCAGCTCCTTGGCTCGGAGGCTCCTGCCACGATGAAACGCAAGAAAAATGCTTCGTTGGATCCAGAAATCGAAGGATTGGAACGTCAGCGTGACGTCCTTCAGCGCGACATCCGCGAACTTCAGATTGAGCATGACCTGCTCAAGACTGCGAGTGAACTGATAAAAAAGGATCTTGGCGGCGATCTGCAGGGCCTCAGAAATCGGGAAAAAACCATGCTGATCGTCGCCCTAAAAAACCGGTATAAGGCGTCGGCACTGTTGGCCCGGTTGGGTCTCGCGCGGAGTTCCTACTTTTACCACCGCGCTCGTATCGCACTGGAAGATAAATATCTTCCAGTGCGCCACGCCATGAAGGAGGCCTTGTGAGCGCAACCATCGCTGCTATGGCTATCGACGCCTCAGAGCCTGTATGACGCGGCACTCTATCTCGATCTCCGAGAAAGTGGTGCGGCGCCTGATGAAACAGGAAGCTTTGGTCGTCCCAAAGCCAAGGCGGCGGCGTTACAGCTCATATCTGGGCGAGATTAGCCCTGCGCCCGAGAATATCATCAAGCGTGACTTCCAGGCTTCCGCGCCCAACAAGAAATGGCTCACTGATATCACCGAGTTCCACATCCGAGCGGGAAAAGTCTATCGTTCCCCGATCATAGATTGCTTCGACGGCCTCGTCATAAGTTGGGCCATAGGGACCAAACCGGACGCCGATCTCGTAAATACCATGCTTGATGCAGCGGTTGAGACCATCACCGACAGCGAAGCGCGGCCCATAATCCACAGCGATCGCGGAGGCCACTATCGCTGGCCTGGCTGGCTGGAACGTGTAGACGCAGCAAAGCTCGTTCGTTCGATGTCACGAAAGGCGCGCTCGCAAGACAATGCCGCATGTGAAGGCTTCTTCGGGCGCCTGAGGACGGAGTTCTTCTACCCTCGTGATTGGCGGGCCTTCACCGCGGCACAGTTTATTGACGAAGTTGACGCCTACATCCGTTGGTACAACGAAACACGCATCAAGATGTCCCTTGGTGGCAGAAGCCCAATCGAATACCGTAAAAGCCTCGGCCTTATGCCGTGAAAACAGTCCAAGTTTTTGTCCGCACCCCCGATTGACCTGCATGACTCGGATGATCAGAGGCGCTTATCTGAACAAGGCAGCGGGGGCCTCATGGCTGTGACACGACATGATCTTCTTCGCCTTCTCGGCGTCGTCGTCGCCTTGTGCCCCGCTATGATTCGCTCCGATGCTGCACAGTCCATGCGCGTTTAATGGTTTGCGATGCAGCCAGAAGCAGAGTGGCGGTTCTTCACGAACAACGCGATGGGGCGGTGTGTCGACCGGGCAAGTGGTCTTTGTTCGGGAAGTGAGCCAGACCTAAGCGCGGATGAGCGGCCAGGTGAGTACCGCCAACAGGGGTGGTTTCATCCAAATGCGGGTTGATCTCGACGATTCACCGCCCGTCGGTACGAACGGTGTGAGGCTGATCGTGCGCGGCAATGAGCAGAGGCAGTTCGTGCATCTGCGCACGACGGGAACAGTGCTGCCCTGGCAATACTATCAGGTTGGTTTTGATGTGAGCCGTCGTTGGGCGGAAGCGCAGCTGCCTTTCTCGGCCTTCCGGCCCTCGTGCCGACTGCTGTGCGCGACGCTGCGACCGAACAGTGTGACGTCGGTTGCATTCGTCGCCTATGGTCGCGTAAAATGAAGCTAAAGGTCTACGGTGAAACCGGGGCGTTTCAAAGCAGGAATGCCCGGTTCGATGACGTTTTGCTGTCGCGTTATATCTCGGTAGACTGGAGGCAGTGGGTTGGCTAAGTCGGGCCACATGGACATCGAATTTTGTCTTCGGCTTCAGCGAACTCTCGAGCGAATCTCAAAGGTCCCACACGTCCATCGCCATCTGGCCAAGACTCGCGGCATTCTGCAAGCAGATGCCTACAAGGGCTATGCCAAGCTCTATGATCCAGATCCTGACGGAACACCCCGGCTGCGCGAGGCAGCGTGCTGGGCGCATCTGCGCCGCGTTCGCCTGCTCTCTCGGACGGATCGCGTTCGCAGGCTCACTCCATGATGAATGGGGCAAGACGAAATCTGCCATCGCCCGCGAGGCGCTGGACCGCATCGGCACGCTCTACGATATCGAGCGTGAAATCACTGGTCAGCCCGCGGATATCCGCCTTGCTGCACGCCAGAAACACAGCGCCCCCAAGGTCGGTGCCTTCTTCGCATGGGCGGAAAGCCAGCTTGCACTGATCCCTGGCAAGGGCGATCTGGCCAAGGCCTTCCGCTATGGCCTTAGCCGACGCGCCGCGTTCAGCCTGTTCCTCGAAGACGGTCGGGTGGCCATCGATAACAATCCCGCTGAACGGGCACTCAGACCCATTGGAATCGGAAGAAAGAATTGGTTATTCGCGGGGGCTGACACGGGCGCAGAGACCCTCGCGCGCGCCATGACAGTGATCGAGACAGCAAAGCTTAACGGGCTCGACCCGCAGGCCTATCTGGCCGACATCCTCGCCCGCATCCACGATCACAAGTTCAACCGACTGGACGAACTTTTGCCGTGGAACTGGGCACCCCTTGCGGTCCCAAATGCCGAGGCTGCCTGATGGCCGCCATCACCCACATCCGCTCCCTGAAATACGCCGCCAAGATGATGGGCGAAGATCTGGAACTTCTCGAGGCCATCGTCTGCAACGACGATAATCTGACCTATGGTTCGATCATAACCGTCCAAACTGGGCCGGACAAAGCCATCACCGCACTGACCAACTACGGCATCGACGAACTGACAGACATGCTCAGGGTTGCCCGCGTAAGTACCAAAACCTAACACGAATTCCTCGATGCCTTCGTCCACGACGCAGAACTCGTCGCCCGCCTCAAGGCCCAGTCACCGCGGTAACAACCGGCCGGTTACTTTCCTTGATCTTTTCTGTGCGCTTTACGGCAACCATCCTTTGAACGACAGCAAAGATTGACGGATCCGGCATCGTTTCTGTTGCGAGAAGAGGTCCCACACTGTCCGGAAGTTGAATGGCAGATTCGGAGCGCGGGTCTAATACTGAACCTAAATCTGACACCTTGCCTTGACTTGCTGCAGGCGTTTCTGCGACCGAGGATGCGGTGCGGTTGGATGCGTCTGGCGCAGCCCCCATAAATCCGGGAGCGTCACTGGTCATGCGCTCTGCAATGCTGGAGATCGGATCAAGCACTCTGTCGTGTTGGTTCCATGCAGCGACCTTTCCTTCAATGAGCAGGTTCATCAGCCTAATGATGTCAAAGGCAGACAACGCCCTACGGCCTGACATCGTTTGAAATTCACGCGCAACAATCAGTCTGCGCGATTCGCTGGTCAGATCGGCACGATTGATGTCGATATGCGTTTGCAGCAGATCTGCATCGGGCAGATCAGGCGGCAATGGTGCATTCACACCAGAGTTGGCAAAGTGCTTCCAGACTGTGCTTGCTGCATTATCATGACGAAGATCGTCTGCGGGATTTGCGGAATCAAATCGGCGCAGCATTTTCAGCTTCTCGATCTTTTCACGCTCTTGGCGCACGACCTTGGCCAGCCTTGCGCGCGCCTCCTCCGGCATGTCCCTGCCATCAGCAACCTGGTCCATGACGATATCGCTCTCCGCACTTATCCTGCGGGACAGTATACGAGCTGTATCAGGGCCCGTCGTCCCCAGAGAGAGTTTGATATCTGCGATTCTTGTGGATAACCGGCACGATCTGCGTCGCCACTGAAAAACATTGCCGCGCTTTGACAGATGTGGATATGCCCGCATTTCGTGTGTCCGATCGCGTTGGCACAGACACAAAATACACGGTGCGGTGCCGCAGTATGATGCCACATCTACGAAGCCACTAATGACTTCCGTAGGAAATTCAACAACTTATGCTGAAATTGGCTCCGGCGGTAGGGATCGAACCTACGACCAATTGATTAACAGTCAACTGCTCTACCGCTGAGCTACGCCGGAACACACTGCCCCTATAGCAACCGTTTTCAGGCACGTCCAGACCCAAAACACACAATTTCATCACCGGCGTTCTGCACGCGTATATCGGGCGTTTGGCATAGGGGCGGGCGATGCGTTGACCTGGCCGTTTTCCCACAGATGAATCAGATGTGCGTGAACATTTCGGGCGGCGGCGGCATGCAAATGGGCAGGGATGTCTTTGTAGATGCGGGCCACAAGTTGCGGTATTTCACACTCGCCCAGATCCAGATCTGCGATGATCTCCGCCTCTCGTTGGTGGCGGTGGTTGCGCAGGGTTTCGAGCCGCGCCTTCGGATCATCGATAGGGGCACCATGCCCCGGATAAAGCCGCCTTGCGCACAGCGCTTCTAATTTGTCGAGGGACTGCATATAGGCGCCCAGATCGCCATCCGGGGGCGATACAAGGGATGTTGTCCAGCCAAGGGCATGATCGCCGCTGAACACAGCGCCGCGCCATTCAAAGCACATGTGATTTGCCATATGTCCCGGGGTCCAGATGGCGCGCAACCGCTCGGGCCCGACTGCGACCGCCGCGCCGTCTTGCAGCAGGTGGTCCGGCTGGAAGTCGGTATCCACCCCCTCGCCCCCGCCAGCCATGTTTTGTTTGGCCAGACGCGACATTATGCGCGACCGTCCCGCCAGACTGTCGCCATAGGCCATGATGCGTGCGCCAGTCCGTTGCGCAAGGGGCCGCGCAAGCGGGGAATGGTCCAGATGGCTGTGGGTGACCAGAATACACTCAATATGTTCGCCCGGCTCAAGTGCGGACATGATCGCGTGCAGATGGGCGTCATCCTGTGGGCCGGGGTCAATAATGCAGACGCTGCCGCGCCCGACAATATAGGTATTTGTCCCGTCGCCGGTCATGGGGGACGGATTTTGCGCGCGCAGCAGCCGCAGGTCGGGTTCGGGGCAGCTATATGTCATGGGCCGGATTTATGAACAGTGGTGGCCAAAGGTCAATAATGACCTTAGTTTCGGGATCGGGCGTATAGGCGGGTTATCCGGATGCGCCGGGCTTAATCGTAAGGGGGCCGGTGATGTGGAGCAGCTTTGTTAAACGGTTTCTGCCGCGCAGCTTTTACGGGCGCGCCGTCTTGATCCTGATTGTGCCGATCATCGTGATCCAGATTGTGTTGTCCATTGTGTTTGTGCAGCGGCATTATGAACGCGTGACGGCACAGATGACCGAAAACACGCTGCGCGATATCCGGTTTCTGACCGACCAACTGGAGGGCAGCCCGGACGCCGCGTCGGTTTTGCAAGATCTGGATGACCTCGCGGATGCCATGCAAATCGACATCGCTGTTCTGCCCCTGCCAGGGGTGCCCGCCGTAGGGGATACGCGTGAATGGACCGATCTGGCCGGACGAGAGATCATTCGTGTTCTAAGCGAGAATTTGCCCGCCTACCGTAATGTCGATCTGGTGTCGGATTCCAATACTGTCGTCTTGTTCATGGACAGTCGCCACGGTGTCCTGGAGGTGATAATTCCCCGCCGTCTTGTCACAACATCAAACCCGCATCAGTTGCTGGTGATCGTGTTTCTGGCGTCCGTGGTCATGGCGCTGATCGCGTTCCAGTTCCTGCGTTTGCAGGTGCGGCCCATCCGCAGGCTTGGTCTGGCCGCCGAGGCGTATGGGCGCGGGCGCACTGTGCCTTTTCGTGCTGCGGGGGCGAGGGAAATCCGTGCGGCCAGTCTGGCCTTCATTGACATGCGCAACCGGATTGACCGCCAGAACACGCAACGCAAACTTATGTTGTCCGGTGTCAGTCACGACATGCGCACCCCCCTGACACGGATGCGCCTGATCCTGTCGATGATGGACGAGTCAGAGGATAAAACCGCGCTTTCTGCCGAAGTTGCTGATCTGGAAAGCCTGCTAAACGGGTTTCTGGAATATTCGCGCGGTGTCACCCCTGATGAGGTTAAAAGCCGCGTTGACCCTGTCGGTCTGGTGACTGATTTGCTGGAGAAATACGCCGCAACAGGGCACCAGATCGGCTTCAGCGATGGCGGGCAGACGGTGCCGTCCCTGCCTTTGCATAAGGGGTTGGTTGAACGGGGGCTGGACAACCTGCTGTCGAATGCGCTGCGTCATGCCACGCAGGTGCATGTCGGAATTTCGGTCTCGGACGGGGCGTGGCTTGATATATCAGTCGAAGATAACGGCCCCGGAATACCCGAGATTGACCGCATCCGCGCGACAGAGCCGTTTGTGCGGCTGGATGACGCGCGCAACCGTGATCAGGGCGGGGGCGTGGGCCTTGGGCTGGCGATCGTGACAGAAGCGATGCGTGCGCATGAAGGCAGGCTGCTTCTGGAGGACAGCCCGCGCCTGGGCGGGCTGCGGGCTGTTATGCGCGTGCCGTTGGCGCCACCGTCATAGGGTGTAGATCGCGCCGAACTTGTCCTCCAGATATTGCAGGAACGGCCCTGCATCCGGGGGGCTGCCACAGGCGTGGGTGATTGTTTCAACCGGCGGGCGCAGGGCGCCATGTTTTTGCACGCGTGCCCGCAGCCAGTCGGTTGCAGGCCGTGCATTGCCGGTGGCAAGGTGGTCTTGAAGGTCTGGAATCTCGGCTTGCATGGACTTGAACAGGCAACCGGCATAGATATTGCCCAACGCATAGGTCGGGAAATACCCGAACAGGCCCACGGCCCAATGCACATCCTGCAACACCCCATGCGACGGGCGGTCCACCGCATAGCCGAAATCCGCCAGAAACCGTGCGTTCCAGGCGTCTTGCAAATCGGCGGCATCCAATTGACCGCGGATCAGCGCGCGTTCCAGATCGAAACGCAGCATGATATGCAGGTTATACTGCACCTCATCCGCTTCGGTGCGGATGAAGCCTGAATTCACGCGGTTCACAGCGGCATAAAATGCATCTGCATCCGGCACAGACAACGCGCCGAATTCCTGCTGCATGGCTCCGAACAGCCAGCCCGTGAAGGCCCGCGACCGGCCAAGCTGGTTTTCATAGATCCGGCTTTGGCTTTCATGCACGCCCATGGAAACGCCCTGCCCGATAGGGCTTAGGGCATAGGCGCGGTCCACGCCCTGTTCATAGGCGGCATGGCCCACTTCATGCAGGGTGGAATACAGGCAGTTGAACGGGTCATCCACGGCCACGCGCGTGGTAATGCGCACATCATCACCCGACCCGGATGAAAACGGATGCACCGCCAGATCAATGCGCCCGCGCGTGAAATCATAGCCGAAATGTTCCGCGATGCGCCGTGACAGTCGCAGTTGCGCGTCTTGGGGGAAATGGCCAGTCAGGGCGGGCGGCGTGTCCGCGCCAAGGATCGCGTCGCGCAGGGCCACCAGACGCGGGCGCATCTGGTCGAAAATCGTGGCCACGGCGTCGGAACTGGTGCCGGGTTCATAATCTTCCATCAGCGCATCATACGGGTCGCCGCCATCCGCGATGGCGTGCCCTTCCTCGCGGCGCAGGGTGATCATCTGGTTCAGCCATGGCAGGAAGCTGGCGACATCCTCATTCTGGCGGGCCGTTTCCCATGCGTCCTGAGCCAGCGGCGTAATGCGCGCCAGTTCGGATGCCAGCCGCGCGGGCACTTTGGTGTTACGCGCAAAGGCGCGGCGCAATTCGCGCAGGCAGGCTGCGCCCATCTCATCAGGGGCCTGAGCCGCATCCAGCCAGTCGCCAAGGCGCGGGTCGGTGCGCCGTGCATGCAGCACATCTTCCAGCGCGGCCATTTCTTCTGACCGTTGTGCATTGGCCCCGCGCGGCATGACCGTTTGCTGGTCCCACCCCAGACGGCCCGCCACCTGCGCCAGCGCTTCGGTTGTGCGGGCATGGGCCATGGCGTTTTCATATGCGGTCATTCGGTGGTCCCTTTTGTGTTGCGCAGCCTGTCAAAGCGCGGAAATTGGGCCAGATGGCGCGCGCGGATAATCAGCACCCATAGCAGCACAGCCGTGGCCTGATGGGCAATGCCCAACTGCCATGGCGCAGCATGCAACACGGTGACAATGCCCAGCACGATCTGGCCCAGCATAACAACAAACATCGCGTTGAAGGCCGCGCGCGTGGCCCCATGCGTTGATTTACGCCCGCGCAGCCACACCACGACCGCAAATGCCGCCAGAAAATAGCCTGCCATCCGGTGAATGAACTGTGTGGTTGCGGGATTTTCAAAGAAATTGACCCAAAGGGGCTGCATGGCCAGCAATTCGGGCGGAATGAACACGCCATTCATCAAGGGCCAGTCGGTATATCCGCGCCCTGCATCAATGCCCGCGACCAGCGCGCCCAGCAGGATTTGCAGGAAGGCAAAATGCATCAAGCCCGTGGACATGGAAAACAGTTTGGCTTCGCGCGCGCGCCGCGCAGTCATCAATTCGGCTTCTGTGCGGTTCAGCAAGAAGGTATACCATGCGATCATCCCAAGTATGACAAAGGCAAGCCCCAGATGCGTGGCCAGCCGGTAGGACGCGACCGCAACCATGCCTTCCGTCAGACCCGATGCCACCATCCACCAGCCAATCGCGCCTTGCACCCCCCCAAGTGCGCCAAGTGCCAGCAGGCGCGGGGTCCAGCCTGCGGGAATGCGCCCTGTCAGCCAGAAAAACAGGAAACCCGCGCCCCAGACCAGCCCGATCATGCGGCCCAACTGCCGGTGGCCCCATTCCCACCAATAGATGATCTTGAATTCATCCAGCGTCATGCCGCGATTGACCAGTTGATATTGGTCAATCTGGCGGTATTTGTCGAATTCCTGCGCCCACATTTCGGCATTCAGGGGCGGTATAGCGCCAGTGACAGGGCGCCATTCGGTGATGGACAACCCGCTATCGGTCAGCCGTGTCATGCCGCCTACAATGATCATGACGCAGACCAGCGCGAATAGTGACATCAACCATAGCCGGATGGCCCCGCGCGCGCCCTTGCGGCTGCGATCTATGACCCCGCCTTGGGGTGTGGTTTTCGGGCGCGCCGTAGTGACATCTTCGAATATGGGGCGTTTGTTGGCCATCTGGCCCTCCTGTGTGGTCGCGCTGCAAGCTAGTGTGTGGCTGATGCGGGATCAAGGGGCGAGGGGTACGGTCAAGGTGTCCAACTTGCCGCATGCCGGTTATATTTGGGCGTGGCGCGCGGGGGATGGCGTTTTGCAGGCATTGGGAATGCGCCAAGGCGCGGAGCAAAGGCCGCAGGCCGCCGCGCCATCGGCGGGCCGTCCCGCGGCCTG
>SR_TP_S13solDRAFT_1000568_pt1 | contig 14285 bp, 13 predicted proteins | sample SodReaTP_S13sol_FD_11159 | JGI IMG/M metagenome (IMG submission 11159)
ACCCTGCCGCACCGCTGTGAATGGCGGGATGATAAAGCGCTGAAGACGCGGATCGCGCGCCTCATCGGCTTGCGCCAGCGCAGTGGCAAACTCCATCGCCTGCGCCAGGGTCTTGTTCATCTTCCAGCTTGTGCCAATCCAGAATTGCGCATCGCTCATTGGGTCTGTTCCAGTCTGTCTGCAAGGGTGAGGGTCAGCCCGGCGCGTGCCAGCGCAGCGCTGGCCTGCGCATCAGGCGCGGTGTCGGTGATGATATGTTCAAATTCGGCCAGCCCCGCCAGCCGGTGCAACGCGGCGTGACCAAAGCGCGTATGATTGACCAGTAGACAGCGCGTGGCGCTGGCCTGCATCATGGCGCGTTTTGCGCGCATCACGCTTTCATCCATGTGAAACACCTCCAGCCCGGCCACCGCAGGCGACGAGATGAAAGCGATATCGGCGCGCAACCCCGCCAGAGCGTCTTCACAAACCTTGCCAAGATAGGCGTTGAACTTGGCCGAATAGACACCACCAAGTGCAATAAGGGTGATCCCGGTTTCTGCCCGAAGGTGGTCGATCAGCGCGGCATTGTTGGTGATCACGGTCAGAGGACGCCTTGCCACCAGCCCCGCGCCAAGGATCGCCGCCATCGAACCATCATTGACCATCACACTCATGCCCGGCTCGACCAATTGCAGCGCAGCTTCGGCCATGGCGGCTTTGGCCGGGGCGTCCTGCCGTTCACGAATACGGAAATCACTTTCAAACTGCGTGCCGCTGCGAATGGTCGCGCCACCCCGGATCTTGCGCAACACCCCCGCGCTTTCCAGCTCGTCCAGATCGCGGTGAATGGTCATGCGTGACACCACGAAGCGCTCTGCCAGTGCATCAAGATCGACCTCGCCCTGCGCGACAAGCAAATTCATGATTTCCTGTTGCCGCTCGTCACGCTTCATCGGGGCCTCCTGTCATGCGCTAACATGGCATGTAACATTTAGAACGTCAATATTGTGATTTTGTGATTTTGTGTTGTTATATTCACGATGCGCCTGTATAGGGTTCAAAGCCACGAGGTCACGATGCCCCAAACCCTGCACCTGAACACCGACACCCCCGTCACCGCGCCGACGCTGGCACAGTTTCTGGCTTCGCAGCCCGACACTCCACCGGCGCTGGCAAGGCTGCTTCTGGCGCTTGCAGAGGCCAGTGCGCCAGTGGCCACGCGTCTGGCGCAAGGGCGGCTGATGAGCGATCCGAATGCGGTTGTCGGCCAGAACATGTCTGGCGACCGGCAAAAGGCCCTCGATATGGGCGCGCATGATCACTACCTGCGCATCGTCGCGGGACTGTCAGTTGCGCAAGTCCTGTCGGAAGAAGCCGATGAGATCATTGCGCTTGATCCCGATGGCCTGTTTGACCTGGCCATGGACCCGATCGACGGGTCCGGCAGCATCGGGATTGGCGCGCCCCTTGGGGCCTTGTTCACTGTATTCCCGCGCGGTGACAGCTTTCTGCGCAGCGGGCGTGACATCATCGCCGCCGCCTATGTCAGCTTCGGTCATTCGGTTGATTTCGGCTTCTCTACCGGCAGCGGAGTGCATATCGCAACGCTCGACCCTGCCACAGGGCAATTCCATGTCGACGCCCCGCATATCCGCATCGCGCAGCACACCTCCACCATCGCATTCAACGCTTCCAACCAACGGCACTGGCCGCAGGGGTTGCAAAGCTACATTGCAGACCTTCTCGCAGGCGCGGACGGGCCACGCGGGCGCGATTTCAACATGCGCTGGATCGCGGCAGCGGTGGGCGATCTGCACCGCATCTTGCGGCGCGGCGGCGTGTTCATGTATCCCGCCGACCGCCGCAACGGCTATCAGCACGGCTTTCTGCGACTGGCTTACGAGGCGTTCCCCATCGCTTACCTGATGGAACAGGCGGGCGGCATGGCGACTGATGGACAAACCCCGATCCTCGACATGACCCCCGAACAGATTCACGCTCGCGTGCCGCTGTTTTTTGGCGCCAGCGCCGAGCTGGCCACCATCGCGCACTATATCTCTCACGACAAGGAAACCTGACCATGGCCCGCATCACCCTACGCCAACTGCTCGACCATGCCGCAACCAATGGCTATGGCGTGCCTGCCTTCAACATGTCCAACATGGAACAGGGGCTGGCCATCATGAAAGCCGCCGATCAGACCGGCGCGCCCGTGATCCTCCAAGCCAGCCGTGGCGCGCGCGCCTATGCCAATGATACAGTGCTGGCCAAACTGATTGATGCGCTGGTCGAAATCTATCCGCATATCCCGGTCTGTATGCATCTGGACCACGGCAATAACCTTGGCACCTGCGTCACGGCCATTCAGCACGGCTTCACATCCGTGATGATGGATGGATCGCTGAAAGAAGATGGCAGCACCCCAGCCGATTATGCCTATAACGTGGGTGTCACCCGCGCCGTTGTGCAGATGGCCCATGCTGCCGGCGTCTCGGTCGAGGGCGAATTGGGTGTGCTGGGATCGTTGGAAACCGGGATGGGCGATCAGGAAGACGGGCATGGCGCCACGGAAAAACTGAGCCATGACCAGCTTCTGACCGACCCCGAAGAGGCAGAACGCTTTGTTGCGGAAACCGGCGTTGATGCGCTGGCCGTTGCCATGGGCACCAGCCACGGCGCCTATAAGTTCACCCGTCAGCCTGATGGAGATGTGCTGGCCATGTCCGTGATCGAGGCGATCAACAAGCGCCTGCCGAACACCCATCTTGTGATGCATGGCTCATCCTCTGTGCCAGAGGATCTACGCCTGACGATCAACGCATATGGCGGTGATATCAAACCCACATGGGGTGTGCCGCTGGAGGAAATTCAGCGCGGCATCCGCCATGGTGTGCGCAAGATCAATATTGACACCGATCTGCGTCTTGCGGCCACGTCAGCCATTCGCAAGGTGTTCACCGAAAGCCCTGCCGAATTTGACCCGCGCAAATACCTAAAACCGGCGATGGACGCGATGACCGCGCAATGCATCATCAAGTTCGAAGCCTTCGGAACCGCCGGGCAGGCCGAAAACATCCGCGCCCGGTCGCTGGCCGATATGGCGAAGTATTACTAGGCCAGCAACGCGCGTGCGGTGCGCTCATCGGTGATCAGGCCATGCAGCCTGCCGCTGTTGAGCACCGCTCGGATGGCCGCCGCCTTGTGAGGCCCGCCAGCAAGCGCCACGATGCGCTCTGCCTGGCGGCGCTCCGGTCCAAGCGAGGCGGCAATCGTCCGCTTGGTCAGGGGCGTGTCGATGATCTCGCCATTCTCGTCAAAGAAATGGCCCAGCATTTCGCCAAGCCCGCCTTCGGCCGAAATGGCCTCGATTTCGGCAGTGTGGATCAGACCAGAGACGACAAGCTGCGCCTCAAAGGACACTGTGCCAATCCCCACCAGCTTGACCGCAGCCGTTTCAGCCATCTGCAACACTTCGGCAATGCCACGCTGCGCCAGCAATACGGCGCGATCCTCAACCGAATTGGCGAAGAACGGCACGGGCATAACATAGGCTTGCGCCCCAGTCTTCTCGGCCAACAGATGCATCACATCATGGGGGTTGGCCGCAAAATTGCGGGTCAAACCGCCCAGAAGCGACACAAAACGCTGCTCCGGGCAGGCCATATGCGCCATCGCCCGCACTGCGGCGGTCAGGGTCCGCCCATGACTTATGCCAATGGTCTGCGCCTCGCCCTGTTCCAGACACCGCCGCAACCACGAGGCCCCCGCGGCCCCCAGCGCGCGTAACGGCAAACCGTCTTCTTCCAAGTGTGGCGCCACTTCGCAGGCTTGCAACCCATAGCGCTCACAAAGTGCGGCTTCCAGCTCGATACATTCGACCATCGCGCCTTCGATACTGACCTTGACCGCGCCTTCAGCAACTGCCTTCTGGATCAACCGATGCGCCTTGACCGAGGGCACGCCCAGACGTTTCGCAACTTCCGCCTGCCGCAACCCCCCGACATAATGCAACCATGCCGCCCGGATCGCCAGTGAATGCTCGATCTCGCCCGCACTCCAATCCTTCATTGCCCGCGCCCTTTCCAACATGCCCAATGGGCCACGGCCCGTCCGGCCCTATCATGGCGCAGGCCCGTCATCCGGCCAAGTCCCGCGCGCCGCTGTCGATATGGGGTGCCCAGAATGCCACGCTTTGTGCAATCTGCTCGACCACCTGCCGGTCATTTGGCTCGCGTTCCTTGAAAGACAACTCCAGACAGATCTCATTATCGACCGCGCCCCCTTCGGCGAAAGCCGCCAGAAGCGGCGCAGGCTGGATCGCGCCCTTGGCGTTGAATTCCGGGGTGAAGGGACGATGGCCTGATTTGTCCATCATCGACTGTTTGATATGAATGATGGGCGACACAGGTGGCACAGCGCGCGCCCAGGCATAAGGGTCTGTGTCATCCGGGTTGGGCGATGTCACATCACCATGGTCGATATCGGCCATCATCCACATGGGCACCGCCATATTCGCGGCGCTGAGACGGTCCTGCAAGGCGATGCTGGCGGCGATGGTCTCACCGAATTCGCGCCCCACGCTCATCGGCTCCCAGAACACATAGGCAAGGCCCGCAGCTTTCGCGTGCTCTGCCACTTCTGACCATGCGTCGATTGCAATTTGGGTCAATGCCTCGCGCCGTGCCGGATCATCATAGTCACGATAGGTGAAGATCGCGAATTGTGTGCCGACCGACTGACCGCCCAGATCACCGATGATATCGGCAAATGTCTTGAACCAGTCGATATAGTAGCGCCGGACCTCCGGGTCAGGATGGCCAAAATGGTTCAGCCGCCCATAAGGCCCGGTCATGCCCGATGTCACACGCCCCCCGGTGCGCGCTAAGGCGCGGCCCATGTCGCGGGTCAGACGCCGGATCACGGACGCGGGCCAGCCGGGGTTGATGAATTCATGCGTAAGCTGGATATCGCGAATGCGGATGTCTTGCGTGATCGTGTCGATCAGATCATCCGGCTGTGCAAAACGGTTCACCAGCGGGTTGGTGTTCAGTGAAAGGGTCAGGGGCATTCTAGGCAGCCTCGGCATGGGCATCGAACCATTCCGCAAAGGCGGCCTGTTCGGCAGGGCTCAGGTGCAGACGGTGCTTGGTGCGCCGCCACAGGATATCTTCTGCTGTCTGCGCCCATTCATGGCGCAACAGATAGCTGACCTCGGCCTCGTAGAGATCGCCGCCGAAATGGCGCCCCAGATCGTCAAGCGACGTGGCATCGCCCACAATCTGCGCGATCCGCGTGCCATAAAGCCGCCCGTAATGCCGTCGCAACTGGCGGGGCATCCACGGATAGGTGGATTTCATCCAGCCCCGGAAGGCCTCGTAATCCGCGCCCGGCATATCGCCACCGGGCATCGGTGCGCTTGCGGTCCAGTCGCGGCCCATTTCCGGAAAGAAGCGCTTGATCTTGTGCATCCCGCGTTCGGCCAATTCGCGGTAAGTGGTGATCTTGCCGCCGAAGATGTTCAGCATCGGCGCACCGCCTGTCTCGTCCACATCAAAGACATAGTCGCGCGTCACGGCAGAGGGGTTGCCCTGACCATCATCGAACAAAGGCCGCACGCCAGAGAAACTGGTCAACACATCCTCGCGTCCAAGTTCCTCTTTGAAATACAGATTCACCGCGTCCAGCAGATACTGGATTTCGCTTTCATCGACGCTCACATCCTCGGCGCGACCCTCATAGGCGATATCGGTCGTGCCGATCAGGGCCTTGTCACGCTCATAAGGGTTGATGAAAATCACACGCTTGTCGTGGTTCTGAACCAGATAGGCATTCTCACCCTTCCAGAACTTGGGCACCACGATATGACTGCCCTTGACCAGCCGCACATTGCGCGCGCTGTTTGTCCCGGCCACGCGCGTCAGCACATCCGTCACCCATGGCCCTGCGGCATTGACCAGCATCCGCGCGTCGAACTCGCGCGTCTCTCCCGTCACTGAATTGCGGGTGGTCACGCGCCATTTACCATTCTCGCGCCGGGCCGAAATACAGGGCGAGCGCGTCAGCACTTCTGCGCCGCGTTCGGCAGCATCTATGGCATTGAGCACCACAAGCCGGGCATCATCGACCCAGCAATCGGAATATTCAAACCCCTTGGTGTAGTCATCTTTCAAGGCAGCCCCTTCAGGGTCGCGGCGCAGATCCAGCATGCGCGTGCCCGGCAGTTTCTTGCGCCCGCCCAGATGGTCATAGAGAAACAAGCCCAGCCGCACCAGCCAGGCAGGGCGGTCGCGCGGGCTATGGGGCAGCACGAAACGCATCGGCCAGATGATGTGCGGCGCGGCGTTCATCAGCACTTCGCGCTCGATCAGCGCCTCGCGCACCAGGCGAAATTCGTAATATTCCAGATAGCGCAATCCCCCATGCACCAGCTTGCCCGACCGCGAAGACGTCCCCTCGGCCAGATCGTCCTTTTCGCACAAGACCACACTCAATCCCCGGCCAGCAGCATCACGGGCGATCCCTGCCCCGTTTATGCCGCCACCGATCACGAATAAATCCACCTGTTTCACGTCGGTCATCTTCGTTACCTCTCGGATGCGCGATGCGCAGCCATCGCGCCCCAGACGGGTGCAAGGGCGTGGCGCGATGCGCGATAGGATGCAAACAGCCTGTCATAGACAGGCAGAAGGTCCGGGTCCGGCGCATCTGCCGCGCCCAGATATGGGGTCGTCCAATCGGCGATGCAGGCGTCCATGTCGCGATAGGCGCCAATAGCCACCGCCGCCATCATCGCACAGCCCGCCGCGCCCGCTTCGGCACGGTCTGACACGCGCACAGGCGTATTCAGCGCCGCCGCCAACACCTGACGCAGTGCAGCAGAGCGCGCCGCACCTCCAGTGATGCGCAATTCGCGCGGAGCTGTGCCCATCGCCGCGTAGCAATCGCGCGCCGCCATCCCCAGCCCCTCGACCACGGCGCGCAGCATATCGGGGAAACGATGCGCATTGTTCAGCCCGATAAAGCTGGCGCGGGCATCCGCATCCACAAAAGGGCCACGTTCCCCCGCATCCGAGATATAAGGGTGATAGACCAACGCACCGGGGCGGCTTTGCGCCATCCAGCCATCAATACGCGCCACAAGATCAGCATGATCAGGGGCCGGGCCGAATTCGGCAGCAATGCCCTGCGCCACACCAAGCACCCAGTCCAGGTTCAGCGTGGCCGCCATATTGGTTTGCACCTGCGTCACCAGATCAGGCACGGGCAGGCAGATAACATAACCAGTGCCCTCGGCATTCAGATGCACATCGCCCGACGAAACTGCGCGCATATGCACGCCGGTCGAGCCGATGGTCGAGCAGGCCGCGCCGGCATCGCCCGTATGCACGCCTGCGCCAAGGGCGGTCATCACCATATCGACATAACCCAGCGACACGGGCGTTCCGGCCCGCAGCCCGGTTGCCTGCGCTGCCCCATCCGTCAGCGGATGCGTGATCTGCGTGCCATCCACAATGTCAGGCAGAAGATTGCGCCGCGCGGTCAGACCCAGTGCCGCAAGAACCGTGTCATCATAGGCACGGGTGCGAAAATTGCCGAAGGTGAAACTGGCCTCGGACGGGTCAGTCGCGCGTATCCCTGTCAGATTCAGATACAGCCAGTCCTTGCAATGCAGCGCCACTTCGGCCCGGTCCAGCAAGTCAGGCGCGCTGGCCTGCATATGCGCCATCTGGCTGCCTTGCTGGCAGGTGTTCAGCCCGGTGCCGGTCGCTTCAAATCGCGCGCGCTCCAACTCGCCCTGCGCAAGGCGGCGCACTGTCGGGGCCGCGCGCGCATCCAGCCACAGCCACGCATCCCCCACGGGCGCATTATCCGCACCCACCAGCCATGTGCCATCGCCTTGCCCTGTCAGCGCAACCGCAGCCGTGCGGGCCGCCAGGTCGGGCACCTTATCGGCCAATTCGCGCAAGGCCCGCGCGCAATCATTCCATGTCTGGGTCAGGCTTTGTGTGGCCGATCCGTCCGCGCCCGTGACATAGTGATTGCGCACAGAGGCGACACCAAGCTGCGCACCCGTCAGCGAAAAGGCAACAGCCTTGATCACCGATGTGCCCGCATCGACGCCAATAATGATATCGCCGCCGCTACCCATGATGTGATTCGCAGACTGTTCGACAAATTCGGTCTGGCACGCGCGGACCCTCTTCAATGCTAAATGCGATCCGCCTGCACAATGACAGCCCCAAGCAAGTTGATTGCTCAAGATCGGATCATCTTGAGCACCGTTCTAGCACGAAAAATATCTAGCGTGTGAAATTTTTTGCAGACAGAGCAATTTTTTTCATCTATGGTCAGGGCAAGTTGTCGCACATGGCTTGGGTCGAGGAGCCCGAATCGCGACAACCTTACGGGTCTGCCCGGCCCATGACAGATTGAGGGAGGGGACGCGATGGCATCGACCGGCGGAACAAATCTTGCAAAGCCTCGCACCATGCGTCGCCAACTCATCATTGGCGCGGGCATTGCGGCCCTCATTGCGGCAATGGCGTTCGACACGACTGTCGTGCATGTCGGATCGACCGAAGATCTGCGCGTGCAAGGCTTTGACCCTGATCGTTTCGGACAAGCCGAATTCCCGCGCATTCGCGCCCTCGTGCTTGACCGTGCTGTAGATGCCGCAACCCTTGCGGAGGCACTTGAAACAGATCGCAACGCCGCCATTGCCGAGTTTGGAACCATGGCTGGCGCATTCCCGGTCATGCCTGTGTTTTTCACGGGCACGCTGGGCGAAGGGCGTTCGGGCATCTTCCCCGTCACGGTTGAAGGACTGCCCGACAGCGTGACGCTGCGTGTGCAGACCGGCCCTGCAATCAATGGCACCGAATTGCGCGATATCGCAGGCGATATATCCTTTGGCGATTTCACCAACCAGATCGAGTATCAGAACGCAGGCGCAGGCATCAACCGCGCCATGTCGGCGGACATCTTGTCAAATCTCGACCGCGACGCGCTGGAAGGTGCGACCGTGACAGTCACTGGCGCGTTCACCATGATCAACCCGGCAAGCTGGCTGATCACACCCGTCACCCTAGAGGTGCAGTGATGAAAACGCCCCTGCATGACGAAACCCCACAGGCCACGCCCGACATTAACGAAGTCGTTCTCGCCGCGCGCAATGTGGCCAAGAATTTCGGCGCTGTCCGTGCGCTGAAAGGGGTGAATTTCGACGTGCATCGCGGACAGGTCACGACCCTGTTTGGCGAGAATGGCGCTGGCAAATCCACGCTCATGAAAATCCTGTCAGGCGTCCAGCCGCCCAGCAGTGGCGAGTTGATCCTTGACGGCGAACCGCTGCAACTGGCCTCAACCGTAGACGCACAGCGCCACGGCATCTCAATCATCCATCAGGAACTCAGCCTCGCGCCGAATATGAATGTGCGCGACAATATCTTCCTTGGACGCGAGATCATCCGCGCGGGCGGCGTCGATTTTGCCGAAGAAGAACGCCAGACCCGCGCCCTGATGCGCGAGCTGGAAGAAGATATCGACCCGCTGACCGCAGTTGAGGATCTGCGGCTTGGCCAACAGCAGATTGTTGAGATTGCCCGCGCCTTGTCGGTCAATTCGCGCATCCTGATCATGGATGAGCCCACTTCCGCGCTCTCGGCATCCGAAGTCGAGGTCTTGTTCAAGGTCATCCGCGATCTCAAAGCGCGCGGTGTGTCGATCGTCTATATCTCGCATCATCTGGAAGAGGCGCTGACCATCACCGATCACGCTGTGGTGCTGCGCGACGGCTCGATGACCGCCTATGCGCCGCGCGCCGAGATCGACCTGGAATGGATCGTGCGCAACATGGTCGGCGAGAATTTCGATCTGGGCAAACCACCCACCGGCTATGCCATGGGCACCCCCGCACTGGAATTGCGCGGCCTGAGTGTCGCTGCAGCGTCTGGCACAGGTCTGGCCGTGAACCGGGTGGACCTGACCGTCAAGGCTGGCGAGATCGTGTGCATCTATGGCCTGATGGGCGCGGGTCGGACGGAATTGATGGAATGCGCGGCTGGCCGTCTGACTGCGCAAGACGGGCAAGTCTTGCTGCATGGCCAGGATATTGCGGGACTGAGCATCGCCGAACGTATTGACGCCGGGCTGGTGCTGGTGCCCGAAGACCGCCAGCGCGACGGGCTGGTGCAAACCATGAGCGTCGGGCGCAATCTGTCGCTTGCCTCGATCCGTAACTTCACGCGCACATTGTTCACCCGCACCGCCGATGAATGCGCCATCATCGACCGCGCCATCCGCGAAGTCACCGTCAAGACCGATGGTCCCGATGCGCCCATCGGCTCGCTGTCGGGCGGCAACCAGCAAAAGGTCGTCATCGGCAAGATGCTGGCCACGAACCCGTCTGTAGTGCTGCTCGATGAGCCGTCACGCGGCATCGATATCGGCGCAAAGGCCGAAGTGTTCCGCATCCTGTCCGAGCACGCGCGTGACGGCATGGCGGTTGTCTACACCACGTCGGAAGTGGGCGAATGCCTGTCGATTGCCCATCGTGTGATCGTCATGCGGCGTGGCCGCATCTCGGCAGAATTCACCACCGATGCCACGAAAGAAGCGATCATGGCCGCCTCTGGCGAAAGCCTTGTCGCATGACCGACGCAACGAGGGACAAGAGCATGTCAAACCCCACGCCCGCCGCGACAGCCCAAAGCAGCGCCAAGCCAAAGCTGAACCTGCTGCACCTGCTTCTGGAAGGTCGCGCCTTTTTCGCGCTGATCGCGATTATTGCGATTTTCTCGTTCCTGTCGCCAAACTACCTGACAACCTCGAACGCGCTGACCATGACATCGCAAGTTGCAATCTTCGGCTTGCTGGCCATCGGGATGCTGTTGGTGATCCTGTCGGGCGGGATTGATCTGTCGGTCGGCTCTACGCTGGCTCTATGCGGTGTGTTCGCAGGCTGGCTCATGCAGGGGGTGGAGCTGCAATCACTGGGCGTGATCCTGTATATGCCAGTCTGGGCCGTTGTCGTCTGCGCATTGACGATGGGCGCGTTCGTAGGCGCTGTGAACGGCGTGCTTGTCGCCTATCTGAAGGTGCCCGCTTTCGTGGCCACGCTTGGCACGCTCTACATGGCGCGCGGCGCGGCACTGCTGATGACCAATGGCCTGACCTTCAACCGGCTGTCCGGCAATCCGAGCCTTGGCAATACCGGGTTCGAATGGCTGGGATTCTACCGGATATGGGGCGTGCCGATCAGCATATTCATTCTGGCGGCCACTGCCATTGCCGCGCATCTTCTGCTGACCCGCGCCCCGTTTGGCCGCTGGCTCTATTCTACGGGCGGCAATGCCCGCGCAGCTGAACTGTCGGGCGTGCCCGTGCGCAAGGTGCAGGTCTGGGTCTATGTGCTGTCGGGCATCTGCGCCGCCATCGCGGGGCTGGTGCTCAGCTCGCAGCTGACATCCGCAGGCCCCACCGCAGGCACGACCTATGAGCTGACAGCCATTGCCGCTGTCGTTGTGGGCGGTGCATCGCTGATGGGCGGACGCGGCACCATTCGTGGCACGCTGCTGGGGGCCTTCGTTATCGTCTATCTGGGCGCAGGTCTGGTGATTATCGGCGTGTCTTCCTACTGGCAGACCGTGTTCACCGGCGCAGTCATCGTTCTGGCCGTGATGCTGAATTCCATTCAATACGGCGGGAAAGGGGTAAAGACCTGAGCCCCGCCTGACGCTTTCGCGACGCTGCGGGCCAGCCCGGCCCCACGCGATAACCGCCGAGTTTCGGCACACCACCAAGGGAGAAGAAAACCATGATCAAGATCACCAAGCGCGCGCTTCTGGCCGCCGCAGTCTCGATGCCGCTGATGGCCGGCTCTGCTTTTGCCGAGGGCTTGATTTCCATCATCGTAAACGACCCGGCGAACCCCTATTGGTTCACTGAAGGCGAAGTCGCACGCGCCACCGCCGAAGAGCTGGGCTACACGGCCAATGTTTCCGCGCATCGTGGCGACACCAATGTCGAATCCAATCTTGTCGACGCAGCCATCACCAATGGCGCGAAAGCCATCATCCTTGATCCGGCCAATGCTGACGGCTCCGTGGGTGTGGTGCGCCGCGCAACCGATGCAGGCATTCCGGTGTTTCTGGTCAATGCTGAAATCAACGAAGCCGGTATTGCCATCGCACAGCTTGTTTCAAACAATGCACAAGGTGCCGCACTGGGTGCCGTAACCTGGCAAAGCATCGTTGGCGACGAAGCCAAATATGTTGAATTCTTTGGCAACCCTTCGGACAACAATGCCGCGACGCGCTCGAACGGGTATAACACGGTTCTCAGCCAATATCCCGGTCTGGAGAAAGTCGCGGAAGAAGTTGCCAACTGGGACCGCACCCAAGGCTACAACCGCATGCAGTCCATCATGCAGGCCAACCCGCAAATCGATGCTGTGATTTCCGGCAATGACGAAATGGCACTGGGCGCTATTGCGGCCCTGAAAGAAGCCGGACGTCTGGAAGGCACTGTTATCGGTGGTTTTGATGGCAGCCCCGATGCGGTAGATGCAATCCGTGCTGGCGAAATGGCCTATACTGTGCTGCAGCCAGTTGCCGTATTCTCGCGTGAAGCGGTCATTCAGGCCGATTACTACATCAAGAACGGCACCCCGATGGTTGCAGAAGAAAAGCAGCTTTTTGACTGCCTTCTGATCACCCCGGACAATGTGGATCAGTACACCGCACCATTCACACTGTCGAACTAAGACTCCTCCCTGTCGACTGACTGTGGGCGCGCTACTACAGCGCGCCCTTTTTTGTAAGCGTCACCGATGATCTCACCAGTTGGCATAGGCCAGAAACTTGCCTGACATCTCGACCTTCACACGATCGCCTTTCGGGTTCGGCACCCGGCTTATGACCATATCGAAATCAATCGCCGACATGATCCCGTCGCCAAATTCCTCTTGAATCAACGCTTTCATTGTGGGGCCATAGACGCCCACGATTTCATAGAGACGATAAATGCAGGGATCGGTCGGGACTGCCTGATCCCAGATTTTCGTCGGATATTCTTCCAAAACCTCTTTTGCCTCTGCCGGCAGATCAAGCAAGGCGACAAGGGCTGCAGCCTTGTCTGCGGGCATGGAGTTCATGCCCATGCAAGCCGAATGGGTGAACACGGACGACAGGCCAATACTTTCTGCAATCTGTTCCCATTTCAGGCGCTTCCTTTTCTTTGCCCCCAGAATCAGAACTGTCACATCTTCCTTTGAAAGCATGTCAATTTCGGTCATCAGGTCTTTCATCGCTTTGGTCCTCCTTCGAAATTTTGAAACGATCAGCCATTCACGGCTTTCAGCCGCGCTGCAGTGGGTTTCGGCTCCGGATCCGGGGCCGCTTCGGTGGCATCAATACGCACAGTTTCCGGGCTCTGACTTTTGCCATCGGATCGCTGCCCGGCCAGTTCCTTCGAACGCTTGCCAAGAAACTGCACCAGATGATGGGGTCTGATGCCGGAGGGGGCAGGATCGTACGCTCTCATGAGCGTTTTCAGGGTTCCTGACATGATTAAACTACCCCGCTGACACGGGTTGGTCAAAGATGTAGCCTGTGCAGGCGCTGGAGACGGTAGGCCGAACCGATGGTTATCATACTCTCATCCGCGGATTGGTTACCGCCTGACCTGGTCCGATACGGGATTGCCTCTCTCTAAGAACGGATATGTTTCCCAACGTACTCCGAGGGTTTCCCTATCATTGGCCGCTGCCATCTCCAGCTTACTGCACAGGCAGTCTGATCTGCCGAATTACACTGGCAGCGGCGTCTTTCGAGCGATGTCCCAGATGAAGCCGGCGAGTTCACGCGCGACAGCAGCGAGCACTCGAGGCTGAGGTTTCCCTGTGTTTGACAGATGGCGGAACCGCTTGCAAAGCCGCGTTTGTGCCTTCCAGCCGATGTCCTTGATTTCCTGCGGCAGCTCCGCTGAGCGTTTCAGGAACGGTTGCCCCTCCTTGGGTGGGTGGCGATAGGACCATCCCGCTTCGACAAGCATCGTACGGGCTAGGGCGTTCCCAGTCTTTGTCAGGCGCCCGCGCTGCGTTGTGTTCCCGCTGGAATGCTCGCTTGGTACCAACCCGAGCCAGGCCATAAGCTGGCGTGGGGTTTCAAAACGGGTGATGTCGCCAATTTCCGCGACCACCGTCGCCGCGATGATTGTATTCACGCCGCGCAACGCGCGCAGCGCGTTGACTACGGGAGAGAAACGCCAGTCTTGAACGGCTTCATTGATTGCCTGATCCAGCG
>SR_TP_S13solDRAFT_1000569_pt1 | contig 14276 bp, 13 predicted proteins | sample SodReaTP_S13sol_FD_11159 | JGI IMG/M metagenome (IMG submission 11159)
TTGCCACTTGCCACTTGCCACTTGCCACTTGCCACTTGCCACTTGCCACTTGCCACTTGCCACTTGCCACTTGCCACTTGCCACTTGCCCTCATGGACTCACAACGCATCGACAAATGGCTCTGGGCCGCGCGCTTCTTCAAGACCCGGGCGCTGGCCGCCGAGGCGGTCAGCGGCGGCAAGGTGCACGTGGGCGGCGAGCGGGTCAAACCCGCCCGGGCGGTGCGCCCCGGAGAGCACCTGCGCATCACCCGCGGGCAGGAGACCTGGGAGGTGGAGATCCTGGGGCTGAACGAACAACGCCGGCCCGCCGCCGAGGCCCAGCGACTGTACGCGGAGCGCCCCGAGAGCCGCGCCCGGCGCGAGGCCGAAGCGGAACAACGCCGCCTGCTGCACGCCGCCACACCCCACATGGACCATCGGCCGGACAAGCGGGAAAGACGCCAGTTGAGGAAACTCCTTGGGAAGTGAGAACGGGGAAGTGAGAAGTGGGAAGTGGGAATTGGGAAGTGGGAATTGGGAAGTGCGAAGTGAAAAGCCTGTACTTCCTACTTCCCAATTCCCACTTCATACTTCATCTCGCACTTCCCAATTCACACTTCGTACTTCCTTTCCCAATTCACACTTCGTACTTCACAGATGCGCCCCGTCACCCCCCTCATCGCCGTCGACCTGATCATCCGCCTGGCGGAAGACCCGCACAGCATCGTGCTGATCGAGCGGCGCAACCCGCCCCATGGCTGGGCCCTGCCCGGGGGCTTCGTGGACGTGGGCGAGACGCTGGAGGCGGCCGCGGTGCGCGAGGCCCGGGAGGAGACCTGCCTGGAGGTGCGGCTGGAGGCCCTGCTGGGCTGCTATTCGGACCCGGCGCGGGATCCGCGTGGGCACACGGTGAGCGCGGTCTACGTGGCCAAGGGCCGGGGTGAACCCCGGGCGGCGGATGATGCCCGCAACCTCAGGTGCGTGGATGCCCGCGACACCGGCCTGCCCCTGGTGTTCGACCACGGCACGATCCTGGCCGACTACCTGAGATGGCTCAAAACGGGAGAGGGAAAGAAACTCGGGGAAGACCGGATGACGGGTGGATCGGCCTGATTCATGCTTCGGCCTTCCACCTTCATCCTTGAAGAAAATGGCGCTCCCTAGGGGACTCGAACCCCTGTTTTCGCCGTGAGAGGGCGACGTCCTAGACCGCTAGACGAAGGGAGCGTAGTGACTACGCGTGCAGCAAAGCTGGTATTATAACCGGCCAATGGAGCAGCACAATACAGCAACCCCCAATCACGTCTCGTCCCCCGATGCCAGCCCGGCGTCGCCGGCGATCATTCCCCGCGCCGAACACGGGGTTTCCCGCGCCAACATCAGCAAGAGCGCCCTGAAGGTGCTCTACCGCCTGCGCGAGGCGGGCTTTCGCGCCTGTCTGGTGGGCGGCGGGGTGCGCGACCTGCTGCTGGGGCGCGAGCCCAAGGACTTCGACGTGGCCACCGACGCCCATCCCGAGCAGGTGCGCCAGCTGTTTCGCAACTGCCGGCTGATCGGCCGGCGCTTCCGCCTCGCCCACGTGCAGTTCGGCCGCGAGATCATCGAGGTGGCCACCTTCCGCGCCCCCCACGAGGTGCTCAACGGCGACGATGACGAGGAGTTCAACGGCGACGCCCTGGTGGAGGACGGCCGCATCATCCGCGACAACGTCTACGGCACCATCGAGCAGGACGCCTGGCGCCGGGACTTCACCATCAACGCCCTGTACTACGACATCGAGGACTTCTCGGTGGTGGACTACGCCGGCGGCATGGCGGACCTGAAGGCCGGCGTGCTGCGCCTGATCGGCGACCCGGAGGTGCGCTTCCGGGAAGACCCGGTGCGCATGCTGCGCGCGGTGCGCTTTGCCGGCAAGCTGGGATTCCGCCTCGACATCGCCTGCGAGCAGGCCATCCCGCGCATGGCGGGCCTGCTGGAGGAAGTGGCCCCGGCACGGCTGTTCGACGAGGCCATCAAGCTGTTTCACAGCGGCTACGGGCTGCAGACCTTCGAGATGCTGCGCCGCCACGACCTGTTCCGCTTCCTGTTCCCGGCCACCGAGGAGGCCCTGTCCCACGAGGAGCAGGGCTTCCCCATCACCTTCGTGGCCAATGCCCTGAAGAGCACCGATGCGCGCATCCAGGAGGGCAAAGGGGTCAATCCCGCCTTCCTGTACGCGGTCATGCTCTGGGAGCCGGTGCGCCGCCTGGCCGACCGGCTCATGGAGAACGGCGAGCTGCCCTGGCTGGTGGCCCTGCAGCAGGCGGGCACGGCGGTGCTGGCCGACCAGTGCGCCCACATCGCCATCCCCAAGCGCATCAGCCTGCCCATGCGCGAGATCTGGGAGATGCAGCCGCGCCTGGAACAGCGCCGCGGCGCCCGGGCCCTGCGCCTGATGACCCACCCCCGTTTCCGCGCCGCCTATGATTTCTACTGCCTGCGCGCCCAGTCCGGCGAGGCCCTGGAAGAGGGCTGTAACTGGTGGACCCGCATCCAGGAGGTGGACGAGGCCGAACAGCGCCACATGGCCGGCATGGACCGCCCCGGCGGTGGTGGTGGCGGCGGCGGACGGCGCAAGCGTCGCCGGCGGCCGCGCCGCTCCGATGGCAACCCCGCCGAACCCCAGTGAGCGGCGTACTGGCCTACATCGGTCTTGGCAGCAACCTCCAGGACCCCGTCGATCAGGTCGCCCGGGCGCTCACGGCCCTGGCCGACCTGCCCGAGACCCGCTGCGTGGCGCGCTCCGCCCTGTACGCCAGTCCGCCCATGGGTCCCCAGGACCAGCCCGACTACATCAACGCCGTCGCCTGCCTGTCCACGGCGCTTGCGCCCCGGGACCTGCTGGCCAGCCTGCAGGCCATCGAACGGGCCCACGGCCGGGTGCGTAACGGCACCCGCTGGGGACCGCGCACCCTGGACCTGGACATCCTGCTCTACGGGGGGCGCCAGATCCACGAGCCGGGCCTGAGCGTGCCCCACCCCGGCATCCCGGAACGCCCCTTCGTGGTCCATCCGCTGGCGGAGATCGCGCCCAGGGACCTGGTACTGCCCGGTCACGGCCCCCTGGCCCTGCTGCTCAGCCGCTGCCCGCAGGGCGACCTGCGTCGCCTGGAGCCCGTGCCCGCGTGAGCGAGAAGACGCCCTCCTACATCGTGGTGGAAGGCCCCATCGGCGTGGGCAAGACCAGCCTCGCCCGGCGCCTGGCCGAGACCCTCAACGCGGAGCTGCTGCTGGAGGCCCCGGAGGAGAACCCCTTCCTGGAGCGCTTCTACCAGGATCCCAGGGGCGCGGCCCTGCCCACCCAGCTGTTCTTCCTCATGCAGCGGGTACGCCAGATGGCGGAACTGCGCCAGGGGGACATCTTCAAGCCGGTGCGGGTGTCGGATTTTCTCATCGAGAAGGACCGCCTGTTCGCCCAGGTGACCCTGGACGACGACGAGCACAGCCTCTACGAGCAGGTCTACAGCCAGATGACCCTGGACGCCCCCAAGCCGGACCTGGTGATCTACCTCCAGGCCCCGGTGGAGGTGCTCCTGGAGCGCATCGCCCGGCGCGGGCGGGGCTACGAGCGGCTCATGGACAGCGCCTACCTGCACCGCCTGAGCGAGGCCTACGCCAGTTTCTTCTATCATTACGAGGACGCGCCGCTGTTGATCGTCAATGCCAGCGGCATCGACTGGGTCAACCGCGACGAGGACTTCCAGCAGCTGCTGGACTTCATGCGCGGCGTGAGCGCCGGTCGCCACTACTTCAATCCCCTGCCCTTCGCGATGTGAGCGCAGCGCGGACGGCCAGCGAGCCAGAGACTTCATGAGCGTACACAGCCCACAGACCCGCATCACCACCCGCCGCCTGCAGGAGATGCGCGCCAGCCGCACCCCCATCGCCTGCCTGACCGCCTACGACGCGGGCTTTGCCGCCGTGCTGGATGCGGCCGGCGTGGACGTGGTGCTGGTGGGGGATTCCCTGGGCATGGTGGTGCAGGGGCTGGAAACCACCGTGCCCGTGACCCTGGAACACATGATCTACCACACGAGCCTCGCCGCCCGGGGCACCCGGCGCGCCCTGCTCATGGCGGACATGCCCTTCATGAGCTACGCCAGCCCCGAACAGGCCCTGGCCAATGCGGCGCGCCTGATACAGGAAGGCGGCGCACAGATGGTCAAGCTGGAAGGCGACGGCGCCCAGGAGGCGGTGGTGGCCAGCCTGTCGCGCCACGGCATCCCGGTGTGCGCCCACCTGGGCCTGCGCCCCCAGTACATCCACAAGCTGGGCGGCTATCGGGTGCAGGGTCGGGACAGCCACGCCGCCGAACGCATGATCCACGACGCCGTGGCCCTGCAGAACGCCGGTGCCGACCTGCTGCTGCTCGAATGCGTGCCCGCCCTGCTGGCCGCCGAGATCCGTGGCATGGTGGATATCCCGGTGATCGGCATCGGCGCCGGGGTGGAGTGCGACGGGCAGATCCTGGTACTCCAGGATGTGCTGGGCATGACCGCCCGGCCGCCCAGGTTCACCAAGGACTTCCTGGCCGAGGCGGGCAGCATCCGCGGCGCCGTGGAGGCCTACGTGAGCGCGGTGCGGGAACGGCGCTTCCCCGGCCCCGAACACGGCTTTTCGGCCTGACCCCCATGCAGACGGTGCACACCCGCGCGGCCCTGGCCGCGGCGCTCGACCCTTGGCGTCGCGCCGGCGAGCGCATCGCCCTGGTGCCCACCATGGGCAACCTGCACGCCGGCCACCTGGCCCTGGTGCGCCGCGCCCGGGCCGAGGCGGACCGGGTGGTGGCCACCATCTTCGTCAATCCCCTGCAGTTCGACCGGCCCGAGGACCTGGCCGCCTACCCGCGCACCCTGGAAGCGGACGCCGCCGCCCTGGCCGGGGCCGGGGTGGATCTGCTGTTCGCCCCTGCCGAGCAGGAGGTCTATCCCCGGGGCCGCGACGGGGTCACCCGGGTGGAAGTGCCCGGGCTCGGGGATGAACTGGAGGGCGCACACCGGCCAGGGCACTTCATCGGCGTGGCCACGGTGGTGTGCAAGCTGTTTGCCATGACGCGCCCGGACGTGGCGGTGTTCGGCGAGAAGGATTTCCAGCAGCTGCTGATCATCCGCACCATGAACGCCGACCTGGACCTGGGGGTGCGCGTGCTGTCCGAGCCCACGGTGCGCGAGCCGGACGGGCTGGCCATGAGCTCCCGCAACGGCTACCTGGGCCCCGAGGACCGGGCCCGGGCCCCGGCCCTGCACGCCGCCCTGCGCGCGCTTGCCGGCGCGCTGGAGCGGGGCGAGCGGGATTTTCCGGCCCTGGAGCAGGCCGCAAGGTCACAGATCGAGGCCGCCGGGCTGCGGCCCGAGTACGTCAGCCTGCGGCGCCGGCAGGACCTGGACCTGCCCGGCCCCGGGGACCGGGAACTGGTGATACTGGCGGCCGCCTGGTGCGGCCCCGCGCGGCTGATCGACAACCTGCCCGTGGATTTGCCGCCCTCCGGCTGATCCCTCATAATGTGACCCCCGCGGCAAATTGCACGCGTCGCGCCCCCGGCGGGAGAAATGACATGCTGCTGACCCTGCTCAAATGCAAGCTTCACAAGGCCACCGTGACCCACTCCGAACTGGAGTACGAGGGTTCGTGCGCCATTGACGGGGATCTGCTGGACGCCGCCGGCATCCTGCCCTACGAACAGATCCAGATCTACAACATCGCCAACGGCGAGCGTTTCACCACCTACGCGATCCGCGCCGAGGCGGGCAGCCGGGTGATCTCGGTCAACGGTGCCGCCGCCCACAAGGCAAACCCCGGCGACCGGGTGATCATCTGTGCCTATGGCCAGCTGCCCAGGGAAGAGGCCGCCCGCTTCCATCCGCGCCTGGTCTACCTGGACGCGGACAACCGCATCGTGCGCACCGGCAGCGACATCCCGGTTCAGGCCGCGTAACTGACGTCGGAAGCCCGTAGGTCGGGCTTCAGCCCGACTGCACCGTCTCCCGGAGCCACGGCTGTCGGGCTGAAACCCGACCTACGACTCACTTCCCACCTGGTTTCAGGCAGTCCTCCCGCCACAGACACCCCAACTGGCCGCAGCTGTCCACATAATCGGTGCCGAAGCAGGCGAAGTTGCCCTCGGTGGTCTGGATGGTGCGGATCAACTCGGTCTTGTTGAGCTTGCCGGGCTTGATCTCCAGGCCCTTGGCGATTTCACGGATCGACTGTACGTTCATGCGTGGTTTCCCTCTGATGCACTGCTGTGGTGGCCGCCAGCATCGTCCATCGACGCCGGCGGTTCCTTGACAATCAGCAAGTTTCGTACCTGAACCCGTCAGCCTGCCCGGCGGCCGTGACAGGCCGATGACGCACCGATAACGACAAAGGCCGTCTCAGTGCGCACCGCTTCGGTGCGCACTGAGACGGCCTTTGTCGAAGTGGGAAGTGTGAATTGGGAAGTGCGAACGACAGTACTTCACTTCCCACTTCTCAATTCCCACTTCTCACTTCAGTTCCCACTTCACCCCGTGTTGCGCATCCCCGCCGCGATGGCGTTGATGGAGCGCAGCAGCGGACTGATCCACGGATCCTGTTCCGCCTCCGGCTGGCGCTCGTGGAGTTCACGGTGCCGGCGCAGCAGGGTGATCTGGATGTGGTTCAGGGGATCCATGTAGGGGTTGCGGCGCATCAGGGACAGGGCCAGGGTCGGATTCTCGTCCAGCAGGGTCTGGGTGTCGGCCACGTTGAGCACCTGGGTGACGGTGCGCTCGAATTCCTCGTGAATGCGCCCGAACACGCGTTTCGCCAGTTCCGGGTCGTGGCACAGCCGGGCGTATTCCTCGGCGGTGCGCATGTCCGCCTTGGTCAGCGCCATCTGGCAGTTGGACAGCAGCGAGCGGAAGAACGGCCACTCGTTGTACATAGTCTGTAGCTTGGCCAGGCGGCTCGGGTCGTTCTGACGCCAACGCTCCAGGGCCGTGCCGATGCCGTACCAGGCCGGCAGGGTGTGGCGGGACTGGGCCCAGCCGAACACCCAGGGGATGGCCCGGATGGAGCTCTTGGAACGGTCTGCCTTGCGCCGGTGGGAGGGGCGCGAGCCGATGTTCAGCTGCCCGATCTCCTGCACCGGGGTGATTTCGTAGAAGTAGTCCAGCACGCCCTCGGTGCGGTCGGTGAGGTCCCGGTAGGCCTCCTCGCCCAGCGCCGCCAGCTCGTCCATGATGCCCAGATAATCGCGCCGGTCCATGGGCGGGTTGTCGATCAGGCAGCGGCTGGCCTTGATCAGGCCGGTGGCGCCCATGCTCAGCTCGTAGACCGCCGTCTCCACGTTGGAATACTTGTAGGAGAGTACCTCGCCCTGCTCGGTGAACTTGATCTGGCCGTGCACCGTGCCCGGCGGCTGGGCCAGGATGGATTCGTGGGTGGGACCGCCGCCCCGGCCGATGGTACCGCCCCGGCCGTGGAACAGACGGCAGGCCACGTGGTGGGCGCCGGTGATGCGCAGGATCTTCTGCTGGGCCTCGTAGAGATTCCAGCTGGAGGCCAGGATGCCGCCGTCCTTGCAGGAATCGGAGTAGCCCAGCATCACCTCCTGCAGGTTGCCGGAGGCCTTGAGCATGCGCGCGTACACCGGCTGGGTGAGCAGGTCCTCCAGCACCTCCTCGATGTGGCGCAGGTCCTCGATGGTCTCGAACAGGGGCGAGACGCGGATCTGGCAGAAGCACTCGCCGGCCTCGTTGCGCCCCGCCAGGCCGGCCAGGCGCGCCAGGAACATCACCTCCATCACGTGGGAAGCGGCGTGGGTCATGGAGATCACGTAGGTGCCGATGCCCTCGGGGCCCACCTCGGCGCGCATGCGGCCGATCACGTGGAACACCTCCAGGGTCTCCCGGGCGGTCTCGGACAGCGCCTCCCCATCAAGCCTGGGCAGTTCCTCCGCCTCGGCCAGCCGTGCCAGCAGGGCCAGGCGCTCGGGCTCGGAGAGGGCGTCGTAGTCCTCGTTGAGGCCGGTGGCCTTGAGGATCTCGGCCACGGTCTGGCCGTGCACCGTGGACTCCTGGCGGATATCCAGGTGGAACAGGTGAAAGCCGAAGGTCTCCGCCAGGCGGATCAGGTCGGTGAGCTTGCCGGCGGCCACGTTGGCGTCGCCGTGGCTCACCAGGGAATCGTGCATCAGCCGGAGATCGTTGAGCATTTCCGCCGCCGAGGCATAGGCGGAGTTCGCCGGCAGCACGGCATTCTCGCCGTTGAGCCGGCGACGCACGGTGTTCAGGGTCTCCGTGAGCCGGTAGCGCATGATGTAGAGCTTGCGCCGGTAGGGTTCGGTCTCGAAGCGGTCGGCACTGCCCCGGAACACGGCGGTGGCGATGTTGCTGTCCCGCTCCAGGCTCTCCAGGAAGGCCTCGGAGGGCTGGCACATGTACAGGGAATGGGTCAGTTCGTGGCGCAGGGCGCTGACCCGGCGCAGGTATTCGGACAGCACCTGTTCCATGGCCAGGCGACAGGCCAGCTCGGTGACCGCGGGGGTGACGTTCGGGTTGCCGTCCCGGTCACCGCCGATCCAGGAGCCGAAGCGCAGGAAGCTCGGCACCCGCACCCGGGGATTGCCGGCCTCGTCGTTGCCGTAGGTGCGGCGGATGGCCTTCTCCAGGAAGCGATAAGTGATGGGCACCGCGTTGAACAGGCTCTCCTCGAAATAGAACAGGCCGTACTTGATCTCGTCCTGCACCTGGGGCTTTTTCACGCGCACCTCGTTGGTGCGCCAGAGCACCTGGATGCGGGTCTCCAGCTCCTGGGTCAGCTCCTCGCGTTCCTCGCGGCCCAGGCGTCGGTCGTTGAGCCGGTCGGCGGCCAGGAAGATGCGTCGCTGGGCCTCCATCACCGTGCGCCGGCGGGCCTCGGTGGGATGGGCGGTGAACACGGGGACGTAGGCCAACTGATCCAGCAGCCGCTGCAGGCTGTCCGCCGGGATGCCCTGCTCATGCAGCTCACGCAGGGTGTGGTCGAAGGAACCCACCCACAGGGGACCGCCCTCACTCACCTGACGGCGGCGCTCCCGGTAGAGGAAATCCTCCTCGGCGATGTTGGCCAGGCTGAAGTAGGTGCTGAAGGCACGGATGATCAGCTCCAGGCTGTCCGCGTCCAGCTTGTCGATGAAGGCCATAAGCTTGGCGCGCTTGGCGGGATCGTCCTGCTTGCGCAGGGCGATGAAGCCCTTGCGCAGGGTCTCCACGGCGGCCAGGGCGCGTCGCCCCTCCAGGCGCTTGAGCACCTTGCCGAGCAGGTTGCCGAACAGTTTGACCCGGGCGCGGAGTTCCTTGTCCCGGGGCGGCAGATTGACGGGCATCAACTGGTCTTCTTTCATAGGGGATCGCGCGGCCGTCCGTGGCGCGACGTCCCGTGCCGCTGTGGCGCAAGGCCCAGTGGCACGGCGAGGAGTCGGCTGGGAACGGACCGCTTGGCGTGGATCAGCCGGGCATTATACCCGCAAACCCCACCTCTCGTCAGGACACCAGGTCCTTGTAGAGGTCCAGGTAGGCCTCTGCGCTGCGTCCCCAGCTGAAATCCTGGGCCATGCCGGCCTGCATCAGGCGCTTCCAGCACGCCGGATCGTGGTACAGGGCGAGGGCGCGGGCCAGGGCATCGGCCAGGGCCTGGGGCGTGGCCTCGTCGAACTGGATGCCGGTGGCGTCCCGGGCCGCCAGGTGTGCGGGATCGGCATCCACCACGGTGTCCGCCAGCCCGCCGGTGTTGCGCACCACCGGCACGGTGCCGTAGCGCAGGCTGTACATCTGGTTCAGCCCGCAGGGCTCGAAGCGCGAGGGCATGACGAAGATGTCCGCCCCGGCCTCCAGCTGGTGGGCCAGCGGCTCGCTGTAACCGATGTGCAGGCCCATGTGCTCGGGGTAGCGTTCCGCCAGGCTCCGGGCGGTCTGCTCCAGGGTCGCATCCCCGGAACCCACCACCACCAGCTGCGCCTCGCCGGCGGCCAGCAGGGGCTCGGCGGCCTTGAGCAGCAGGTCTACCCCCTTTTGCGCCACCATGCGCCCCACGTGGCCCAGCAGCGGAATGCCGCTGTGGCAGGGCAGCTTGAAGTGATGCTGCAGGGCCGCCTTGCAGCGCGCCTTGCCGGACAGGTCGTCGGCGCTGTAGCGGGCCACCAGGTGTCTGTCCTTGCCCGGATCCCATTCCCTGTAATCCACGCCGTTGAGAATGCCCGTGAGCACCCCGGCGCGATGATTGAGCAGGCCGTCCAGGCCGAAGCCCTGCTGGGGGGTGAGGATCTCCCGGGCGTAGCTGGGGCTCACCGTGGTGATATGGTCGGCGAAACCGATGCCGCCCTTGATGAAGGACAGCTTGCCGTGAAACTCCAGGCCCTGGTAATGCCAGAGCTGCGGCGGCAGGTTCAGGGCATCGAAGGCATGGCGCGGGAACAACCCCTGGTAGGCCAGGTTGTGGATGGTGAACACGGTGGCCGGGCGTGATTCATGCATGGACAGCATCAGGGGTGCGAGACCCGCCTGCCAGTCGTTGCAATGCACCACATCGGGGCGCCAGTCCAGTCCGGCGCGGTCCAGTGCCAGGTGTTCGATCAGGCGCGCGAACAGGCCGAAGCGCAGGTAGTTGTCCTGCCAGTCGTGGCCGTCCGGGGCGCGGTAGGGATCGCCGGCGCGCCGGAACAGGCGCGGTGCGTCCACCAGCCACAGGGGCACACGGCTGCCCGGCAGGGTGCCGGAGAGCAGGGTCACGGTGTCACCTGGGAAACCCGGCAGCTGCAGCGTGGTCACCTGTTCCAGGTCACCCGCCTTGTCCAGCACCGAGCCGTAGGCGGGCATGACCACGCGCACATCCTGGCGCAGGCGCTTGAGGGCCTGGGGCAGACTGGCGCTGACATCGGCCAGTCCACCGGTCTTGATCAGGGGATGGACCTCACTGCTGGCGAACAGGATGCGCATGGATGGCGGAGACTCCCGGTGCGGCGTGACTGGATCGATAGCGTAACAGGCAATGGTGTAGGCTCATGATAAAGAAACCCGGACGAGGTGCACACATGCGCATGGCAATGGTGGGACTGGGCCGCATGGGCGGCAACATGGCGCGGCGTCTGCTGCGCGGCGGCATCCAGGTGGTGGGCTTCAACCGCACCCGCGCCGTGGCCGAGCAACTGGCCGAGGAAGACGGGCTGATCGTCGCCGACAACCTGGCCGACGCGGTGGCGCGCCTGGACGCCCCCCGGGTGGTATGGCTGATGCTGCCGGCGGGTTCGGCCACCGAGTCGCACCTGGACGAACTGATCCCGCTGCTGGACCCGGGCGACGTGGTGGTGGACGGCGGCAATGCCAATTACCACGACAGCGAACGCCGCGCCCGGCGTCTGGCGGATCACGATATCGAGTTCGTGGACGCCGGCACCTCCGGCGGCATCTGGGGCCTGGACAACGGCTACTGCCTGATGGTCGGTGGCAGCGAGCGCGCCGTGCGCGCGATCGAACCGGCGCTGAAAGCACTGGCCCCCGCACAGGACCGCGGCTGGGCCCACGTGGGACCGGCCGGTGCCGGACACTTCACCAAGATGATCCACAACGGCATCGAGTACGGCATGATGCAGGCCTTCGCCGAAGGCTTCGCCCTGCTCAAGGGCAAACAGGCTTACCACCTGGACCTGGCCCAGATCGCCGAACTCTGGCGTCACGGTTCCGTGGTGCGCAGCTGGCTGCTGGATCTGACCGCCGACACCCTGGCGCAGGACCAGGTGCTTGCGGACATCGCGCCGGTGGTGGCCGATTCCGGCGAGGGACGCTGGACCGCCAAGGAGGCCATCGACCAGGGCGTGGCCGCGCCGGTGATCTCCATGGCGCTGGCCATGCGCTTCGCCAGCCAGGACGCCGAGGGCTACGGCAACCGGGTGCTGGCCATGATGCGCAACGCCTTCGGCGGCCATGCGGTGGAAAAGAAATGACGCGGCAATCTCTCCCCTCGAGTCACAACCAAAACAATGGACAGGATGAACAGGATTTTTCAGGATTTACAAGATCGGCAAATCGGTGGATGACCGCAGGCCATTCACAGATTCCTGTTCTTCCTGAGAATCCTGTCAATCCTGTCGAGGTTCTGTCTTTTTATCAGCGCCACCAGCTCACCACGATCAACTCCGACGATGTGACCACGGAATTCGGACCATGACCGACGCCTGCACCTTCGTGATCTTCGGCGCCACGGGCAACCTGGCCCAGAACAAGCTGCTGCCCGCCCTGTATCACCTGGAAGAGGCGGGCCGGCTGCCGGACAAGGCGGTGGTGCTGGGCGTGGGCCGGCGCGACTGGGATGACGAGGCCTGGCGCCGCGAGGTGGAAGACACACTCGCCCCGCGGGCGCGCAACGGCGGTCTGGACAAAGCGGTGTTCAAGCGCTTTCGCCAACGCCTCTATTTCAGCCCCGGCGATCTCAACGACAAGGCCACCTACCAGGCCCTGCGCGAGCGCATCGAGCACAGCACCGAACTGCCGGAGAACGTGATCTTCTACATGGCCATCCGCCCGGCGGAGTTCGGCACCGTGAGCGCGAATCTGGCCAAGGTGGGCCTGCACAAGCAGACCAACGGCTGGCGCCGCCTGGTGGTGGAAAAGCCCTTCGGCTACGACCTGGAGAGCGCGCAGATCCTGGACGACCGGCTGCACCGGCATTTCACCGAGGAGCAGATCTTTCGCATCGACCACTACCTGGGCAAGGGCACCATCCAGAACATCCTGGTGTTCCGCTTCGCCAACCTGCTGCTGGAACCCCTGTGGAACCGCAACTACATCGACCACGTGCAGATCTCCCACGCCGAGGCCCGGGGCATCGAGGGGCGCGCCGATTACTACGACGGTGCCGGCGCCCTGCGCGACATGATCCAGAGCCACCTGCTGCAGATGCTCACCCTGGTGGCCATGGAGCCGCCAGCACTGCTGGACGGCGAGGCCCTGCGCGACGAGAAGGTGAAGGTGCTGCGCTCCATCCGCCCCATCCCCCAGAGCGCCGTGCATGCCCACGCCTTCCGCGCCCAGTACACCCGGGGACAGCGGGGCGGCGAGAAGCTGCCAGGCTACCTGGAGGAGAAGGCCGTGCCGGCCAACAGCACCACCGAGACCTTCGCGGCGCTCAAGCTCTACATCGACAACTGGCGCTGGCGCAACGTGCCCTTCTACCTGCGCACCGGCAAGGCCATGGAGCGCAACAGCTCCATGGTCAGCATCCGCTTCAAGCACCCGCCCCAGCAGCTGTTCCGCGAGACCGCCATCGAGAGCCTCAAGCCCAACTGGATCCTCATGGGCATCCAGCCGGACGAGTGCCTGCGCATCGAGTTACAGGTCAAGCAGACCGGCCTGGAAATGCGCTCCCGCACCACCCAGCTGGACGCGAGCTACTGCCGCGCCGACGAGGTGAAGCTCGACGCCTACGAGGCCCTGCTGCTGGACGTGATCGACGGCGACCACGCTTTATTCCTGCGCTACGACGAGGTGGAATGGGCCTGGCGGGTGGTGGACCCGGTGCTCAAGCTCTGGTCCGTGGAGCGCGACTTCATCCACACCTACCCCGCCGGCAGCTGGGGCCCCCAGGAGGCCAACCGCCTGTTCGACCGCGACGACCAGCGCTGGCGGGATTCAGTGGATGCGGATTAAATCAAGCGCTTCAACGCAAAGGCGCAGAGACGCAAAGCACGCGAAGAAAGTCATGTATAAAAACCTCTCAAGCATCTTTGCGTTCTCTGCGTCTTCGCGTCTTTGCGCTGAATGCTTTTACCCATGCGAAACGAGTCAGGAATCATGACCATGCAGCCGAACAAGACGCGCGCCTGGCAGGCGCTGGCCTCCCATTACGACGCGCTCAAGGACGTGCACATGCGCGAACTGTTTGCCCGGGACCCGCAGCGCTTCGAGCGCTTCTCCCTGCGCTTCGAGGACATCCTGCTGGATTACGCCAAGAACCGCATCACCGCCGAGACCCTGGAGCTGCTCCTGGATCTCGCCCGTGAGTGCGACGTGGAGGGCTGGCGTGCGCGCATGTTCGGCGGCGAGAAGATCAACGTCACCGAGGACCGCGCCGTGCTGCACGTGGCGCTCAGGAACCGCGCCAACCGGCCCATCCGGGTGGACGGCGAGGACGTCATGCCGGAGGTGAATGCCGTGCTCGCGCGCATGGCCGGCTTCACCGAGCGGGTGCGCAGTGGGGACTGGACCGGCCACACCGGCAAGCCCATCCGCCACGTGGTCAACATCGGCATCGGCGGCTCCG
>SR_TP_S13solDRAFT_1000570_pt1 | contig 14265 bp, 13 predicted proteins | sample SodReaTP_S13sol_FD_11159 | JGI IMG/M metagenome (IMG submission 11159)
GCGCGTTATCATAACGGACCGCGAAAAACTGACGGCACTGGCACTTCCCGACCGGCTGATTGACGGGCCCGATGACATTGCCAGCACAAACGGATCGGGACTGCCGTTTGCCGAATAGCGCGCTGTGCGGGCAACGCTGAATGCGTTGCCGCAATACAATATATCTAAGTGCTTTCGTTGGGTGCCAATTCCGCCGCAAGGTTGGAGAAGAACTGCGCGGCCAGTTTGCGCGATGTGCCCATGATCAGGCGACTGCCAAGCTGGGCCAGTTTTCCCCCGACATCCGCGCGGGCGGTATAGCGTAGCAGGGTTTGCGCGCCGTCCTCCTCCAGCACAATATGCGCGCCGCCCTTGGCGAATCCGGCAGCGCCGCCCGTGCCCGACCCCGTCAGTTGGAACGCGCGGGGCGGGTCCAGCGGGTCCAGTGTCACCGCGCCTGTGAAACGCGCCTTGACCGGCCCGATTTTCAGAACAACCTTTGCCTCCAGCTCGGTGTCAGAGTGGCGCGTGATTTCTTCGCAACCGGGGATACATTTGCGCAGGATATCGGTGTCGTTCAACGCGGCATAGACCTGTGCCTGTGGCGCAGGGATTGTAATCTCGTCGGTCAGTTCCATGATCTCTCCTGAAGTGGGGCGGTGCAGGTCAAAGCAGGGCTGTTGACAGGATCGGGAAGGCCGCGATCAGCAACAGCGACAACGCCATGACCAGAACGAAGGGTAGGGTGCCCAGAAATACCTGCTCGACCTTGGTTTTCGGGTCCGCAAGCGCGGTATGCACCGTAAAGACGGATATCCCGAACGGCGGTGTCAGCAGACCGATTTCAACTGCGATCACCGTGATAATTCCAAAATGGATCAGATCGAACCCAAGGCTTTGTGCAATCGGCGCGGAAATGGGAACCATAATCAGCAGGATAGAGGTTGAATCAAGGATCATACCCATCAGCAGGACAATCACGACATAGATCAGCAGAAACCCGTAAGGACCAAGCCCTGAATCCTGCACCAGCATGGCAATGGCATTCGGGATACCTGCAATGGACAGCATGCGGCTGTAATATCCTGCGGCGATCAGCAGCACGAGGATTGCAACCGACACCAGCCCGGTCTGATACAGCACCTGCCACATGCGCGGCCGGTCCAGTTGTCTGCGTACCAGCGCAATAAGCAATGCCCCGAACGCGCCCACACCGCCCGCTTCTGTGGGTGTGAAAAAGCCTGAATACAGCCCGCCCAGAACCAATGTCACAAGGGCAAGAATAGGCACAAGCTTCTTGCAGATTTCCATCCATGTCAGCGTTTTTCCGTCCTGCTTCTGACGGGACAATGCCGCTTGCGGGTCGGCATACACAAAGCCGGGACGAAAGCGTGCAAGCAGCATGATCAGTGCAACGAAGCCAAAGCTTAGAAGTAGCCCCGGAATAATACCTGCAAGGAACATTGCCCCGATCGACACCTCGGCCAGCACGCCATAAATGATCAGCAGAAGCGATGGCGGGATCAGCATGCCCAGCACGGAACTGCCCGCCACCACACCGGCAGCAAAGGGCAAGCGATACCCATGCCTGCCCATTTCCGGCACCGCGACCCGCGTAAACACGGCAGCGGACGCAATCGAAACACCGGTGACAGCCGCAAAAACCGCATTTGCCGCCACCGTGGCCACACCCAGCCCGCCCAGCAGTTTGCGCAGCAACGCTTCTGCCACTTCGAACGTATCGCGCCCGACATTTGAAATACTGACAAGTATCCCCATCAGCACGAATAGCGGGATGGTCGCAAACAGGTAATCGGCAATGCCGTTATAGCTGGCCATGCCCAGCAGCCGGAACGCCAGATCGATATTGTCCCGCAATATCCAGATACCCACAAAGCCGGTGGCCAGAAGGGCCACGGCAATATGCATACCGATAAGCACCATCACCACCAGCCCCACAATCAGAAGCAACCCTATAGTAAGACTGGTCATGGCTGGGGTGTTCCTATTTGGCGCATGTGTTGAATGGCGACGGCCAGATACGCGAGGGCAGCAAAGACGGCGCCAATAATGATGATGGCGCGAAACGGCAATGTGGGCACAGTGAAGACACCCCGAACCCCGAAATATTCGTTGGTGTTATAGGCGCGCACTGTGTCCGGCCAAACGGCATAGGCGATGGCAAGGAACACGGCCGCGCCGACCAGCGCAAACAGAACCTCCAACACGGCGGTCGCCCGCGGCGAGAAATGCGACAGAACCCGAACCAGCATGTCGGACCGTGTCATCCTGCCGTTCAGCACTGCCGCCGAGATTTGCAGGAACGCGATTGCCACCACGGATCGGGCCGCAACTTCGGCGACGCCTGTAATCGGCGAGTTGAAGAAGTTGCGCCCCAATACATCTGCCACGATGACAAACATCAACAGGGCAATCCAGATGGTCCCGATCATGGACAGCGCCGCCGCTGTCCAGTGCAGGGTTTTGGCCAGTGCGCTACGTTGCTGTTCGGGCTGCGTTGTCGCTTTCACCAATGCATCCTTCCTTGCGGAGGTCTTTGAAATTTATCATGCGCGGCCGGTGTCAAATACGGGCCGCGCATCGTGTTTCATCTCAGACGGCGATCAAAGCCCTTCGTCCCAAGCGCGCAAGGGCTGCACACCGCGTTCGCGCAGCGCATCGAAATAGGCTTTCAAAACCGTGACAGCGCCATCGCCCCCGTCCTGCAACCAAGGCTCGATAATATTGGGCAGGCCGTCAACCCACGCCTGTTTGTCAGCTTCGGGCAGTTCGGACACTTGCAAGCCGGCTTCTTCCATCTCGGCCATAGCGACTTCCGCGCGTTCTGTCACATAGGCGCCATGCGCCCGGGACGTTTCGCGACCTGCCTCGCGCACGGCGGTCTGCACCGCCTCGGGCCAGGTGTTGAAGCTGTCAAGATTGGCTGCGATCCCGCCGAAATACATGGCCCCGACCCCGACCTGTGTCAGATAGGGGGCAACTTCGTAAACGCGCGTCGGCTGGATCCCCGTGGCAAAGCTTAGCGCCCCTTCGGAAACGCCGGTCTGGATATCGGTGTAATAGGTGGTCAATGCGCCATCCAGTGGCGTGGTGCCCGTGCCTTGCAGCCAGTTCGCCGATGTGCCGGGCGCGTTGATGCGGCGGTTATTGATGTCCGCAATACTGTTGATCGGGAAGTTCGAGTAAATATCATAGCTGTCCGTAATCAGTGATGACAGGTGCAGCATGTTCTGTTCTGCCCAGCTGTCACGCAGTTCGGGCAGGTTTTCGGTCAGTTCATCGAAGATCTCGATCAGCAATTCATGGTCACCAGTGGCAAAGGGCGTGAAATAGGTCACGTTTTGCAATGGCATGGCAGACCCTTCCCAGACTGTGCCAACCATGCCGATATCGACGATGCCATCACGCACGGCAGTGCGGGTTTCCGTAAACCGGTACAGCGTGCCACCATAGGATTCGACCCAGTTGATGGCGAATTCGCCACCCGCTTCTTCCAGCAGGCGGTCAACCGTGGGCTGGAATGCGTTTTTCATGGCAAACGCCCAGATATTGCTTTCCGGGTGACTGGAGCCGATGTTGATGGTGATCGTTTGCTGCGCGGCCACCGGTCCGGCCATGGCAAGCGCAAGTGCCAGCGCCGATGATGAAAGGCTAAATCTGATAGTCATGCTGTTCCTCCCTATAAGACAGCGGTGAAGTTGGTCAGACATGCCGGAATATGTGTTTTACTCCGGCAAGCGGCGAATAGAGCGCAGAATGCGCTCCGGGGTCATGGGCATGCTGGTGACACGCCCACCCAAAGGCCGGATGGCGTCATTGATCGCATTCATGACAGCGGCAGGCGCGCCAGCGGTTCCTGCCTCGCCTGCGCCCTTGGCCCCCAATTCGGATTCACGCGTAGGTGTTTCGACATGCCCGATAATCATGTCAGGCATTTCAGCGGCCATGGGGACCAGATAATCGGCCATATTCGCGTTCAGCAACTGGCCTTCGTCATCATACAGGCTTTCTTCGTAAAGTGCCCCGCCGATGCCCTGAACAATGCCGCCGCGAATTTGCTCGTCAACAAGCTGCGGGTTGATGACGCGCCCGCAATCTTCAACACACCAGTGTTTCAGAAGTTTGACAAAGCCCGTATCGGGGTCAACCTCGACATAGCTGGCCTGCACACCATTGGTGAAGGCAAAAGGATATTCACTGGTGATGTAGTGGCGCGTGACAACCAGTTCCCGCGGCAGGTCTTTGGGCAAGGTGTCGCCACGGAAATAGACAATCCGTCCAAGTTCCGACAATGCCAAGCGCGAGGTTTCGGCGCCCAGATCGACAATATGCCCGTCGACGATATCCAGACTGTCTGGCGGGCATTGCAGCATTGCGCCCGCGACAGACAGGATATTGTCGCGCAATGCGCGTCCTGCCTGAAGTGCCGCCTCGCCGCCGATGCCTGCGCCGCGTGACGCCCATGTCCCGCCCCCATAGGGCGTTGTCTGGGTGTCGCCTGTGATGACACGCACCTGTGCTACGGGCACGCCCACCGCCTCTGCGGTGATCTGCGCCAGCATGGCCTCGGTTCCCTGTCCTTGTTCTGTCACGCCCGACATGGCCACGACAGACCCGTCCGGGTCCATGCGAACGGTGCAGCCGTCTTGTGCCGATATGCGCGCCCCGCCAATCCCGTACATGAACGGGCTGGGGTTTGTCAGTTCAATGAAGCTGGCGATGCCGATGCCGCGATAAACCCCTTGTTCGCGCAAGCTGGCCTGTTCTTCACGCAGCCCCTTGTAGTCCATCATCTCGATCAGTTTGTTCAGGCTTTCATGGTGTGACAACCCTTCAAAACGCATGTTCGCAGGCGATGTGTAGGGATAGGCCGTGTCGGCAATCAGGTTGCGGCGGCGAATTTCCACAGGGTCCAGCCCCAGTGTTTCTGCGGCCAGATCGACCATGCCTTCGGTGACGGCGGCAGCAATGGGGTGGCCCACCGCACGATATTGGCAGGTTGGGGATTTATTTTGCAGCACAACAGTTGTGCGCGCGCGGTAATGGGCAAAATCATAGGGACCGCCGCACAGGTTCACCACCTGATTGCCCTCGATTGCGGACGTGCGCGGATAGACCGAATAGGGGCCGATCCCTGTCAGATCCTCGATATCCAGCGCAAGGATGCGGCCATCCTTGTCCAGCGCCATGCGGGCGTCAATTTCGTGGTCGCGCGCATGAATATCTGTTGCGAAGGATTCCAGTCTGTCGGCAATGAACTTGACGGGCCGGCCAAGGATCTTTGCGATCGTCGCTGTCGCCACCTCGTCGGGGTAGACATGAACCTTGATCCCGAAGGACCCGCCGACATCGCCGCAAATCACCCGCACGGCCCCTTCGGGCAATGACAGATGTTCGGCAAAGACAACCTGCATCATATGCGGCGCCTGCGTAGAGTGGTAGACAGTCAACTGCTGTTCGGCGCGGTTGAAATCCGCCAGTATGGACCGCGGTTCCACACAAACGCCCGTATGGCGGCCCGTTTTGAACCGCCCTTCGACAACGATGGGGGCTGTGCGCATGACCCCGGCGGGGTCGCCGGTGACATGCTCGCGCTGGAATGTCAGGTTGTCGCCCAGTTCCGGATGCAAGACCGGCGTGTCAGGGTCCAGTGCCGTGCGCATATCTGTCAGGGCTGGCAACGGATCATAGGATACATCGATCAATGCGGCAGCTTCTTCGGCCTGCAGGCGGGTGTCGGCCACAACGGCGGCAACGGCTTCGCCTGTCCATGTTGCACGATCAACCGCGATCGGGTGCTGCGGGGCTGATTTCAACCCTTTCAGATGGGCAAGAACGGCCACCCATGGCGTGCAATGCTGCGCCAGATCCGCGCCGGTGAACACGCCGCGCACACCCGGCGCCTTGCGCGCCTGTTCGGTGTCTATGTCCAGTATCCGTGCATGGGCGTGCGGGCTGCGCACAAAAACAGCATGCAGCATGCGCGGCAGCACGATATCATCAACATAGCGTCCGCGCCCTTCGACCAGACGCCGCGCATTCGGGCGTGGGACTGTGCGGCCGATATAGCTGTTGGGGCGGTCGGGATTGTCAAAACGGATGCTCATTCCGCGATCTCCTTTCGGGTGGATGACCGGGCGCGGGCGGTGGTCTCAATCGCGTCAACAATGGCTTCATAGCCGGTGCAGCGGCAATAATTCCCCGAGATATGTTCGCGGATATCCGCGCGGCTGGGAACGCCGGTATGAGTGGTCAGGATATCGCGCGCGGCAAACATCATGCCCGGCGTGCAAAAGCCGCATTGCAAGGCGTTGCGCGCGACGAAATTGTCTTGAAGGTCGGCAATTTCCTTGCTGTCTGTGACCCCCTCGATGGTCCAGACATCTGCCCCGTCCAGCTGGGCCGCGAGGATCAGACACCCCCGCACGATCTGGCCGTCAATCTGCAAGGTGCAGGCCCCGCAGACGCCATGTTCGCAACCGGCATGCGCGCCGGTCAGGCCCAGATCAAGGCGCAGAAAATCCACAACGTGACGCCCCGCTGGCACGCGCGCGTCAACGCGTTCCCCGTTCACGGTCAGGGATATATCTACCTGTTGTTCAAATGCCGCTTGGGTCATTGTGCCTGCTCCATCCCGGTGTCAGTGGTGTTCAGATCCGCCAGCACCCTGCGCAACAGCACTGCTGCCAGATGCCGCCTGTAAGCGGCGCTTGCATGGGGGTCACTTTCCGGATCAAGGTCTTCTTGAAGCGCGTTGATCGCATCTTGCAGGGGCGCGCCCGAATTCAGCGCCTGCATGGCGCGGGTTGCCAAAACGGGCGTGTCGGATACCCCGAAATAGGCAAGTCTAATGTTCTGCGGCCGCGCGACAGCCGCAAGCCCGACGATGGCATAATCCCCCGAACGGCGTGTCAGTTCCTGTATCACATGCGCCTCGGATTTGGCCATCACAGGCACGTCGACAGCAGCGATGATTTCATCTTCCGCAAGGGCGGTCATAAACAACCCTTCAAAGAAAGCGTCGGCCGGAATGCGCCGTTCGCCCTTCGGGCTGCGCAGCAGGATATGCGCCCCCAAGGCCATCATGCAGGCAGGAAGTTCGGCGGCGGGGTCGGCATTGGCAAGCGAACCCCCCAATGTTCCGCGTGACCTGATTGCGGCATGCGCGATCAGGGGCGCGGCTTGCGCAAGCAGTGGCGCATGGGTCGCAACCAGCGGGTCGGTTGCCAGATCCACATGGCGGGTCAGGGCGCCCAGACGCAGGAATCCGCCGGAAACCGCGATTCCGCGCAAGGCGGAAAGCTGGCCAATATCGACAAGCAGCGCCCCCTCGGACAGCCGCAGATTCAACGACGCAACCAACGACTGCCCGCCTGCGATGACCCGCGCATCGCCTTGTGCACTGCCCAGCAGTTCAAACATATGGTCCAAGGATTGCGCACGCGCATATCCGGCGACTGACGCTTTCATGACCCCTCCTTCGTCTGTCCGGCCCCTGCGCCTCTCTCCTCCAAAAGGGATGCGCTTGGGCGTTGATCCTTATTGAGCAAATGATCTATAAAGGATTCTGATTTGGCAAGAGGGGAAATTCGTGCAAAGAAAAAATTTATTCGACGCACTGGTTTTTGAAGATGCAGCGGACGGGAAATACGCATGGAAGTAGCGAAGACACTTCGTCGAAGGCTTTCACCGGAAGAACGCCGTGAACAGATCATCGATGCCGCCGTGATCTATTTCGCCGAGCATGGGCTGGACGGAAACACCCGCAGCCTGTCCAAGGAAATGGGGATCACCCAGTCCCTTATCTTCAAGTATTTCGCGACCAAGGCCGACCTTATCGAAGCCGTCTACAACCGTGTCTATCTGGACCGTATCGCGGCGCACTGGCCTGATTTGGTTGAAGATTCTTCGCGCCCGCTACGCGACCGGCTTGTGCAGTTCTATACGGAATACGCGGACGCGATCTTCAGCTATGAATGGATGCGCATTTTCATGTTTTCGGGCCTTGCCGGCGCGGAGTTGAACAGGCGGTATCTGGACCATTTGCGCATTCTGGTTCTTGAACCAATCCTTGCGCAAATCCAGTCGCAAGCGACCACGCCGCGCAAACCGGATTTTGAAGATGTGTGGAACCTGCATGGCGGAATCGTCTATATCGGTATCCGGAAATACGTCTATCAAATGCCTATGGTCGAACATGACAACGCGATCATTGCGCGCGCTGTCGACCGGTTTTTGCGTGACTTCGGTGTCGCGGTTGATTCGCCCTGACCTGCGCTGCCAAGCTTGACCGCAGCTGCCGCTTGCGCCTATTGCGGGAAAAGGCCGCGCATTGCGGCCTTGATGATTGCCCTGCGTGATGCGGCCTTGCGACAACGCGAACAGGCCGCACCGCGTGAATTCAGGAGTGTGCCTCATGGAAAAGATCGCCTTATTTGTTCCCTCCAGCTTTCCTGCATCGGGCACACAGCTTCAGAACTATGATGTTGTCGGCCCGGATGCACTGGCCGCTGATGCGCCGATCCTGAAGCAGGTGCGCGCAATCGCTGCGGCAGGGCCCATGCCCATTGGCGCAGACCTGATCGCGCGACTGCCGAAGCTGGAAATCGTTGCAAAATTTGGTGTGGGCTATGACACTGTTGATGTTGACGCGGCGCGCGCTGCGAATGTGGTTGTCACCAACACACCAGATGTCCTGACAGATGAGGTTGCCGATCTGGCGGTGGGTCTGCTGATTGCAACCGTGCGCCAGATTCCGCAGGCGGACCGCTTCGTACGCGCGGGGAAATGGCCATCGGGCGGGTTTCCGTTGACACGGTCCTTGCGCGGCCGCCGTGTCGGCATCTTGGGGCTGGGCCGGATTGGGCGGGCGATTGCGGATCGGCTGGTCGCCATGCGGCTGGAGGTTGCCTATTGCACACGAACACCGCAAAGCGGATTGCCCTATGCCTATTATGACAACCCGCTTGCCTTGGCGCAGGCCTGTGACGTGATGATTGTCGTTGTTCCGGGGGGGGCTGCGACCGACGGGCTGGTCAGCAAGGATGTTATTGAGGCACTTGGGCCTGACGGGGTGTTGATCAATATCGCGCGCGGGACCGTTGTGGATGAAGGCGCGCTTATCGCCGCGCTTGAACAGGGACGTCTTGGGGCCAGCGGGCTGGATGTGTTTGAAGATGAACCAAACGTGCCTGCGGCCTTGATGACGCTGCCCAATGTTGTCTTGCTGCCGCATATCGGTTCGGGGACGGGCGCCACGCGCGATGCAATGGGTGATCTGGTTCTGGCCAACCTTGAAAGCTGGTTCGCGGGGCGCGGGCCGTTGACGCCCGTAACCTGACAGCCGCTGCGGGCCATACGCTGTGCCCTATGTGTGAAGCCAGTAATCTTCAGCGATGGAGCGGTTCAAGGCCAGCATCTCGGACATAGCCTTTTGTGCGGCCTCGTGGTCGCGGGCGGCGATGGCCTCGGCCACCGCGATATGTCCTTCGCGGCTGACCTTTTCGTTGTCGGGGTTTACCACGCCGAACTCATAGGACACGCGCAGCATTGTCAGGATGATCTGGCGCATTTGCCGCATGACGTTGTTTCTGGTCATGTCCAGAAGGGTGACGTGAAACTGGCAATCTGCCGCGAACAGGGTTTCGACATCGACATGCGCGGGGTGAATGGCATGTGCCGCCTTCAGCAGCGTCTGAACCTGTTCGGCAGTGCCCCGTTTGGCGGCAAGTGCCGCGGCGGCGGGTTCGAGGACACTGCGCAATTCGGTTGTTTCGGCAAATATCTGTTTGATGCGCGGGTGTGACGGATCGTGCCACGACACAACATCACCATCCAGAAAGTTCCATTCCTCGACCGGACGGACGCGCGTGCCATAGCGCCGCGCGGTGCGCACCAATCCCTTGCCGGACAGGACCTTGACGGCATCGCGCACCGTGGCGCGGCTTACGCCAAGGGAATTTGCCAACTCTTCCTCATTGGGCATCACCTCATCGGGGGAATACACATCGTTGGTGATCCGCTGCCCCAAAATTTCGACAGACCGCTTGGCCACACCAGTGGGCAGCGACGGGATGAATTCTGTCGGTATCTTCAGATCGAGATGTCGCCGCTCGGGGCTTTCGATGATCGCGCGCATATCTTTTACATCTCCAATTTTTCTTTACATATGATCTAGAGTGAGTCATCCTACATCTTATGTAGCGCCACCCGGCCTGCACTGGCAACGCATTGGCATCAAAAAACGACATCCGCCTGCGGCACCAGATCGATTGGAGGAGGAGGAAACAATGAACATGAAAAGTGCAATCTGCGCTGCAGCGCTTGCTGCCGCCACTTTTGCCTTCGGCGCGTCCCATGCTGACGCGACCGAGATTAAATTCGGCATCGGCATTCCAGAGGGGGATTTTCCGGAATATAACGCCCTTGTCCGTTTCAAGGAATATGTGGAGTTCAAAACCAACGGGGAGTTGACCGTGCGGCTGTTCCCCAACAACCAGCTTGGCGGCGAACGCGAGATGATCGAGATGGTCCAGCAGGGCAGCCTCGAACTCAGCTTTCCGGCGGATGGCGCGATGAGTGGCTTTTACGCGCCCATGCAGGTCTGGTCGATTCCCTACTTGTTCGAATCCGCCCCGGTGGCATGGCGCGTTCTGGAAAGCGATTTCGCCCGCAGAATGCAAGATGACATTCTGGAACAAACCGGCATCCGTGCACTGGCATTTTCGCAAAACGGTTTTCGGTCATTCACCAACAACATCCGGCCCCTTATCAACCCCGAAGACATGAGCGGGCTGAAAATCCGCACCATGGAAAGCCCTGTGTATATGGAGCTGGTGAATTCGCTGGGCGCGACCGCCGTGCCGATCAGCGGCGCCGAGGTGGTGATGGCGCTGCGTCAGGGTGTAGTTGACGGACAGGAAAACCCGCCTGCCGTCGTCTATGGTGGCGGCCATGGCGAGGTTCAGAAATACTATACCCTGAACGAACACACCTTCGGCCTGCATGTCATTATTGCAAATGATGACTGGTTCAATTCGCTGGAACCGGGCCATCAGCAAGTCATTCAGGACGCGGCCCTTCTGATGGCATGGACCGAGAACCTTCAGAAAACCGAAGGTGACTGGCGTTTCAGCCGCCAACTGGCGGAAGAACTGGGGATGGAAATCCATGTCTCCACGCCGGAACAAAAGGCCGCATTCAAGGAAATCACCCAGCCCGCCGTGCTGGATTTCATCCGCGGCAATGTCGGCGATGAACTGGTCGACGAACTGATCGCAACGGTGGACGAGGCGAAGGCCACACTCTACCGGAACTGACCTTGCCCAGCCCGTGGCCTTGCCATGTCCCACGCGCAGGGCCACGGGCACCTTGCTTTCCATACGAATGACAACGCGGCCCGCGCGGCCATGAAATTATGGGTCATAGATGACACGCATAGCCACCCTTGCCGCCCGCGTGCTTGCCCGGAGCACGGAAATCATTGCGGGCCTTCTGCTGATCACGGTGACACTGCTGAACCTGACACAGGTTGGCGGGCGCTATTTCTTCAGCGCCGGATTCAGCTGGACAGAGGAGGTCATGCGATATTCGATGATCTGGCTGATGATGCTGGGCAGTGTTGCATGCATTTTCCGGGTTGAGCATATGGGCATCGAGGTTCTGGAAGGACTGGTCCGCCCCGACCTTGTGCGGTATGTAAAATCGGCCCTGTATTCAGTTGCCGCGATTTTTTGTGTGGTGATCCTGTATTATGGTTGGCCGCTTGCATTGCGCAACGCTGCACAAACCGCGCCCGCATCGGGCATTCCCATGATCATTCCTTATGCCGCCTTGCCCGTCGGCGCGGCCCTGATGCTGGTGCAGATCGCCCTTAGCTGGCTGTCAGGGTTTGAGCCGGATGACGCGGGCGCTGTCAATGCCGACACGCAGGGCACGGGCCGGACAGGGGCGGGCCAATGATCTGGGTTGCAATTCTGGGCCTTGGCCTGTTGTTCATCGGGATTCCTGTCGCATTTGCCATCGGGCTTGCAGGTATTCTTGGGGTCTGGCTGGCAGGCATTCCGCTGTCTGTGACGGCAACGCGGTTGTTTACCGGCGTGGACAGTTTCATCTTTCTTGCCGTGCCGTTCTATATTCTGGCCGCCGAAATCATGAGTCAGGGTGGCATTACCGCGCGGCTGATTTCCATCGCATCTGCGGCCACAAGCTGGCTGCGCGGTGGCACGGCCTATGCCAATATCGGCACGTCGGTTCTGTTTGCGGGAATTTCCGGTTCCGCTGTGGCGGATGCCGCGGCACTGGGGCGGGTGTTTACAGAAGAAATGCCCAAAGAAGGCTACACCAAGGAATACGCTGCCGCCGTCACCGCCGCATCGTCGATTGTCGGGCCAATCATTCCACCGTCAGGGCTGGCCATCATCATGGCCGCCGTCACCGGCCTGTCGGTCATTGACCTGTTTCTGGCGGGTATCCTGCCGGGGTTGTTGCTGGGCGGGGCCTGCGCTGCGGTTGTCGCGATTGATGCCTTTCGCAAGCGCGTGCCAAAACCGCGGCGTCTGGCGTTCAACCGTGACGGGGCCGTCCGCATGATCATCGAGGCCGTCGCGGTGCTGACCCTGCCTGTCATTATTATCGGGGGCATGCTGGCGGGAATTTACACCGCGACCGAAGGCGGCGGAATTGCTGTGGCCTATGCCATTTTCCTGTCCGTGGTTGTGTTTCGGGTGATGGACCTGAAAGGGTTATGGAAGGCGTTTTTACGGGCTGCACGCACATCGGCGACAATCTATCTGCTTGTCGCGGCGGCCACGATCCTGTCCTATGCGCTGAATCTGTTGGGCATCGCGTCATGGGTGGCCTCAACGGCCAGCATCTTTGAACAAAGCCCGCTGTTGTTTTTGTTCGCGGTCGCTGCCTTAATGCTGGTTCTGGGCACATTTCTGGACATTGGCGCGGCAATCCTGATTTTCGCCCCCTTGCTTATGCCCGTGGTCTACCAGCTTGGCATTGACCCGATGCAGGCGGCCATGGTCATCATGCTGACCCTTGCCATGGGACTGGTCACGCCCCCTGTCGGGGTGGTCCTGTTCGTGATGATGCGTGTGGGGCGCGTGCGAATGTATCCGTTGATCCGGGCGCTTGTGCCGTTCCTGCTGGCGCAACTGCTGGCCATTGCCCTTGTGTGCCTGATTCCGGGCATCTCAAGCTATCTGCCGGACCTGTTAAACTAACGCGCCCTGCAAACGGGCCTATCGCAAGGCAAGAGGATTTCATGAAGATTACGGGCATCAGCACTGTGGTTGTAAACGCCATTCATCGCAACTGGGTCTTTGTGAAGGTCCAGACCGACCAGCCCGGTCTGCATGGCTGGGGCGAGGCGACGCTGGAATGGAAAACCCGCGCAGTCCTTGGCGCGCTGGAGGATCTGGAACAGTTTGTCATTGGCGAGGATCCGCGCCGGATTGAACATATCTTCAGCAAGATGACCAAATTCAGTTTCTGGCCGCTTGGGTCGATTGGCATGACGGCTGTATCGGCCATCGATCAGGCGCTGTGGGACATCAAGGCCAAGGATCTGGGTGTGCCGGTGTGGCAGTTGCTGGGGGGGCAGGTGCGGGACAGTGTCAGGGTTTATACCCATATGCGCCGCGCGCGCATTGGCGCGCAGGTTGGCACGGCTGATATTGGTGCATTCTGCGATGCGGTGCAGGAAACCGTTGAAATGGGGTATAACGCCGTCAAACTGGGGTTTGTGCCCTATTCGGGATATGAAGCGCCGTTGCCGGATGTGTTGCACGTTGAAAAACTGGCGCAGGCCGTGCGCGACAGGGTCGGCCCCGATATTGCCATCATGACGGATTTCCACGGCAGGCCCGCATCGCCCGAAGTGGCGAAAGCCTATATTGATGTGATCGCGCCGATCAGCCCGCTTTTCGTAGAAGAACCGATCCAGCCCGGCAACGCCGTGGCGATGGCCGGACTTGCGCGGCGCGTGGAGTGCCCGCTGGCCACGGGCGAGCGGCTGTTCACCCCGCGCGAGTTTGCAGAACTGGCCGAACACCGGGCCGTTGCACATATCCAGCCCGATCTAAGCCATTGCGGGGGCCTGACGGGCGGGCGCAAAATTGCCGCCATCGCCGAGGCGGGCCAGATGGGCGTTGCGCCACATAACCCGATGGGGCCAGTGGCGGGCGCCGTGGCACTGCATTTTGACGTGGCAACACCCAATTTTGTCATTCAGGAAGAGGCCGTGGGGCTGGTCCC
>SR_TP_S13solDRAFT_1000571_pt1 | contig 14259 bp, 12 predicted proteins | sample SodReaTP_S13sol_FD_11159 | JGI IMG/M metagenome (IMG submission 11159)
CCATGTGGCGGATCAGATCCACCCTGCCTGGTGCTTCCTGGTTGAGTTCCTCGGCGCATTGGGAGGGCACATGGGCCGTCTCCGCCAGCAGCACCTCAAGCTCCCTCAGATCCACTTTGGGGGTGGTGAGCTCCTCCGGGGCGGGATTCTCCTTCATGCGGGTTTCCCAGAACATGCGCGGGTGCCAGCAGTGGAGCTGGACATCGGGGTTCTGGAACAAGTCCACACAACGGCGGTTGAGTTGCTCGTGAGTGGTGGAAGTGTTCGCCATGGAAAGCCTCCTTTGTTCGCGGCTGGGCTGAATGAAGTGCCTGCCTTTAATCCTAGTAAATTCATCGGATGTTTCAACCGCAGGTGAGGGGTGACGCAGACCCCACCCCCTCACTAGCCCTCCCCCGTGAGGGGGAGGGGATTTATACTTTGGACGCCTCCCGCCTCCCGCCTCCCGCCTCCCGCCTCCCGCCTCCCGCCTCCCGCCTCCCGCCTCCCGCCTCCCGCTATACTGCAAGCATGTTCGAAACCCTGCTGGCGGCCTTTGTTCTTCTGTTCATCGTGGTGGACCCCATCGGCGTGGCGGCCATTTATGCGGCCCTTGTCCAGGGGGCCGATCGGCGTGAGCAAAGGCGTATCGCACGCAATGGGGTGCTGCTGGCCACGGGCATCCTGCTGACCTTCATGCTGCTGGGCAACGGGCTGCTGGCCATGCTGGGTATCAGTATTCCCGCCTTCAGGGTGGCCGGCGGGGTGTTGTTGTTCATCCTCTCCCTGGACATGATCTTTGCACGCCAGTCCGGGCTGCGGGCGACCACGCTCAAGGAGCAGAGAGAGGCCGTGCGGAGTCAGGATATCTCCGTGTTTCCCCTTGCCTTTCCCCTCATCGCGGGCCCCGGTGCCATGACCACGGTGCTGCTCATGGCCTCCTCGGGCCATGATGCGCTGGTGTTTACGGGGCTGATGGGCGTGGTGCTGCTGGTGCTGGCCCTGGCGCTCATCGCCCTGTGGTTCGCGCCGGTAATCGTGCGCGGTTTGGGGGAGACGGGCATCAACGTGATCAACCGCTTGCTGGGCCTGATCCTCAGTGCCCTGGCGGTGCAGTTCATCCTGGATGGGGTGCGGGTGGGACTGGGGCTGGGAGGATAAGGCTGTACTTTGTACTTGGTGCTTTGTCCTTTGTACAAAGCACCAAGTACAAAGTACCAAGCACAGCCTTATTGAATCAAAAAGCTGGTGAAGTACAGGGCATCCACGGCCGGGCGGCCGGAGCGGGTCTCCAGGGCGACCCTGATGGCTTCCAGGGCCTCGGCGCGCAATTCCTCGCGATTCTCCACGGGCCTCACCTCGGCGGGGTCACGACCACCGAAGAACACCAGCAGGGTATCCCGGATCACCGGCATGTGGGCCTGTACCGCTGCGGCATCTGCAGGGGATTCCACCTGGAGTTCGGCAACGATCTGCAGGTACTGGGCCCGGGTCGGATTGGCCAGGTTTACCACCAGGGGCGGGTCCAGGGCGATGTAGGGACGGAAGCTTTCCTGGGCGGCACTGACCGGCACCAGCAGGGAACAAAGGAGCAGGATGGCGAGGGTCGAACGCCAGGGGAGTATGTGTCGCATGGTTCAGGGTTCCAGATCGATTGCCGGGGCGCGTGGTAACACCCTTGTGACTGCGCTTACGCCCACGGGTTCAGCAACGGTGCGAATCCATTGTAGCCCCCAACGGGATGTGCCGGGGCGGGGTCCGGTCCGGCTTTTCCCGCCGTAGGTCAGCCGGGCGCGTGAAAGCGGCCCAGCGGGTCCTGGCGATAGAAGCCACAGAACTGTTCGTAGACCGCTGGATAAGTCTGGGCAAGGGTGTCTGGATCGGCAAAGAAATATTCGCTGGCGACGGCAAAGAATTCAGCCGGATCGGTGGCCGCGTAGGGGTCAAGGGGAGGCTCCGCGTCGTGATCCAGGTACTGGTTCAGGTTCTCGAAGGCCTCGGTCATGACCCGGGACCAGGTATCTACGGACATGTCCCGGTGCAGGGGCGGCATGCCATTGGCCTGGCCGTTGCGCATGTCCAGTGTGTGGGCGAACTCGTGTACCACCAGGGCCTCGCCGTGGGCCACTTCCGCCCAGGAGAGCAGCACCGGACCCCGCTCCCAGGCCTCGCCGCTGCGGGGCCCCTCATCACGGTGCACCACGCCGGCCTCGTCGATGTACTCGTGTTCCGTCAGGAAATCATCGGGGTAGACGATGATGGTCACCCAGTCCTCGTACCACTCAAGACCCAGGTTGAGGATGGGCAGACAGGCCTGCAGGGCGATGTCCAGGGCCATGGCCGGCTCGACCTGCAGATCCCGCACGCCCAGGAATCGTTTCTGATGCAGGAACAGGGTGACCAGGCGGCGCAGCCGTGGGGTCTCCTCGTCTGACAGGCGGGCGAGCATGGGCAGGGCCCGCAGGCCGGCTTCCCACAGGGCCGGATCGATGGGTTCGTTTTCCAGAATGCGCCGCTCGCGCCAGACTTTGAATCGATTGAGCATGGGCCGTGTCGGGTTTCAGGGCAGGGTGTAGCGCCCGGCCCATTATGGCCCCCCGGTCTATGATGGCCCAAGGGTTGCCCGGACCCATGTCAGTGGTCTGACTTGTCGGCGGTGGCGGATCACGGGTATCTTGATCCGATTTTCCCCGGAGCCCCGTCCGTTGACCCATTCCCTCAAAGCCCGTCTCCAGCGTCTGCAGGACGCAGGTCATCTGCCACTACTCCATGGCGCCCTGATGGGGCTGGAAAAGGAAAGCCTGAGGGTGAACCCGGAGGGCGGCATTGCCCTCACGCCCCATCCGCCGGCCCTGGGTTCGGCCCTGGCACACCCCTGGATCACCACCGATTATTCCGAGGCGCTGCTGGAGTTCATCACGCCGCCTTTCGCCGACCCCCGCCAGGCCCTGGCGTTTCTCTGCGACCTGCAGACCTTCACCTACCCGCGCATGGGCGAGGAGTTCCTCTGGGCCACCAGCATGCCCTGCGTGGTGGCCGGGGAGGATGCGATCCCGGTGGCCCGCTACGGCGATTCCAATGCCGGGCGCATGAAGACCGTGTATCGACTGGGCCTGGGCCATCGCTACGGGCGGGTGATGCAGGTGATCGCCGGGGTGCATTTCAATTTCTCCGTCCCCGAGGCCTTCTGGCCGGTGTTCCAGAAACTGGAAGGCCATAGCGGCAGCCTGCGCGAATTCACCGACGCCAGTTATTTCGCCATGATCCGCAACCTGCAGCGTCTGGGCTGGCTGGTGCCCTACTTGTTCGGTGCCTCGCCGGCGGTGTGCAAGTCCTTTCTGGCGGGCAAGCCCACCCACATGCCGGAGTTCAACGAAAACACCTACTACGAACCCTATGCCACCAGCCTGCGCATGGGAGATATCGGCTACCAGAACCGCAAGGAGGAGGAGACCGGCATCAAGGCCTCCTATGACAGTCTGGAGGCCTACACCGACAGCCTTGCCTGCGCCATCGGCACACCGTCACCGGAGTATGAAAAGCTCGGCGTGGTGGTGGACGGGGAATACCGCCAGCTCAACGCCAACATCCTGCAGATCGAGAACGAGTACTACAGTTCGGTGCGCCCCAAGCCCATCGTCGAGGGTAACGAGAAACCCGTGGTGGCCCTGCGCAAGCGAGGCGTGCGCTATGTGGAGTTGCGTTCCCTGGACGTGAATGCCTTCGAGCCCCTGGGGGTGTGCGAGACCCAGTTGCGCTTCCTGGAGGCCTTCATGTTCGCCTGTCTGTTCATGGACAGCCCGGTGATCGGTGAGGTGGAACGCCTGCAGATCGATCACAACCAGAGCGCCGCCGCCCACCGGGGACGGGACCCGTCTCTCAAGCTGCTGCGCAACGGCGACGAGATCCTGTTGCGTGACTGGGCCGATGAGGTGCTCGCAGTCATGGCGCCCCTGTGCGCCGCCCTGGACGGCGAGGATCCCGAGCGCCCTTATAGCAACGCCCTGACACGTCAGCAGGAAAAGGTGGCCGATCCGTCCCTGACCCCCTCCGCACGCATGCTGGCGGAGATGTCCGAGCGGGAGGAAGGCTTCTATCGCTTTGCCCGTCGGCTGTCGGTGCAGCATCAGGCCTATTTCCGGGGGCGAACCCTGAGCCCGGAGCGGGAAGCGCAGCTTGAGGCCGAGGCACGGGATTCCCTGGCCCGGCAGCAGACTATCGAGGCCGCTGATTGCGTGTCCTTTGAGACCTATCTGCGCGAGTACTTCGAGCAGGTGTGAGAGTGCTTCATCTCGCCAAGACGCCAAGACGCCAAGAATAATGAATCAGAACAGTTATCTTGGCCCTTCTGTGATTTTTCGGGGCAAATAGATTTCGTGGTGCTCGCAGGAATGACTCCCCAATTCATGGGATGCCACGGCCGACCACAAGGACATATTGTTCCAACTGCGCCTGATCATCGGTCGGTGTGGAATGAGGAATACCTGTGCACAGCATCGTGCTTGTGGAAGATGACGGACCCACTCGGCTTCGCCTGGCTGAGGCCCTGACGGCGTCCGGGTTTGAGGTGCTCGACGCCGCAGGCGACTGCGCCGCTGCCAGAAAGGTGCTCGCGAACCAGGCCCCTGATGTGTTGCTGGTGGACCTGGGGCTGCCGGACGGCAGTGGCCTGGAGCTCATCGCCGAGACCCGGGAGCGGCACCCCAATACCGAGATCATGGTGATCACGGTGTTCGGGGACGAGCGTCATGTGCTGGCCGCCATCGAAGCGGGCGCCGGGGGCTACCTGCTCAAGGACGGCAGCACCGAGCATATCGGCCGTTCCGTACGCCAGCTGTTGGATGGCGGCTCGCCCATCAGCGCGCCCATCGCCCGCCACCTGCTCAAGCGCCTGGGACCCGCCCCGGTTGAGACCCCCCTCGAGGACGGATTGCACCTCACGCCCAGAGAAGAGGAGGTGCTGAACCTGGTGGCCAAGGGGTTTACCTATGCCGAGATTGCGGCAGGCCTTGGCATGACGGTCAACACCGTGGCCTCCCATGTGAAACAGATCTACCGCAAGCTGTCGGTGCATTCCCGCAGTGAGGCGGTGTTCGAGGCCGTGCAGCGTGGACTGCTGAATCTCCGGGAGTAGAATGCGCGGGTGAAGCCGGCGCGCATGTCATCACCTTTGCTGCCACTGCTGCTGATCCTGGCGGTGGCCGTCGGCTATGTGCTGGCGGAGTTGCACAACCCGCCGGAACCCGAGCACGTCATCACCGTCCATGAGGCGGTATTCTCCACCCCAGGCAGCATCCCGCCGCAAAACCGCACCCTGCCCGATGACTGGCGCAAGACTGGAACCGCAATAGGTCAGGGCCTCTACCGATTCCAGGTCACACTGAGCCAGGCCCCTGACGAGCCCTGGGGCGTCTCTCTGCCCACGGTGTTCATGAACGCCGCGTTGCAGGTCAACGATGTACCGCTGGGCAACGGCGGCAGGCTCGAATCGCCCGTGGCGCGCAACTGGAACAGGCCCCTGTACTTCTCCGTCCCGCCAGGCATCCTGGTGGCGGGGGAGAACCGCTTCGAGGTGCTGGTGATCTCCGAGCCCGCCGGTTCCGGCCTGTTGTCCCGGGTGCACGTGGGCAGCGATGCCCGCCTGCGAGCGTTCCATGAGCACCGCTATTTTCTCAGCTACAGCCTGAGCCAGTTCGTGGTCATCCTCCTCGCCCTGATGGCGGTGATCATGCTGATCTTGTGGCGGTTCCGTCCGCAGGAATCCATCTACGGCTGGTATGCCCTGGCTTGCCTGACCTGGGGAGTTCATAACCTCAACCTGGTGGTGGTGGGCATCCCGCTGGCCACCGCCTGGTGGGACTGGGTCAATCTGGCCAGTATGGTGTGGCTGCCGGTGCTGGCAACCTTCTTCATCCATCGTTTCCTGGGCCTGCATGCGCGTCGCTTCGAGCGGGTATTGTGGCTGGGCGCAACGGGGCTTTGTCTGCTGCTGCTGGTGTTGCCGGAACGCCATTTCTACGCTTACGCCCTGCGTTCCACGAACACGCTCATCCTGACCCTGGGGCTTTACCCGGTGCTGCTACTGGGATGGCATTACCTGCGCCGGCGCGACCCGGACATCCTGCACCTGTTCGTGGCGGGTTTGCTCATGGTGGTGCTGGGTACTCACGATCTCCTGGTGATCAACCAGATTGTGCCGCGCACCGAGGGTTTTCTGCTGCACTACAGCGCGCCCCTGGTGCTGACTGCATTCACGGGCATCCTGCTCAAGCGCTTCGTTCAGGCCCTGTATCATGCCGAGGACCTCAGCCGTCACCTGGAGGGGCGGGTGCAGGCCAAGCATAAGGAACTGGAATCCAACTACGCACGCATGCAGCGCCTGGAGCGCGAGCGTGTACTGGTGCAGGAGCGGGAACGACTGACTCGGGACATGCACGATGGCATGGGCGGTCATCTCATCTCCCTCATGGCCCAGGTGGACACCGGCAATGCGGATGCCCAATCCCTGCGCCGGGGGATGCAGGAGGCGCTGGAGGACCTGCGCCTGACGATCGATTCCATGGAGGATGTGGGTGGCGACCTGCCGGCGGTGCTGGCCATGTTTCGTGGGCGCATCGAGTCGCGCCTGGAGCAGGCCGGCCTACGCCTGAACTGGGCCGTGGGCGATCTGCCCCCCCTTCACGATCTCGGCCCGGAACGGGCGCTGCATATCCTGCGCATCCTGCAGGAGGCCGTCACCAACGCCCTGCGTCATGCCGGGGCGCGTGTGATCACCCTGCGCACGGGCGAACTCACCTGCCCGGATGGCAGACCCGGTGTGTTCGTGGAGGTTGTCGACGACGGCAGAGGCTGTTCCCCGGACCCGGCCCACAACGGCCGGGGGCTTGCCAACATGGGGCGCCGTGCCCGCCAGGTGGGTGGCGAGCTTGAGATCACCGACACTGGATCCGGCACCCGTGTGCGCCTGTTGCTGCCCGTGCGCGAGGACGAGCGTCGGGCCGTGCCGCGTTCCGTTTGAGCCCTCCCCGGACGGTGTATGCCCCTGCGTCTCTCCCCAATTCATGGGATGTCCGCACCCCACCCGCCGGGCATAAGGTAAGTCCTCCGCATTTGCTGCCGCGAGGATCGCCGCCATGCCCGTCCTGTATCCCGAAGCTTCGCGTCCGTTATGGGGCCTGCGCCCTTCATTGACCCGCCCGGTCCTGGCCCTGGTGCTGTTGCTCACCGCGCCGCTGTGTCTGGCGGAGCCGTATCTCGAGATCGAGTACTACGGTGGCCGTTTCGGAACCGACGGCTTCGGTGTGCCGGACGAGGATGTGTTTGGCGATGACCTGCGGGTGGCCGGGGAGGATCTCGATGCATTTCCGGTTCTGGCTACCGGGGACACTCGGACCGGCTCCATGTTCAGCGCCACGGGGGATATCCATGGCCAGGCCCTGGTCTCCATGGGCTACCTGCGCGGCATCACCTCTGTGGGTGCCGCCGTGGATGCCTCGGCGGGTGTGCTGACCGAACCCTTCTTCGGTGCATTGGATGTGTTTGTGAACGCCCGATTCCAGGACGACACGGTGGTGATCAATGCCCCCGGGCTGGCTGGGCAGGCCGGCAGCTTCACGGCCCAATTCTCCGTTGACATGAACATGCTGGTGGACGGTTTCGTGTTGCCGGAAGAGGCTGTCGATCTGAATCAGGACGCCATGTTGTTCGCCTCTGCCGATTTTCGTCTGGACATTAATGATGTGACAGTGAGCTACGAGGCGTGGCATTCGCTGGACAACTTCGGTAGTGGCAGTTTCGACGATTTCCCTGACGGGGCGGTCCAGGTGACGGTGCCGTTTGTTTTCGGTGCTCCCTTCAGAATCCGGGGGCGCATCGGCCTGAACGCGCTGGTGGATGCCTCGCCTCAGGGGTTCGCCCAGGGGACGGCGCTCGCCGAGTTCCCCGGCAGTTTCCGCTGGCAGGGCATGGAGGGTCTGCCGGCCGGTGCCACCGTGCAGGGCGTGATCGACTGGTCCCAGCCCGCGTCCGTTCCCGAGACAGATGCCGACGGGTCGGGGAACACTTCCGGTGGTGGCGGCGCTTTCGGGTGGCTCTTATTGCTGGCCTTGCCCGTGATGTTCTGGAGACGCATCGCCATGGGTGCCGGGTTTAGCTGACAGAAAACCTGATTCTCTCGCCAAGACGCGAAGGCGCCAGGAAGGCGAAAAGATTTACGTGCCTCGTGCATTCCTTCGCGCCTTGGCGTCTTGGCGAGAGATCCGCTTTTATTTTGTATCCCAAGCACGTTCACCGTTGCAGCCGCTGCCTGACCCCTGCCTTCCCTCTGTGTCTCCCCAATTCATGGGATACCGGTCTCCATGGCGCACGGCGATGATGGATGCCATCGGTTGGTGACCTTCATTCATGGAGAGACTGTTATGGACAAATACATGTGGCTCTTTGGACGGGGTCAGTCCCGTTCCTTTGCAACGTCCAAGGCTTTGAGACGGTGGACAGAATGGCGCGTTCCCGGTGCGGTTGTAAGCAAGGCCGTGCAGATGTCAGCGCAGCGACAGGTCGTGCTCGCGCTCGTTCTGGCCCTGGTCGCGCCCCTCTGTGTCGCCGACCCCGAGCTTGACGTGAGCACCTTTGCACACTGGTGGGGCTCCGATAGCCTTGGGGAGCCCGACGACAATGAGGACTTCCATTTTGTTAACGAAGACACCGAGTCTTCTTTTCTCAGCTCCAGCAGCAGCGTGAGCGCGTCCACCTACAGTGCCGGAGGGCCGGGGCACGCCTCGATACTTGTGGGTTATGGATACCTTCAAGGAGAGTCCAGCATGGGTAGTTCCGGATCCACGGCCTTTGCCGGTGTACTCGGAGATCCCAGCTTTGGTGGTGGCTTCGAGAACGGCGCCCGGGGGAGGTTCGAGGATGACACCGTGGTGATCACGGCACCGGGTATGAGTGGACAGGGGACCTTCACGGCGCTGTTCCAGATGGATCTGCATCTTGTCAATGACACGACCCTGTTCTCGAATGCCCCGAATCCCTTGATGCCCGATACATTCGCCATGGCCGAGCTGCGTTTGAGATTTAACGACGTGAACCTGACCTACGAGGCAGAGTGGAATCGAAGTTATCCGGGGGATGGACCGCTCGTGGAGACGCACACCAGCAGCTTCCCGGAGGGCATTGTCGCGGTGCCGGTCACCTTTACCTACGGACAGCCGTTCACCATCCGTGGTCGTGCCAGCTTGGACGCGGGCATGGATGTGGCTGCCGGTCAGCTGGCCCAGGGCCGGGCGATTGCCCAGTTGCCCGGCAGTTTCCGCTGGCTGGGCATGGACGGTCTGCCGGCGGGTGCGACGGTACAGGGCGCCATCGACTGGTCCCAGCCGGCGCCGCTTCCGCAGGAAGCCACGGCTTCAGGATCGTCGGGTGGTGGAGGCGCTTTCGGTCCGGCGGGCTGGCTGCTGTTGCTGCTCCTGTTCATGTGGCGTTTGCGTCGGGATCGGGTGGATCAGGGAATCGCACGGTCTCCGGTTACCGATTGGTAACCCCGGCTGAGGTAGGGTTTCGCGCAGGGCCAATGCCCTCGCGAAACTGTCCGGCCCAAGTGGGGTGTGGCGCCAAGGAGGCACCATGTCAGCCGATCATCTGCAGTCCATGAAACTCATCCGCGGTGTCCTGACCCAACGCGGCCATCGCCAGTCTCAGGGAAACCTCTGGCGTCTTGCCGCCGGTGTCATGGCTGGCGTCCTGCTGCTGGCCGGCCTGTGGCCCGGGGTGGCATATCCCCAGGGTTTCGGCGACCGATTGCGTGGCACCGTCGAACGGGCCGCCGAGAGCGAGGTCCAGCGCCGGGCAGACCAGGAGACCCGGCGGGTCACCCGCTGTGCCCTCGGGGACGAGCGCTGCATCCGCGAGGCCCGCCAGGCGGGTCACGAGGTGGAGGTCGTCGAAGCCGGCGGGGTCACGTCCCCGGCGGTGACTGACGCAGCGGCCTCCGGAACGGATCATCCCCTGATCGTCCCCTACACGGGATCCCGCCTGCGACAACGCCAGGCGGACGCCTTCAACGAATACCAGCGCATCGTCGGCCATGACAAGCAGGCCCGGCAGGTCCGGACCGAACGCCTGGAGGGCAGGCTGACCCGCCTGCGCTACGACAACCCGGGCGGACGTTCCAGCCTGGAGGTCCTGCGCAACTACCGCGACGCCCTGACGGGGCGGGGACTGGCCGTGGACTATGAGTGCAGCGGGCGGGATGACTGCGGCACGATTCGCAACCCCGGCTGGAACACCCTCAACGGCATGAACGTGGGGGCGGGCGGCGACGTGCGTTACTTCACCGGACGCATGGCCTGGGCCGAGGGTCAGGCCTTCGTTTCCGTGGCCGTGACACCGGCGCTCACCTACGTCCACGTGCTGGAGACGGCGGCCATGCAGACCGGCATGGTGTCCGTGGACGCCGCAGCCCTGGCTGCGGGGCTCGAGAAGGATGGCCGCGTCGAACTCCAGGGCGTCCATTTCGACACCGGCCGCGCCACGCTGCGGCCCGAATCCCGCGAGGCCCTGGAGCAGGTAGCCGGGCTTCTGCGTGCCCAGCCGGAGCTGCGCCTGAACGTGGTGGGCCACACCGACAGCACCGGCGACTTCCAGGCCAACATCCAGCTCTCCCAGAACCGCGCCGAGGCGGTGCGACTGGCCCTGGTCGCCCAGTACGGCATCGACGCGGCGCGTCTGAGCGCCCAGGGCGTGGGCAGCGTCCTGCCGGTTGCGGACAACGACACCGAGGCAGGTCGCGCCCGCAATCGGCGCGTGGAGCTGGTGCGACAGTAGCCCGGGACAGGGCCGTTCAGTCAATTAATCCGGATCCTTCAAGGGGACCACGATGAAAAAGAGATGGCAACTTCTACCCGGCGCGATCCTGCTGGCCATCGGGGCGGCACCCCTGGTGGGGCAGGTGAATATCCCCAATGTCTTTCAGGCGGGAGAGACGGCGCGGGCCGCGCAGGTCAACGAGAATTTCTCGGTGTTGAAGGATGCGGTAGTGGCTTTGCAGGCGCAGGTACTTGCGCTGCAAACGCAACTGGCTGGGGTCAGCAACAATACGGTGATGGACCTGGATGGCCGCGTCGAGCTGGTGACGGATGCCAGGGGCTACCTGACCGTGCGTTTTACCGGTGTCAATGTGCAGGTGGTCAACGGGGTGAGCCAGGAGACTCCCAACGGTGTGGGCAACCTGATCGTCGGTTATAACAATGCGCGCACGGCCGGCTGGCCAGGCTGCTCGGATGGCCAATTCGGTGACAGCACGCCCTGTCAGACCAATGGCCATGTCTGGGCCGTGAATCACAAGACCGGCTCCCACAACCTGGTGGTGGGCGACAGGAATGCCTACAGCCAGACCGGTGCCCTGCTGGCCGGTTACGACAACCTGGTCAACCGCAACTATGCCTCAGTCACTGGAGGGCATCAGAATCTGGCTCAAGGCATAGGCAGCACGGTGAGTGGGGGCGGCTATCATCAGGCGCTTGCCAACTACAGCAGCATCAGCGGCGGGTGGAACAACGGCACGCAGGGGCTGCTCAGCAGCGTGAGTGGCGGCCGTAACAACGGCACTCTTGGTCCGTACAGCAGCATCCTGGGTGGCAGTGGCCAGGTCACGACCACCTCGGACCAGACCATTCCCTAGGGTTATGCGTATGAAAATCATCATGCCGGCCTTGTTGATGGCGATTCTGCTAGCGATGCTCACGGCCTGCGGCGGGGGGGGCGGTGCGGGCAGTGGCAGCGATGCCGGATCCACCTGGGATTCCATGCAGTGGGATCAGAGCACATGGCAGTAGCGTTGATTGCCTGAGCGTCCTTGCATTCACAAACCGTCGCGCGCCGGTCTGTCTTCATGAGGGATGCCTGACGGATTTGATTCAGGTAAGCAGGTTGCAGCCAAAGGGAGAGGTGGAACGTGTACGGACCCGTTCGTTTGATCGGATTTTTCATCATCCTCTCTGCGTTGCCGGGGCTTTTCTCCTGTGGCGGTGGTAGCGGTATCTCTATCGGCCCTGGCGAGAGCCGCCTGTTCTTCGCTGCCGATGACGGGGTCCATGGCAGGGAGCTCTGGCGTACCGATGGCACACCGGATGGCACCCTGCGTATCACCAACCTCAATCCCGGCGCGGGGAACTTCACCCCCGGCGGGCTGACGCTGTTCGATGACCTGATCTTCTTTCGAGCCGATGATGGTAGCTTGGGACTCGAGCTATGGAAGTCCAACGGCACGTCCGGCGGGACCGTGCTGGTGAAGGACATCCGTGTCGGTCCTGATGACTCGGAACCCCAAGAGTTGACGGCATTCGATGGGATGCTCTACTTCAGGGCCAATGACGGCGTCCATGGCGGCGAACTTTGGCGCTCGGATGGAACCGAGGCTGGGACCTTCATGGTCAAGGACATCAACCCTGTGGGGAATTCTGCCCCGGCCGGTTTCACGGCTATGGGGGGATTTCTGTATTTTCGCGCCGACGACGGCGTCAACGGCAGTGAGCTCTGGCGGACTGACGGGACCGAGGTGGGTACGACCCTTGTGAAGGACATCAACCCGGGCGGCAGCTCTGCGCCGCAGCGCTTGACCGTCTTCAATGGTGAACTCTATTTCGTTGCCAACGACGGCACTGACGGTTTTGAGTTGTGGAAGAGCAATGGTACGGAGGCAGGAACCGTTCGTGTCGCCGACATCAATCCAGGTGCATCAGGCTCGTCGCCGCAGGATCTCATCGTGCTTGACGACGCACTCTATTTCTCGGCTGATGACGGCACCCATGGCCGCGAGCTCTGGAGGACCAACGGGACTCAGGCCGGCACCGTCATGGTCCGGGATATTAATGTCGGTGGGAGTTCATCCCCAGCCTGGTTCGCGGTGTTCGACGAGGTACTGTATTTCTCCGCCGACGATGGGGTCCATGGCAAGGAGCTCTGGCGTACCGATGGCACATCAGATGGCACGGAGATGGTCGCTGACGTCAATCCCGATGAGGATTCATCGTTCCCTTACAGTCTGATGGTTTTCAATGGCGAACTCTATTTCGTGGCAGATGATGGCGCCAGCGGATTCGAATTGTGGAAAACAGATGGGACCGAGGATGGCACGGTCCAGGTGGCGAATATCAACAGCGGTGGTGATGCCTTTCCCGAATGGCTCACTGCGTACAAAGGTGAACTGTACTTCAGTGCCGATGACGGCGTGAGCGGTGTCGAGCTCTGGAAGACCGATGGCACCGCCGTGGGCACGGTTCGGCTGCGGGATATCCGCCCGGGCGCCAGCGGTTCCGAACCCTCGAATTTGATTGTGTACTAGCAGGCTGTTGAAAAAGCCTCCGGCGGATGCAAGGCAAGGCGGAAAGCGGCGAAAAAGCGCAGCGTATATGGGAGTACATGAGCCCAGGTCGCTTGGACGCTTTGAGCCGCTTTCCAACGCAGCATGGCGCCGCCCGAGGGTTTTTTAACAGCCTGCTAGCGCCTTGCCGGCAAGGGTGAGTTGCAGTTGCGCTCTTCCAGTCAGGTGCCGTCCAGCAACAGTCCATGATGGGCGAAGATCTGCAACAGCCGCTCCACGTTGGCCCTGACCAGACGCTGCCGGGGCTTGTCCGCAGGCTGCTCGTCGATCCCCATGGCCTGTGCCAGTGCGGCGTCTTCCCCGGCCTCCTGAATCAGGGCCTGGGTCAGTGCATCCAGGTCCCTGGTGCCGTCCAGCAGTAAGACAAGTTTCGTGGATACCGGGTCCAGACCGAGGCTTTCGTGACGAAAGCTGGCTAGGTGGCCCTCACCCATCTGTGCCTGCATCTGGCCCAGGGCCGAGATCCCGGGTCGTGCCGGGCGGGCGCGGGGCAGGTCCGGATTGTCCAGGCCCGTGGTGTTCACGGCACCGGAGATGAACAGGTTGAACAGCTCGCCGAGGAGTTCGCCATCGGCCCGTGCCTTGCCCAGGGCCTCGGTCATGGTCAGTGAGCTGGGGTAGGCCTCGGAAAGGGCGCCGAGCATGCGGTGGGCCTGGGGATGCAGTACGTGAAAGCCGGTGCCGCCGGGGCTGCGCCACAGGGTGTGCCCCCGTTCGTCCCGGTCGGCCTGCAGGGCGCTGTAGAGCCGTTGCCCTGCCAGCCAGTCCAGATCGATCTCCCGTTCGATGCGCACATCCGTCCTGCACAGCAGGCTTTGGCGGAAGGGGCGCAGGCGCAGGAAGTCCAGGTACTGTTCTTCCCGTTCCAGGTCGTCCAGGGTCTCGAAGCGCTGGGCCAC
>SR_TP_S13solDRAFT_1000572_pt1 | contig 14251 bp, 17 predicted proteins | sample SodReaTP_S13sol_FD_11159 | JGI IMG/M metagenome (IMG submission 11159)
TTGATCATGCTAATGAGGCTATGCAGACTTTCTTGCAAACGCTACTTGATGGCAAGCCACTCTCAATACCAGAGGCTGGTTTAGTTATTAAGAAGCACCCGCAATGTTTCATCATCGCCACGTCGAATACGACAGGTGAAGGTGGTTCAACTCAATACTCATCTACAAACAAAGAAAACGAAGCCTTTCGGCAGCGTTGGTCTTTTATTCATTTCCCGTATTTGCCGGCAAGTGAAGAGACTGAAGTATTGAAGAAAGTTTGGCCTCAACTGCCAACACAATTGGCAGTGTCATTTGTGAACTTTGCGAACAATGTTCGTGATGTTTCAGATGAAGAGTCGAATGACTCATCAAGCATGAGTGACGAGGTAAACAAGCCGTTTTATTCCGGTGCTAGATTATCGGCAAAGGTTTCAACACGGACTCTGGTTGGCTTTATTTCTTGGATGAAAGCGCGCTACAACGCACCGCTTGAAACATCCTTTGAATTGGCATTTAGAGGAGCCTGCTCTTCTGATGCTTGGGAAGCTGTCAAAGAGATTGCAAACGCTGATTTAGGTGACAAATTGAAGAAGTCACCTCGCGAACTAATTGAGGCGCACAGCCCAAAGCGGTAAGCGGTCAGCAGCAAGATCCTGAATCAGACAAACTTATTGAAGTGGCACGAAAGCTGGCGCATTTTGAAGTGGTTAATACCGCCTCAAATAGCTTCACTGCTTTGTCACTAGATAAGTATGCTGGTGGCCGCATTAAGATCGTAGTTGCTAATGGAAAAGTCGTGAACATCTCCCAAGAGGGAAGTGCTCGACTGGCCATAAAAGCAGATCTCGAATACGGACACGTTGAATTGAGCATTGCTGATAACGGCATAGTTCAGGTTCAGCCACTTCCGTATCGACCTACGCCATACACGCAATTAAAGGCCAACTTCGACATGTGGGTTCACCCAGATGGCAAGTACTGGTCATGCAATGCAAGTTTGGAAGATCGCACAGTTATCTATGCGAACGCACAAACTTATCACCGCGTGGTTCACCAAAAGCTCAAAAGCTTTAGTGACGCACAACGTGAGCAGGTAATCAGAAGAAAAGAGGCCGATGGGTACGTTAAGCGCTCAAATGCGTCTCTGAACGATTCTGGTCAAATTCATATACCTTAACCCTACCCAGGGAGCCATGACTCCCTGTGGGGTCGTGTGCTCCTTTTTTATTTGGAGCTACATTATGAAAACTGTAACTGATAACACCAACCTGTCTGAGAAGGTTGGCTCTGATACCTTTCTTCTTACTCATTTCGAGTTGGAAGGTCCCACTTGCAGCGTCAAGAAACGGGATATTGAAGGTACTTCCGAGGGCGATTTACTACAACGAGGCGACGCTAATGGCGTTGAAGTGCCTTGGGTAAACCCTAAGCTGCTTAACTTCAAAGCTAAGTACAAGCAGAGGGTCTATCGCTTGTTAGAGCGATTCGCTGTACGAAGAGGGCCTACCTACTGCTTCACGGAGTCAAACTACGCTAAATTTTCAGCTGAATTTGCTGCGATCAAATCTTCGTATGATTCTGAAGCCCAGGCATTTGCTGCCAATCTCGATAATGAGGTTGAAGCATACATCGCACGAAAGCCGCACTTAGCAGGCTTCGTAAACAAGCATCGACTGAGTTCAAGTGATGTTCTTCGCCGCTTTCGGTTTGAAATGGCTGTACCTACAGCACTTCAAGCGCACAACGAGAGCGAGCAGGAAGCACTTGTATTGGAGGTTGAACGTGGTTTCTGGCGTCAAATCGCTGATAAGAGCCGCGACATCCTTCAGTCCTTATCAGGTAAGGAGTATGCGATTCAGCGCTCTTTAGCGCCTATACGCACCCTTGCTGATCTCATGTTCAATAACTCAACTCTATCACGCCGAGTCTCAGAGGCCGCCGGTGTGTTTTGGAGTCATGTTAGAGACATGCCAAAGGAGGGACCAGTTGAAGGCTCGCAGTTCATGGATTGCATCCGTTACTTGGGGATTTTTGCCTCAGGTGAAGGTGAGATGGCCATGGACCAGAAGCGCGATGTTGTTTTAGCAAAACCGCTTGAGGAGGCTCCAAAGCCAACTCAAGATACTTTTTCAGCGCCAGGTAACCAGCCTGAGCCTGAAGGTGTTTTAGTTCAACAAGATGCACCCACGGCACCATCTCATCAAGAAGAGGTTCAAGTTACGACCTCTGATGAGCCTGAGCCAGCATCTACACATACAGGAAGCAACGATGGTTTTGTCGGCGTCTTTAATGGCGGCGTTAATACCATTTTCTGATCAGTCAGATTCAGGAGGAGGCTCTGCCTCTTCCTGAGTTGTTTCCTAATAAGCACTTTGGTTACAAGGTGTTTATCAAGAAACAATTTTTACCCCCACGGGAACTGCATGACTTTTCCCGTAGGGGAGAAGTGTGTGCAGCCCGTGTTTTTACAACAGGAGCTACACATGAAAACACTTCAGAATGAAACTAAAGATGTTCGATTCAAAGTTTTGAATGGACGTCGCGTGTTAGACAGCGCGGTTTGGAAATGGGGTCCGCTTTTGCGGAATTCATCACAAGCTAAGCGGGTGACTCGCAACTAGCGAGTCACCATCCAGTTTCTCGGGGTGTGGGTATCACCAATCTGCCTGCATTCGCGGGGAGATCGGGATGCCCACATCCTGATTTGGAGGTTTAACATGACGACAGAAATTCAACCAATCGAGTACATCAAGCAATCATTGTGTGGACGTTGGGAAAGCGCGCTGGCTCATTTTGGGTTAGCAGAGCAAATTCGCTCAGCAGCACCAAACGTTCACACGCCCTGCCCAAAAACTGGTGCAGGAAAAACGAAATTCCGTCGCTTTCGTGACGTTGACCTTAATGGGGGTTGTTACCACAACGACCATGGCCCTTTGATGGACGGTATTCAGGTAATCAGTTGGTTAAACGACTGGGATACTAAGAAGACCGTAAAGGAGCTACTGGCTTACGTTGGCGGTATGCCCACAACAGCAGTAAAAAGCAAGCCTCTTCCTAAAAATGCGTACAGCACTAACAAGCTGTCAAAGGAAGAAAAGCAAAAGCGTAAGTATGTTCTTCGGAAGATCTACAGTGAGAGCACTCCCATTGTAGGAACGCCCGTTGAAACGTACCTGCGCTCCAGAGGAATCAAAGGGGATATCTCTGACCTTGGTTGCTTACGCTACCATCCGAATCTGATGTATTTCGATGAGGAAATGAAGGCAGAGAACAAAAAGCCTCTATGGTTACCTGGCATGCTGGCTATTTACAGCGACTCTGAAGGGAAGCCACTCACCATGCATCGCACATTCTTGAAAAAGAGTGGTGAAGGCAAGGCAGAAGTGAGCTCCCAGAAGAAAATCGTAGCATCACCAGGAGATATCCGGGGTGGAGCAATTCGCATTGACTGTCCAATTGCTGATGATAATGGCGATTACGTGATTGGTCTTTGCGAAGGCATTGAGAACGCTTTATCTGTTCGAGAAGCAACTGGCTGTCCTATGTGGGTTGGTTACAGTGACCGGGTTATGACCATGGTTAAGCTGGACCCGCGCATTAAGACAGTCATTGTTTGGGCAGACAAAGAGCCTTCCGGTGCTGGTGCTCGTGCTGCGAAAGACATTAAGGAAAAACTAGAAGCGGAAGGTCGTAAGGTCATCATTGAGATGCCTGATGATCCCCGTGAAAAGGTAGACTGGAACGACATCTATGCTGAGTTCGGCGTTGCTGGATTCCCATGGATTATGCGTCCAGAAATGCGTATTGAAGCTTGTTTGGCTGCATAGGAGGTATCCCATGTTAACTGTCAAAACAGCATCAGGCCAACGCAACATCGAGGTAAGTGGCACTGTCCTTCAAAGTCTTGAAGAAGCAAAGGTACATCATGTATCTCACTGCCGATCAGGATTTTGTGGAGCATGTCGTTGCAAAGCTAAAGGTTCAGTTAAGTATATTGCTGACCCTATTGGCTTTACGCGCCCCGGTGAAATTCTACCTTGTATCGCCATACCTGAATCAGATTTGGAAATTGAAGTGGCTAGCTAATTGTTAGCGACTCGGCTTTTCCTTATCTTCATGGGGAGGGTGGATACGGAAGCGTCGAAACTATTCACTCAACCCCTTATGGGAGCCATTACTCCCATATTGGGGGTTTGGCTCCACTTTTTAGGAGCTACCAATGAACAAACATCTGGAACAATTAAAGGCACTTACACAGGTGCTTAGCTATACCCTTGGGAAATTTAATGTCGAAGTGACTGTCAGCGGGCATGGAGCGTACCATTTCCATGATGAGAAAGAAGACAAGCACTTAATTAACTTACCACAAGGTGATTTCACTGACCCTGTATTCAGAGAGCTGTCGCTTGGTTTCATTTACCATGAAATTGGGCATGGCATTAACACTGACTACAGCCTTAACGTGACGAAGACTAAAGCGCTTCATGAGCTACACAACGCCTTGGAGGACGTTTGGCAAGAGAGAGCAACTGGCCGACGTTCACCTGGTGCGAAGAAGCGATTAGCGCGTTTAGCTGAGTTAGGTCGAAGTGAAGGGCTGTTTGCCGGCAATGAGAAAGAAACACCATTCGAAGCATTGCTTTATTTGGCGTTATATCGAGGCCGGACTCGCGTTCTAGGCAACCCCTTTGGGGATTTTGCTGAAGCTCGAGAGTTTGAGTTACGCAACATGATTGGCGATGAGATTACCGATAAGGTGGTTAGAAAAGTCGACGAGATTGAAGCGTGCGAAAACACATTAACAGCTTTAAACATAGCTACTGCCTTGATGGATTTGATCCAGGAAGAGCAGAGAAAGCATGAGCAAATGCAGCAGGAGCAGCAGAACCAAGAGTCAAGTGAAGACGGCCAATCGAGTGATAACTCGAACGAGCAGTCCCAACCAGACTCTAATGATGCAAATTCGGATAATCAGCAAAACACTGATCAAAACGATACGCATCAGAACCAGGACCAACACAGTAGCAACCAAGATAGCGGTGGGCCTACTCAAAATGGGAGTTCAGACAACACATCCAGTTCAGATGACACAAGCCAACCTGAAAGTGGTGCGGAAACTGAAAACCAGGAAGAGAGCAACCAGTCTGGGGAGCAAAGTAATGGTAATGGTGGAAGTTCTGAACAGAATAACCAAGATGGCAATTCTGGCTCAGCTACACAATCATCTAATACACAACCTTCAGTACAGCAAATTCGGCAAGCACTTGAGCAAATTGCTTCTGGTGCTGGCGCTGAGAAAGTTGTCGACTTTCATAAGAAAGTAGCACAACGTCTCAACGACATGGCCGAACAAGCTAACAGAGAAGGTCGTGCGATTGAAATTGCGGTGCCTATGGTTATGACAAATCATCCAGTCTACAAGATGGAGATGAACTCGACCGTGCAACGTAATACTGCTCAAGTTTTTTCTGTGCTTAATCGCGTTCTTTTGGACCAAGCACGAACCTTGGATGTTTACACCAGACAAGGTAAAAAGTTGGTATCGAGAAAGCTTGCAGGAGTGCAGGCTGGGGATTTCAACGCGTTCCTAAAGAAGGGTAAGAGCAAATCGACTACTGCTGCAGTTTCACTTGCTGTGGACATGAGCGGCTCGATGAGAGCCATTATGGACGCAACAAATGGAGTAGCATATTCATTTGCTCAAGGCCTTTCAAAGGGTGGAGTACCAATCGAAGTTTTTTACTTCGGTGGTGCGCACGTTTATGCCGCCAAACGGTTTAATGACAAGCGACCCTCAATGGAGCGCTTCGGAGTTAGATCTGGTGGAGGAACCCCGACGGCTGAAGCTATACAGGCATCTTTAATGGGTTTAATGCAGCAAGAAGCTGACAACAAACTCATGTTTATCCTAACGGATGGGAAGCCTCAGTGTGCAGTCAAAACAGCCAAAGCGATTGAGTATGCCCAGGCTGCCGGCGTCAAAGTCATTCCTATTTTCATCGGGATTAAAGCAAACCAAACACGAGGTTTTGAAGCTGTTGACCCCATTGAAATAGACGATGAAGCTTTGATGCTTATCAGCCAGCTAAAGAACGCTGTGAAGCGTAAACTGTTCCAATAAAACCAAACCACCCAGAGGGGGTATCACACCCCCTTTTGGGGCGTGGTGCCTCCTTTTGTTAGGAGCTACTAATGCAATTACAAAACACCTTACTCGCTGTTAATGCCCGTTTTATTCAAGCATTCACAGCATGCCAACTCTCAAGCTCAGAAGCCGAAAAGAAACGGCTAATGTCAGTTATGAGAGCGTGTAGAAAACGTCGCCATGTGCTGAAGCATCGCCTATCAAAGATGGGGGTGAGCTATGACGATTAATCGCTACACAGAAATCCAAGTACTCACGAAGACTAACGGAGTTCGCACTATCTTTCGGGGCGATAATTTAAAGCAGGCATATTCAGCTTGCTGCAATCATCGCGTTGGACGAGATAAGAGTGGAATCCGCCGCTTTAACGGCCTGCGTGCAAGGATAGTAGATTCTGTCACAAGCATGCAGCGTCCTAAAGGATGGCTTCTAAAGGAGGGTGAAAAGCTATGCTAAACACCTACTTTGGGAAACGTGGTCATGACCTGGTTCACTTAAATATGATGGATAAAAGAATTAGCCATCATAAATCTGTGAAAAAAGGAATTATGCGCGCAGCCATTTATGCTTCAGTTTCTCGGGTTTACGTTATGTATTTTCGAGGAAGAGATTATTTGGGTTTCATAATGAAAGTACGACCGCCGCATCATTCATTGCTTTGCGAAGAAGGTGCAGCGGAAGAAATGCTTGAGCGTGTGAGATTTTTATCTCCCGCAAAAGCAAAGCCTGAAAATCTTTCGCCTTTGAAAGAGATTCAGTAGTGAAACGCCTCACTTTTTGAAAGGAACGCTTTCATTTAGTGGGGCGTTTTTTATTGCAACAATAAAATATGACGCTATTATGTAATTATTGATAACGCAACCTGAGGGCTAAACATGGCTGATATTAATATTTTTCAACTTCTTGCACTTTTAGGTATCGTGGGAGTTGGTTACATGTGGTTTACTAAGCGTAAATCTTCGGAAGAAACAAAGGATGAACAGCAATAACGCAATGACATTGCAGCTGGTAGATAGAGCTACTGGGAGGACTTCAAGTCTCCCCAGTGGCTTTTGCCTTCTGAGGCGCATTTAGAAGACTGGTATAAAAAGTTTAATGTAGCCTGTCATTGTCGAAGCGGCGTTGTCATGCACGTAAAATACCGTGAAGATACCGGTAAGTTTTATTTGGCCACAAACCCCACTTCCGAACATCATGCCGAAGGATGCGTATACGATAAGTATCGAGCACCAACGTCAGATGATACCCCTCATGACACGGAAGAAACCGAGCCTGAAGAACTACCAGCCGTTTTGAATCTTGGCTTAACTGAGTCAGCCTCAGGGAACGTAAGTGGCCAGGTGAACGCTACAAAGAGCAGTGTGCGTAAATCACTTCTATATCGAGTTATTGAGTCGCTATATGAGCAAACATTTAGCAACTATCTCCATACAAACAAGAAATCACTCTTCTCTGTGATAAAAACCTTTCAGGAGTCAGAGCTAGCAAGCAGCCACCGGCAAACAGACGGCACCTCACTATCTAAGTCGATCTTCTTTGGTATGAAAGGCCTTGTGTATGCGCGGCAATTTGTTGCAAAAGGGGATAGTCGACGTGGCGCAATTTGGCTTGATTTAGCCGATGAAGCAATCACCCAGGACGGTAGCTTGGTTTTAACTCAGGATGGCCAACGCAATGGCTTTAAGTCAAAAACACTTCCAAGCATACCAAACACTGAAGGGCCATACCTGGTTGCAGGTAGATTGGTAAAAAACGAGTCTGGGAAATCAGTTTTCTCGAGCTTTTTGATACTACCGATTTTATCAAAAGACGTAGTTATACCAGTGCAAAGCGCTTGGCATCGCCTTTGTGGTATTCGTTTAGCGTCCCACATGGAGGCAAAAGGGAATAATGCTTTCATAGGGTTCCCGTTTGAGCCGCTTAAGCTTGATGGTAAAATGGGCGCAAAAGCACCAATCATAATCGGGTTAAAGCAAGCCGGAGACAAAAAGCGGTATATCGTTTTTGAGTCGGCTCTTGATAGCAGCTTTTCTCGCCTTGCAGAGCATAAGTACAGAGCTAAAGAGCTGTCTGCTGTAACTGCGGAGCATGTCTTTAAAACCCATTTAAGCTCATAGAAGGAGCGGCATCTAATGAACGGAAACATTGCTTTTTGGGATTTCCCCCCTGGTGAAAGAGAACTCATACTGGAACAAAACAGGTTCTACCTTGAGCAAGCAAAAAGCAGATTTCTTCGGCAATTCTCAAACATTAAAGAAGAGTCTGAGCTGCATCGAGATGAAGAACTAAAAAGGATGAGCTCGCATTTTAATCCTGACTATCACGATGAATCCTCATTCTATGAGGCCGCAGACGATGCTGGCATCATCATGTACGAATCGCTATCGGAGTTGCGCAATTCTATGGTGCTCTCGATAGCATCCGGTATGCTCCATAACTTCGAGAAGCGAATGAGACAGAAGCTGACGGAGGAACTCAATCATACGATGGACACCAGTGAAGTGAAGAGGATGGTATGGTGGAAAAATAGCAATTTTGACCAGCTAATAGAGCTACTGTCAGAGATTAAACCAGGAATTGGAAACCAGGACTTTATTGAAGACCTTCAGTTATTGAGGTTGATAGTTAACGTTTACAAACATGGGGATGGCGGGTCTCACAAAAAGCTCAGCAAGCAGTACCCTGAGTTCTATTCAACGAACGAGTGGGCTACAAAGTTTGGTTTCGAGCTTGAATATGGGGAGCTTACCTTGCCTGATGAATACCTAGATAAGTTTGCCGCCGCAATTGATGCTCTTTGGCGATTCTTACCAGAGAGGGTAAGTCTGGGGGAGTACAAAAACCGAAATATGAATAACTGATGTCCTGCATTTCATTTAATAGATGTCTGTGAATTAAGGTTGATATCATGTTAGCTTAAAGAAGTGGAGTTAATTTACTGAGTTGAGTAATAAGTGAAGAAAGGTAAGCCATAAGGAGTATATAGTAAAAACAGTGTCTATTCGCGTGTGAGTGAGTGGCGGGGCTTTACATATAACGTCAGCGGCTTTCATTTCAAACGTACATACTGTGTATAATGGTATGTACGTTTTTTATTTGCGCCGAGTCCTTCGGCGGTAACCATTCATCCATGAATTTTTGTTCAGTGTTTAATTGCACCTTGTGAGTGCGACTTGTTCCAACAAGTCGGGAGAGATAGGAATTTACGTCATTGGTTTAGCAGGACGGGGATAGTTGTTTGCGGCAAGTACAGAGTTGTCGCCGCATCCATGCGGCTTTGACAGTTCAGTTGTTCACTCATTGATTCACCTTCTTGATTAATTGCACTTAATTTACCACCACATTGCAACCGCTCCTTACCACGTGTTGCAAATTAATCGCGCCACAACTTTCACGGAAAGTACCACTTCGTCGGATCTCGGCTTTGTGCCAAAAGCGGAAATTCACTGAAACCAACAACAATGTCCGCTATGCGATTTAAAGCAGCCATTGCATGTAGCCAATATCAAACAAATGAGTTTGGTGTTACCTGTGCAATCATCTTAACCAGCAGCTCACCAACTGTGCCGACTTCTTTGTGTAGTGAGTGATCGTCATCTACAGGCACCAATTTAACCTGGTGCAGTTTTGCCCTGCGAATAGCATTGTCTAACGGCACCACCTCATCATGCCAACCATGCACTGCAGCGATGTGGCTTGCTAAAGGTGCAGGGAATGGCTCTGGGTAATTGGCAAGGCCAAATGCCGGTGCCATTAACAGCAGCGTATCGGGTTTCAGCGTGCGGCTGGCTATAGTACTCACATACCCGCCCATATTGGAACCTACCAAAATTAAACCATGGTGTTCAGGCAAGGCGGTGTCTAAAAGCAGCTTTACCCGTAAAGCCGGATCCAGAGTGCTGGTGTAATCCACGCTTGCTATTGCTGATAGCTTAAATAAACTTGTTTTTATGTGTAAGATAAATGCTTATAGATGTTGGTTCGGCGATTAGAGTAAATAGTAAAACCTTCTGAAACAGCCACAGCAGTTAAAGATATCTGATTATAATACAAGGAGTAGTCATGCTTAGTACACAAGCCCGCGCCGCATTATTTTACTTACCATTTTGCAGTTTTTTATTGCTCTCAAACCCTGTACAGGCCAGCGATTACGCCAGTTGTTTAGCAGAAAAGTTGCAAGGCATTACCCATGATGCTGCGGTAACAGCTATCACTGAGGCGTGTCGGGCCCAATATCCGAATAGCGCAGCCGCCAATCCCGCCAGCGCCCCGGCTAAAACCGCACTTATTGACGGCCGTTATCGCGATAACGGCAATGGCACCATTACTGACACCAGAACTAACCTTACCTGGATGCCCTGCAGCCTTGGGCAACAATGGACAGGCAGCAACTGCGCTGGTGTGGCTATGGTAATGAATTGGAACGATGCTCTTGAAGCTGCCATGAGCTATAGCTATGCGGGCCATAACGATTGGCGGGTGCCGACAGTCGATGAGCTGGATACGCTTGTGCAATGCCCCGCAGGGCGCAAGCCGTCAGCTCGACCTGATGGTCGGTATATTTCTGATACCAATGGTCAATGCCATGGTCACGAAAGGGAAAACCCCAAAATCAATATCAATGCGTTTCCGAACACCCCTGCACGTTGGTTCTGGTCGTCTTCGCCCTATGCCCGCACTTCTAGAGGCGCGTGGCACGTCTCTTTCAGCGATGGCGACGTTGGCATTCTCAGCAAGAGCGGCAGCGGCCGGGTTCGGTTGGTCCGCGCCGGACAGTGAATTGGTCCGCGTAGCGGCATTTGGGTGGTGCTTGTGTTAAATATGGTGTGCGATGTTTTAAGCAAAGTCTTTTGCTGATTTGAGCGCGGCAGGCTTGTTTAAACTCGTCCGAATATCGGATACCTTTACCCATGATTTACCTCTTATGGTCATAGTTACATTTACCATAAAAGGTGTCGGGAAATCCCAGGCCTTACCAGAGTGCCCGTTTAAAATGGAGGCTAATACAGTTACCATATTTGAATACAGAACACTATCTTTAGCCGGGGAATAAAAAATGACAAGCAACGAAGTACAATGCTTTTCAGAGGTCGTGGAGCAAATTATCACTGAACATGCCTCCATAGAAGCTTCTATGGAACGTATACCGAAAGCGATATTTAAGGAAAAATGGAATATTCGCCGCCTCTACTCAGAGAATGAATATGACGCCATGACAACTATTGCGCTTGCCTTGGCGGCAATAATTTCGCAACAAAATTTCGTAATCCTGGCGAGCAAAAAGTTACGTTTAGACAAGAATTCAATTAAAACGAAATTTGCGTTACTTGATAGATTGGAATGGGGCTTGGACCTGGATCATGCTATCGAAGTGCTCCAGAGGCTTGCTAACAAATGTGAAGACATCGCGCTTCGCGATATGATTTTATCTTGGTTGTACTTTATAAAAAGCATCAAGGCAAAACATTTAAAAGATTACCAGCAAGTGCTAGATGCTGCTAAAAGAGCAGATGCGTTACGCAAGAATGAAGAAGCGCTTCACAACGAAGAAGAAGCGAAGCGTCAATTGATGACAAGACTACAAGAAGAAAGAAAGCAGCAAGAAGAGCAAGACCGTAATAAAGTTATTGGCGGCCCGGGCTCCAAATCAAAGCCATAAAGGTAAGGCTACTTTCCGATCAATAAAGCCAATGGCCATGCCACGATTAGCCCTGCGTATTTAAAAGCTTGACTCGTGGTTAGCTCCTTGTCGCCTAAAGCTTTCATCGAGAAGCTTTTACCAACGACAATAACCCCTAATGAGAGCCAAGCGAACCAGCCGAGAAGCGTCAGGAAAAAGCTGCCGTTTAGCCACATGTAAATGACCGGGCACAACGCAATGATTGCTAGAGCAGTGAAAATGCGGTTTTGGTTAGCTTTTACGATATCTTTCGTCATTATCTATCCTAAAAAAAAGGCTCCCGGAGGAGCCGGTGACGAGTAGTGCTACTTACTGTCACTCATGCTTCCACTTAAACATATTATTTCACATCGTCCACAAAATCCGCACAACAGAACGCCTAATTTTGGCCGTTGTAATTTTAACGCCACTCAAATCGGCCAGTACAATCAGTATGAAAGTGCGGAGGTGCGTATGCAGTTTGATACTGAGTTTACACGGCAAACAAAGCCTTACTTGGAAATGGTAAGCATTGAAGGTGAGCAAGCCTCAGAGTGTGGATTGGGCCGCGACTTTACCATCAATGTTGTTGATCGGGACCGCTTTGTTTACGTTGAGAGTTACCAAATGGTAGAGCTACTCATACTTAACGATCGGTTTGATTACTCATCATTGCAGCAACTAAACCAGGCTGCATCTAAGTATCGCATTGGAGAATTTCTCTTTAACGACGATTGTTCTATGGCTTTTATCCCCAGCCCTAATGCTAATAGTCGAACAGTACTGGGAACCGCTCGAGAGTTCATTATCAAACCCAACGAGTCATGCCACTTGATGTTTGAGCTAAACAACGTAGTAGAAATGCTTGAGCCCTTGAAGGGGTTCAGCTTCCCTGAGGCTGTTAAAGTAATCCTAAGTGAATTTCAAAGAAACAGCACAAAGGAAAAGGCTGTAGCATAAATGGAAACTAAGGATACCAAGCAAAGGGAAGTTAAGGGGCCTCAAGCCGGTCATCGCAGACTAAGGCTATGCGATACACACACGCTATGGGCAAACTTATCGCATGTGATAGGGAGCCCGCCTGGTAAGGCATACATAGAGCACAAACTGGCCATAAATCAAGAATGCATATCTAGTGATGAGGCTCGAAGTCGACGCGAGCCTTATCAGTTTGATTTCGGCAACTGCATTTTAAAGATAAACCTGGATGATCTTTCTTACCGTGGCCAAGAGCTGCTAAGCCGGGCTGCATACGGGAAGCGCCTCACGTATTGCGACAGTAGAATTATTAAACCACTAGGTTTCTATGGAGTTCGAGACTCATACCAAAAGTACAGAGTAACCCACCTTTCATACCCCAGCCAGCCTGCGATTGCTGTAACGCTTGGCATTGAGCTTGTAGAGCTGGGCAAAGTTGGCGTCCGACTACAATCCATGGATAGCGTCCACGAGTGGGGTGATGTTTGCCTAACAGAAAGCAAAGTTAAACCTTTGGCCAGGTCCTCTGGGGTTATCTTCAACGAGCGACTCGAGCCAGTGCTATGCAACTCACAAATTCAGCATAACCGTGAAATTGCAGTTTTAATCGTAAACAGACTTATCAGAGGAGAGGCGACAAGGGCGGATGCTAAAAAGCTGCTCAACGCTAATAGTGCCCAGTTTGGGGATCGGTTGGAAATTGCTCTCAGCGCACTTAAGTCCGCCCATGGTGGAATACATGCAGATGTTCTATCTAAGGTCTGGGAGCGGCATTTCAAAGCGCGGTACCTATCAAAGCTATCCAAGTATAGGGATAAAACAATAAAGCTCAGTGCGGTTGACGATGTTGCTGCCTGGATACACAAAGGGTACAGAAGAAAAATACCCCCTAAGTCATTAAACGTATTGCTCCAGTTCATTAGTTCATAGTGTTGTCGCACAGAAAATTCTGGTTCAGGCTAAATACAATTGGCGCTATTGAGAATCGCCGATTAAAAGCCAATTACAGGAAACACTATGAACCAAAATGAACTTACTAAAATTTATGAAGACTGCCTACATGGCTTATATCGTGGCCAAGACAATATGCCTCATATAGGTGTGCCTGATGAGGTGGAGGAGACGCTCTTTATTCCTGACCCCATAAATATGAATGTTAAGTGCTACATACGCCGGCACCGTGGCCCCTGGAAGAAGATGTCAGAACTTAATGGGCATATACCTAAAACGTTAAGATAGTGATAGAGTGGCTCTAACATTTTTAAATAGGTACTGTCATGGATGATAAGCCGCAGTTAGAGCCTCTTTCCCAACAAACCATATCGGTTAGACCCAAACGATATTGGGCTTTCCTATTGTCGTATTCCGCTGCCTCTATTTCACTTCTACCGGTAGTGTTCAGAATTCTGTGTCATTTCGATAAACTAAGCAAAAACGAGATGACACTACATGACCAAACCAAACTTCGATATGGAAGCCGCCTTAAA
>SR_TP_S13solDRAFT_1000573_pt1 | contig 14134 bp, 15 predicted proteins | sample SodReaTP_S13sol_FD_11159 | JGI IMG/M metagenome (IMG submission 11159)
CGCGGACGCTGAGAGGAACACGCCCGATGGCCATGTACTCTTCCCAGTCCCGCTTCGTAATGCTGGCTACCATCTGTTCCTCCCGAGCAAATGGCGACGGCGGTATCATAGGGTAGCATTGGGCGGGATGTAAGTGCGTATTCTGGCCCTCATGCGACCATGGTCAAATAGAGCTGGCAGGGATCGAACGCTCTGATCGCCAGCCTACCATGCGGCGATTTGCGGAGTCCGCAGGCAATTGATGCCTTTACTGAACGAAGCAAAAGAAGCGTCAAGATTATAGCTGCGGCCAGGACGACGTCAGGCAGAGCCATCATCTTCATTGCCGTTCCGCGTCGTGCCGCTGGTTGGAGAAACCCCTTGTTGGCGGCCTCGGCCGGCCTTGGCCTTACGGCTGCGCCAACCACGATCCGAGCGGATGAAGGCTTCCAGCATGTGCGGGATCAGGGCTGCGGTGTCCACGGGTTCGTAGAGTCGACTGTGCTCGGCCGCATATTGGTCGAGTTCTTCCTTGAGCGGTTCCGGCAACGTGATCGTCAGACGCGTTAGACCGACCTTTGGCAGCCGGCCAAGCTTCAGTTCCGGCATGGTTCACCTCCTGGTCTAAGAGACATGCTGACTGTTCGGAAAATCGGCATGAGCGACGAGATCGCGATGGAGAGCCCCCGACCGCTCGAACGCTAGCTTGATGGGCTTGTCTTCGATGATCGGGCCGAATGTCGATTTGTTCATTGCGCAGCTCCGTAGGGCTCGAGGACCAAATCGCGGGTGACGATAATGCGGACCGGGAAGCCTGGTCTGATGGTCAGCGTGGGAGCAACCTGCAACTGGCGACGGATGATCTGCTGGCCGGCGTCGTTGATCGTGTCCTGTGCGCCGTCGCGAATGGCGCGGATCAGGCGGTCCTCATCGTCGACGGCGAGCTCAGCGCCGACGGCGAGCAGCGTCGAGAGGCCAGCAGCCTTCGCCAGATCCCACCAGTGATAGTCCACGCCATCTTCGAGTCCGGCATAGCCTTGCGTGTCCGCTCCGGGCTGACGCTCCAGCACGATCGAGCGACCGTTCGGGAAGATCAGGCGATTCCAGACGAGCAGCACGCGGCGCTGCCGGAAACCGACATCGTTGCTGTATTCGCCGATGATTCGGGTGCCCTGGGGCACAAGCAGGACCCGGCCGGTGGGGCTGTCGTAGATGTGTTCCGTCACCTGGGCGGTGATCTGACCGGGCAGATCGGAGCGGATGCCGGTGATCAGCGCGGCTGGAATCACCGCGCCGGCCTGCAGCACAAAGGGCGATGCTGGCGGCATGACGCGATCTGAGGCGACGGTGCGCCTGTCGACGGCGGCGTTGAGGAAGGCGTTTTGCCGGTCCTGGGCAGTTGGGGCACCTAACTGGCCTGCAAGCCCGAGGCCGGCAAGATTTGGACTGGCTACGCCTGGAGAGGTTGCGGCAGCCGCTCCCGTTCTCGGGCCGGTCTGGAAGAAGACGCGGCTGGTCCGGGCCGCTTCTTCCTCGGCCAGACGGCGCTGTTCCTCGGGATCGACCTGCGGTGTCGCCATGGCCGGCGGCACGACCGGCCGGCCGCGGTTCTGGGCGTCGAGGATCGGCCGCCCGAGATCGCCGGGCAAAGCTGGGCCCAGTACCGGGCCGGTGTAGTCGCGCGGCAGGCCCGCGAGGCCATCGGCCGTCGGCCTGTTGTCGATGGAGTAGAGCTCCTCGTTCTCCGTACCGGCATCGCGCGTCTGGAGCGCATACATCAGCGCACCTGCGATGCCGATGCTGGCGATGAGGCCGACGCTGGCCAGAACTTTGCGCGACAGGCGCGTGACGCGCGGCGGCTCCGCACGCAGCCGCATGGTGGATGTGGAATCGACGGCGACGCCGGTGAGCGGAGCGCTCTCTTCGTTTTTTTCTTCGTGGTTGCTCATGACGTTGGCCTTCCGTCGGTACGAACGATCCTGACGGTCTGCTGGCGGTCGCCGCCGCCGAGACGCAGCTCGGCCGCGCCGAAGAGGCGATCGACGATCAGGATGTTCTGGTAGATGCGGCTGTTGACGATCTGGGCCTCGCCGTCCGATCCGATGACGAAGAGCGGTGGCATCTCGCCCTGCACGATGCCGCGCGGGAACTCGACATAGACCCGGCGTCCGTCGTCATAGACCGAGACCGGCCGCCATGGCGGCGTGTCGCCGGTCAGGCCGTAGCGATAGTTCCTCGCCGCAACGGCCGGAATAACCGGCGTGGCCGGAACGCTCTGCCGCTGACCGGCGGGCGGCTGCGGATAGGCCCACGCGACGGCAGGCATATAGGGGCTTTCGCCTGATCGCAGCTCGATCATGTAGACGCGGCGATCGGTCGTGACGACGAGATTGGTGGTGATGTCGGCGCGCGTCGGCTTGACGAGAATGTGGACGCGGCGGGCGGCGCCGCTGCCGCTCTCGGTATCGCCGATGATCCAGCGCGCCGTGTCGCCGGCGGCGATCGGGCCGGCGCCGGTCAGGCTCTCGCCCGGCTCGAGTGCAATATTGGTGATCTGGCCGGGGGCGGCATAGACCTGATAGAGCGCCCCTTCGCTCCAGGGATAGATCTGGATGGAATTGTAGTATCCCTCGCGCCGTGGCTGAACCCTTGCGGCGGCATTGGCGTTCTGGACGCGACCTTCCGGCGTACTGGCGGCGGTACCACCGCGCGCCGGCGTCCAGGCCGGCGGCACATGCAATGGGCGCGGCCGCTGGTCGGTGACGATCGCCGGCACGGCCGGAAGTGGCGGCACGTCGGCATCGTAGCTGATCTGGGGTGGCCGGTTGGTTGCACAGCCCGCAAGCATGGTGGCGGAAAGCAGGACAATCGCCAATGCGGGTTTACGGAAACGCTGAAAGGCGGGTTTGTTCATCGTCGGGCGGCTCATTGGCTCATCTCCCGCGACCAATTGATGGCGTTGACGTAGATCCCCAGCGGATTGGCGCGCAGCCGCTCGGCGTCGCGCGGCGTCTGGATCACGATCGTCAGGATCGCGGTCCAACGTTCGGTGGTGGAGAGCTGGCCGTTCTCGTAATGGCGCTCGGTCCAGGCGACGCGGAAGCTGTCCGGCGATGCACGTATGACGCTCGATACCTCGACGGCGATCTGCTGGCGGCCGACGCGGGTGAACGGGTCATTGGCGCGGGCATAGTCGTTGAGAGCGGCTGCGCCGCGGTCCGTGGTCCACTCATAGGCCCGAAGCCAGTTCTGCCGCACGATGATGGCGTCGGCCGGGATCGAGCGGGTCTGCTCGATGAAGCGCGCGAGGTGCCAGGCGATCTGGGGATCGGTCGGCCGATAGTCGGCCGATGCCGGGGCGACGGTCTGGGCCTGGCCGAGGTTGTCCACCTGCACCACCCAGGGAACTACGGTCCCGCGCGCCGACTGCCAGACAAGGGCTGCGGCAAAGCCGGCCGAGAGGATCAGGCTGCCGAACGCCATATAGCGCCAGTTCTTCGCCTGGACGCGGGCCGAGCCGATGCGCTCGTCCCAGACTTGCGCGGCCTTTTGGTAAGGCGTTTCTGGTTCCGGCGTCTTGCCGTAGTGGGTGGCGGGTCGTTTGAAGAGGCTCATGAGCGGTCACTTTCGGAAAGATTGACGGAAGAGCCGCCGCCGTGGCTGTCGCCGGACCGGACGGCGTGCGCGGCGGCTGAGATGCCGTGGCTGAGGGCCTGGCTGCGTTTCATGCGCTTTGCCCAGTCAGGGGCTCCATCGCGCTGAGGACTGACGGATTCGGCAGCCGCATCCGCGCCGCCAATGGTTCCCATGGTCGAGGAGCCACCGGTCACGCCGAAGCCGGCCTTGGCGCCATCGGAGAAGCTGGATTTGACGCTCTCGGATGCGCGGGCGGCGGCGCGCTTGAGCGGCGAGACAGCGGCCGATCCCGCGGCGCGCGCAACGCCGCCGAGGCCGGATGCGACGCCCGCGGCGCCGGACTGTCCCAGCGAGCCGAGGCTGTAGGCCGACGAAGCCGCACCTGCCGCGGCCGCACCGCCGCGAACAGCAGCGCCGCCGCCGGAGATCGCTGCCCCTCCACCCTTCACGGCAAGGCCCGCGGCGCCCCCGGCAGCAAGCGCTGCGCCACCGACGGCAAGGCCAGTACCGACAGCTGCGCCGGCGCCAAGCTGCGGCCCGCCCGACACGAGGCCATTGGCAATACCGGGGCCGAAGATGCCGAGGCCCAGAAGGGAAAGTGCTGCGAGCACGACGGCCATGGCGTCATCGATGGACGGTGTCTGGCCACCGAAGCCGGCGGTGAACTGCGAGAACAGGGTCGAGCCGATGCCGATCACGACGGCCAGAACCAGCACCTTGATGCCGGAGGAGACGACGTTGCCCAAGACCCGTTCGGCCATGAAAGCGGTCTTGCCGAACAGTCCGAAGGGGATCAGCACGAAGCCGGCCAAGGTGGTGAGCTTGAATTCGATAAGCGTCACGAAGAGCTGCACGGCCAGGATGAAGAAGGCGAGCAGCACCAGCGCCCAGGCGAAGAGCAAGCAGGCGATCTGGATGAAGTTCTCGAAGAAGGCGACCCAGCCCATCAGGTCGGAGATGGAATCGAGCAAGGGGCGAGCGGCATCGAGGCCGGTCTGAGCGACCTTGCCGGGGCGCAGGAGATCCTCGACCGTGAAGCTGGTGCCGGAGCCCCTCAGGCCGAGACCGGCAAAGCTATCGAAGACGATCTTGGCGAGGTTGTTCCAGTTGCCGATGATGTAGGCGAAGACGCCGACGAACAGCGTCTTCTTGACCAGCCGCGCGATGATGTCGTCGTCCGCGCCCCAGGACCAGAAGAGAGCCGCGAGCGTCACGTCGATGACGATCAGCGTGGTGGCGATGAAGGCCACCTCGTCGCCGAGCAGGCCAAAGCCAGAGTCGATATAGCGGGTGAATGTCCCGAGGAATGTATCGATAACGCCTGTTCCGCCCATCGACCTATCTCCCCTCGCCCGCGGCCGAAGGAGCCGGTTGCGGCGAACGGCCGAGGAATCGGTCGCGGGTTTCGGCCCAGACGCGCAGGCAGTCGGGATCGTTGGCGGCACTCTGCCCAAGCTGTTGGCACCGGCGTTGCGCCTCGCGCAACGGATCGCGTGCGGGCTCGATGAGGCGCACCGGCTCCGTTCCCGGAGCTTCTACTTTTCGGGTCATCTCGATCGCCGTCGCGGTAATGGCGACGGCGACGAAGACGAAGACGCCCAGCCGGGCCAGCATCTTGCCATCCATGGCCGCCCCCTTTCGCCGTGTCAGTTGCCGTTGTTGAACATCTGCGCGTTGCCCGGCTGATAGCCGGAACCGGGCGTCAGGAAGCGGCGGCGCTGTTCGCGTCCCTGTTCGGCCGCAGCCGCGCGTTCGGCTTCGCTCAGCGCGCCGGCTCGGCCATTCGCCGAGATCAGGGCGATCAGGTCGGAGAGCTGCTGCGACTGGAGCGCGAGGAGCTGGTTGCCGGCCTGGGTCGCCTGGAGCGCGCCCGTCGCGCCCTGGCTCTGGCCGACCAGCGTCGCCATTTCGGCACGGTTCGTGTCGATGTTGCCGACCACGCCGGCTTGCACGCGCATGGCGTCCTGCAGGCTGCCCACGGTGTTCTGCCAGCGCGCGAGGGCGTCGGCGACGAGTTGCTGCTCCGTCATTGACATGGAGACATTGCCGTATTGCTGCTGAAACATCTGGTCGATGCGTTGGACATCGAAGGCGATGTTCTGCGCCTGGTTCAGAAGCTGCTGCGTGCGCTGGACACTCTGCTGGAGCTGCTGGAGTGAGGAATGCGGCAGGCTCGCGAGATTGCGGGCTTGGTTGATGAGCATCTGCGCTTCGTTCTGGAGGCTCTGAATCTGGTTGTTGATCTGCTCCATGGCGCGCGCCGCCGAGAGTACGTTTTCGACGTAGTTCCTCGGATCGAAGACGATCCACTGCGCGGCGGCGGGTGCGACGAGCACCGGCGACAAAGCGATGGGGAACGAAAGGAATGTTGCGGCAAGCAAGGCCGCGCGCGGGCGACGGATCATGATGGTGTCTCCAGGTTGGTGAGGTCGGGGATCAGGTCGACTGCCCAGTCGACGCCGCGCAGGCGCAGCCAGGCTGCGAGGAAGCCGTCGCGACCATGCTCGGCGAAGATGCGGGCGATGGCCGCCTGGTCGGATTTCGAGGATGCGGCGGTGAGCGCCAGTCCGACTTCGGAGAGACCGAGCTCGAAGAGGCGGTTGCCGCGCCGCGACTGGCAGTAATAGTCGCGCTTGGGCGTGGCCCGCGCGAGGATCTCGATCTGCCGGTCGTTGAGACCGAAGCGGCGATAGATCGCGGTGATCTGCGGCTCGATAGCGCGCTCGTTCGGTAGCAGCAGCCGCGTCGGGCAGCTTTCGATGATCGCCGGCGCGATCGCCGAACCGTCAATGTCGCTGAGCGATTGGGTGGCGAAGATGACGCTGGCGTTTTTCTTGCGCAGCGTTTTCAGCCATTCGCGCAATTGCCCCGCAAATCCTTCGTCATCGAGCGCGAGCCATCCTTCGTCGATGATCAGGAGCGTGGGCGAGCCGTCGAGACGATCGCCGATGCGATGGAAGAGGTAGGCGAGCACGGCTGGCGCGGAGCCCGTGCCGACCAGGCCCTCGATCTCGAACGCCTGCACCGAGCCCTGGCCCAGATGCTCGGTCTCGGCGTCGAGCAGCCGTCCGTAGGGACCGCCGACGCAATAGGAGCGCAGCGCCTGCTTCAGATCGTTCGATTGCAGGAGAACGCAAAGGCCGGTGATCGTCCGCTCTTCGACCGGCGCGGAGGCCAGCGAGGTCAGCGCCGACCAGAGATGCTCCTTGACCTCGGGCGTGATCGCGATGCCCTCGCGCATCAGGATGGCGACGAGCCAGTCGGCGGCCCAGGCCCGCTCGGGCATCTCATGGACGCGGGCGAGCGGCTGGAGTGAGACGGAGAAGTCCGATCCCTCGGTCAGGTCGCCGCCGAGGTCGTGCCAGTCGCCACCCATGGCGAGCGCGGCCGCCCGGATCGAGCCGCCGAAATCGAAGGCGAAAACCTGCGAGTTCTCATATCGGCGGAATTGCAGGGCCATGAGGGCGAGCAGGACCGATTTGCCGGCGCCGGTCGGTCCGACGACAAGCGTATGGCCGACGTCGCCGACGTGAAGGGAAAACCGGAACGGGGTGCTTCCCTCGGTTTTGCCGTACAGCAAGGGCGGCGACCCGAAGTGCTCATCCCGTTCCGGTCCCGCCCACACGGCGCTCAGGGGGATCATGTGGGCGAGATTGAGCGTCGAGATCGGCGGCTGGCGGACATTGGCGTAGACATGGCCCGGCAGCGAACCGAGCCAGGCGTCCACCGCATTGATGGTCTCGACCATCGCCGTGAAGTCGCGGCCCTGAATAACCTTCTCGACCAGCCGCAGCTTCTCGTCGGCGATACGGGGATCGGCGTCCCAGACAGTGATGGTGGCGGTCACGTAGGCTTGCCCGGCATAGTCGGCGCCGAGCTCCTGAAGGGCGAGATCGGCATCAGCGGCCTTGTTGGCCGCATCGGTGTCGACGAGCGCCGATGCCTCGTTGGTCATCACCTCCTTGATGATCGCGCCGATCGATTTGCGCTTGGCGAACCACTGCCGGCGGATCTTCGTCAGCAGCTTCGTGGCGTCGGTCTTGTCGAGCAGGATCGCCCGCGTCGACCACCGATATGGGAACGCCAAGCGGTTGAGATCGTCGAGGATTCCGGGTGTGGTCGCGGTCGGGAAGCCGATGATCGTGAGGATGCGCAGATGCGCATTGCCAAGACGCGGCTCGAGCCCACCGGTCAGCGGCTGATCGGCGAGCAGCGCGTCGAGATAGATCGGGGTTTCCGACACGCGCACCCGGTGCCGGTTGGTCGAGACGGTCGAATGCAGGTAGGTCAGCGTCTCGCTGTCATCGAGCCAGGCGCATTCGGGCATGAAGCCGTCGAGCAGCGCCAGCACGCGATCGGTGCGATCGATGAAACCGCGTAGGATCTCGTGCGGATCGACGCCGGCGCGGTCGCGTCCTTCGTAGAGCCAGGTCTCGGTGCGGGCGGCTTCTTCCGCCGGCGGCAGATAGGTGAAGGTCAGGAAATAGCTGGAGATGAAATGCGCCCCGGCTTCCTCAAACGCCGCCTTGCGCTCGGCGTCGAGGAGCGCCGAGGCAGGATCCGCAAAACGGCTTTCCGGATAGGTCGAGGCTTCGTGGCGCTGCGCCTCGACGAAGATCGCCCAGCCGGAGCCGAGACGGCGGAAGGCGTTGTTGAGACGCCCGGCAACGGCGACCAGCTCGGCGGCAACGGCACTGTCGAGATCCGGGCCGCGGAAGCGTGCCGTGCGCTGGAACGATCCGTCCTTGTTGAGGACGGCGCCCTCACCGACGAGAGCGACCCAGGGCAGGTAGTCGGCGAGGCGGGCGGCGGCGCGGCGATATTCGGCAAGGTTCATCATGATGGCACCGTCCTCAGACCGACAGGTGACCGGGGATGCGCAGGTGGCGCCGGCCGACCTCGACGAAGAGCGGATCGCGCTTGGCCGCCCAGACGGCGGCGAAGTGGCCGATGGCCCAGATCGCGAGACCGACCAGCCAGAGGCGCAGGCCGAGCCCTACGGCCCCCGCCAGCGTTCCGTTCATGATGGCGATGGAGCGCGGAGCGCCGCCGAGCAGGATGTGCTCGGTCAAGGCGCGATGAACCGGAACGGTGAAGCCTGGCACCGCGTCGAGCTGTTCGTACCCGCCCGCCATCAGACCAGCGCCCCGCCGCCGAACGAGAAGAATGACAGGAAGAAGCTCGACGCGGCGAATGCGATCGACAGGCCGAAGACGATCTGGATCAGCCGGCGGAAGCCGCCCGAGGTGTCGCCGAAGGCCAGCGTCAGGCCGGTGACGATGATGATGATGACGGCGATGATCTTGGCGACCGGTCCTTCGATCGACTCAAGAATTGATTGCAGCGGCGCTTCCCACGGCATGGACGAGCCAGACGCGTGGGCGGCGGGCGCGAGGACTAGGCTGGTATAGGTAACGGCGACGGCCGTCGCGACATGGCGGCGGATGCGAAGTGCATGGCGGTTCATGAGGGATCTCCTGCTGGGTTGGGGGCTTGCGTTGCGGGGGTGATGCGGTAGTCGTCCTCCGGGCCGAGACCCTCGACACGGGCAAGCTCGACGAGCCGGCGCTGCGATCCGCGCCCGGCAAGCACTGCGACGAGATCGATGGTTTCGGCGATGAGCGCGCGCGGGACGGTGACGACGGCTTCCTGGATGAGCTGCTCGAGACGGCGCAGCGCGCCGATGCCGGTGCCGGCGTGAATGGTGCCGATGCCGCCAGGATGGCCGGTGCCCCACGCTTTCAGGAGGTCGAGGGCTTCGGACCCGCGCACCTCGCCGATCGGGATGCGGTCGGGGCGCAGGCGCAGGGAGGACCGGACCAGATCGGAGAGCGTCGCCACACCGTCCTTGGTGCGCATGGCGACGAGGTTTGGCGCGGCGCATTGCAGCTCGCGCGTATCCTCGATGATGACGACGCGGTCCGTGGTCTTCGCCACTTCGGCGAGCAGTGCGTTGGTCAGTGTAGTCTTGCCGGTCGAGGTGCCGCCGGCGACGAGAATGTTTGCGCGCGAGGCGATGGCCGCGCGCAGCGCCTCGGCCTGATCCGCCGACATGATGCCGCCGGCAACGTAGTGATCGAGTGTGAAGACAGCGATGGCAGGCTTGCGGATGGCGAAGGCAGGCGCCGCAACGATGGGTGGCAGCAAGCCTTCAAACCGCTCCCCCGTCTCGGGCAGTTCGGCGGAGACACGCGGGCTACCCGGATGAACTTCGGCGCCGACATGGTGTGCGACGAGACGGACGATGCGCTCGCCATCGGCGGGCGCCAGTCGTTCGCCCGTGTCGGAGAGACCTTCGGACAGGCAGTCGATCCAGAGCCGGCCGTCGGGATTGAGCATCACCTCGACGATCGACGGGTCTTCCAGAAACCGGGCGATCGCCGGCCCGAGGGCCGTGCGCAGCATGCGCGCACCGCGCGCGATCGCCTCCGACTTGTGGTGAGATGCCGCCATGTCGTCCCCTTGTGGTCAGGGACCGTTCAGCCGGCCCTGGATCGGGGACGATTAAAAGAGCCTGAAATTGGGCTGTTTCAACAAGTCTTTGTCGTAGTAGTAGCCTAGCGTGCAAATACAGGCGAACGGCGGCGCAGCCTTAAGTTTGAACTGTGTATGACCATGACTATTGGTCGATGTCCTCGGTCGAGCCTGCCTCAGATTCGGGAACGACATCGTCCGGAATCTCGCGCAGGAAACTTTGCCCCTGCTGCAGGCGTCGGCCGAGCGTTTCGATAAACCCCTCGTAGCGTTCCCGCCCCTTCACCTGAGCTGCGGCCTGCGCCTCACCGGCGAGCGGCGGCGTGACGGAAAGCCAGAAGCGCACGAACAGGGCGAGTGTCTCGGCGGTGACGCCGAGATCGCGCTCCAATCGCTGCACTTGCCGTGTCAACCGATCGAGACGGCGGGTGAGCGCGGCCTCGCGCTTGTCGGCGCCATCCGGCGACAGGAAGGAGGCAACGGCCGCCTCGACGATCGCGGAGCGCGAAATCTTCTTGCGATCGGCGAGGTCGGCGATCTGGCGCAGCATGTCGGGCGGGAAATACACATTCATGCGGTCGCGCATGGTTCAAAGCTCCATATTGTCGTTGGGGTCCATGGCGACCTGGCGAGCGATGCCGCTCATCCGGCGTCGCAGCGCCTGGCGCTGGCGGGCGGCGTCCTCCGGCTCGTCGTCGAGAAGGGCCGTAAATTCTTCGGCCGGATTCTGCTCCGTCGTCTCCTTGACGATCGCGACGTGCTCGGGCAGCTCGGGCTCGCGTCGCAGGCCGCTGTTGGCGGCGTCCTGCTCGGCCTTTCGGATCTCGGCCAGCAAGGCCGCGTCGGGTGCTTGCGGCTTCAGCTCCGTCCAGGGGTCCTTTCGCGCGGTTCGGCTTGTCTTGGCCGGATCGGGCGGTGGTAGCACCCGCTCGGCGAAGCGCTTGTCCTCGAAATAGCGCGCCTTCTTGGCCCGGATCGGCGGCGTGGCCGCCAGCATGACGATCTCATCGGTGGGCGGAAGCTGCATGATCTCGCCCGGCGTCAGCAGCGGCCGGGCGGTTTCGGAGCGCGAGACCATCAAATGCCCTAGCCACGGCGACAGCCGATGGCCGGCATAGTTCTTCATCGCCTTCATCTCGGTCGCGGTGCCGAGCGCGTCCGAGACGCGCTTCGCCGTGCGCTCGTCGTTGGTAGCGAAGCTGACGCGCACATGGCAGTTGTCGAGGATCGAGTTGTTGGCGCCGTAGGCTTTCTCGATCTGGTTCAGGGACTGGGCGATCAGGAAGGCCTTCATGCCGTAGCCGGCCATGAAGGCGAGCGCGCTCTCGAAGAAGTCGAGACGGCCGAGCGCTGGAAACTCGTCGAGCATCATCAGCACGCGATGGCGGCGCGTCTCGGCATGTAGGTCCTCGGTCAACCGCCGGCCGATCTGGTTGAGCACGAGACGGATCAGCGGCTTGGTGCGCGAAATGTCCGAGGGCGGCACGACGAGATAGAGGGTGGCCGGGCGCGCATCTTCGATCAGATCGGCGATGCGCCAGTCGCAGCGTCGGGTCACTTCGGCAACGACCGGATCGCGATAGAGCCCGAGGAACGACATGGCCGTCGACAGCACGCCGGAGCGTTCGTTGTCGGATTTGTTGAGGAGTTCGCGCGCCGTCGACGCAATGACCGGGTGTGGGCCGGCTTCGCCGAGATGCGGCGTGGTCATCATCGCCGCAAGCGTCGTCTCGATCGGACGTTTCGGATCGGACAGGAACCCGGCGACGCCGGCCAGCGTCTTGTCCTTCTCGGCATACAGAACGTGGAGGATCGCGCCGACCAGCAGCGAGTGGCTTGTCTTTTCCCAATGATTGCGCTTTTCCAGCGAGCCTTCGGGATCGACGAGCACGTCAGCGACGTTCTGGACGTCGCGCACCTCCCATTCGCCGCGACGCACCTCGAGCAGCGGATTGTAGGCGGCTGATTTAGGGTTGGTCGGATCGAAGAGCAGCACGCGGCCGTGCTTTGACCGGAAGCCGGCGGTGAGCTGCCAGTTCTCCCCCTTGATGTCGTGAACGATGGCAGAGCCCGGCCAGGTCAGCAGTGAGGGAACCACCAAGCCCACGCCCTTGCCGGATCGGGTCGGTGCGAAGCACAGGACGTGCTCGGGACCGTCATGACGCAGGTAGTCGCGCTCGAGTTTTCCGAGCACGACGCCGTCGGGGTTGAGCAATCCTGCCGCCTTGACCTCGTCGCGCTCAGCCCATCGCGCGGAGCCATAGGTCTCGACATTCTTCTGTTCGCGGGCGCGCCAGATCGACATGCCGATGGCGACGGCAATGGCGATGAAGCCGCCGGATGCTGCGATAATGCCGCCTCTGGCGAAGACGTTCGGCGCGTAGACGTCGAAGAAGTACCACCACCAGAAGATCGCCGGCGGATAATAGATCGGGGCGCCGGCGAGTACGAACCAGGGCGTGCCGAGCTGCGCCTGATAGCCGAGCTGCCAGGCCACATACTGCGTCGCGCCCCACGTCGTGACGAGGACGATCAGGAAGACGGTGAGGATCTGGCCCCAGAGTATTTTGGTGGCGGACATGGGTGTGCTTCCGGGCAAATACCCGGCAGATCGAGCCTCGAAACCGCCATGACAAGAGCGAGAATAGAACTGTCGAATAAACGGATAGCATAGCGTGCATATCGGAAAAGCTGGTGCGTTCGCGATGTAGCATAGGGCCGAGAAAGATGTTGGGATTGCGCAGTTTTGGTTGGTGGCGGTTCTCAGTCTCCACGGGGCTGTGCGCGGAGTTCCGAGTCATCCTGATCCTTGTTAGGGTGAAAGCATGAAGCTCGCTGGCTGATCGGGAATGGAACGGCCCATGGGTGAAGGCCTCCAAAAGGGGGACTGGGAGCGCTTCCGTGCCTTGGGGAGCGTGCCGGAGGGGATTCGGGAAGTCGTGCTCGGATCATGGATCCGGTCGCGCAGTGATGGAGGGCTGTATTCGCTTCAGCAGGCGCCATCCTTGGCTCTGGATGAACTGAACCGGCGCCGGTCGAGGAACTGGCGCCTGCGCCGAGCGGCAGAGAGCGCGGTGCGACAGGCGGGCGACATGCTTGAGGATGCCGGCGCCATGCTCCTGCTTTGCGATGGCGGCGGCGTCATTCTCGAGGCGGCGGGCGACGCGCGCATCCGGTCGCGCGGCGAGGAGAACCATCTCCATCCCGGCGGACTGTGGGCGGAAACTGCGATCGGCACCAATGCGATCGGCACGGCGCTGCATCTGGGCGCGCCTGTCACCATCGGCAGCGTCGAGCATTTCTGCGAGGCGATCCAGCGTTGGTCCTGTGCGGCGGCGCCCGTGCGAGATCCGGTGGACGGGCGGGTTCTAGGCGTTGTGGATGTCTCGGCCCCGTCCGATGAACACATGCGGCAGGGCGCGGCGCTCGCCGTCGGTCTCGCGCTGCAGATCGAGGAGACGCTGCGTGGAACGATGTTGCAGGAGCGCGAGCGGCTCATCAGACGGCTGCTCGATGCGGCAGGGTCCCTTGACCGCGACAGGATCCTGGTTGACCGCCACGGCCGCAGGATCTGGGCTTCGCACGACAGCAGGTGGATCGATGCAAGGCTCGTCTCGGTCGCCGATCTGCTGGATGAGGCGAGCCTCCATGAGGATGCCCGCGTGCTTGCCGAACGGATCCGCGAGGGCCTGCCCGACGCCGACGTGGAGGTGATCTCGGAGGAGGGCGAAGTGCAGGGGTTGATTATTTCTTTCGCGGATCGCCGAGGGGGACAGCGCCATACCGAGCGAGAGCGGTCTGACAGCGGGGAAACGCTGCGCGATCGCGAACGGGCCCATGTTCTCGACACGGTCGCCGAATGCGACGGCAATCTGAGCGAGACGGCGCGGCGTCTCGGGATTTCACGCTCGACGCTCTATCTCAAGCTCGAGCAATATGGCGTCTCGCGTCGGCGCTGAATCAGGCTCCACGATTCAGGGATGAATTCGTTCGTCTTCGGCGCGCGTCTGCCAGGCCCGCCTGTCCGAAAATCGGACAGGCGGGG
>SR_TP_S13solDRAFT_1000574_pt1 | contig 14113 bp, 11 predicted proteins | sample SodReaTP_S13sol_FD_11159 | JGI IMG/M metagenome (IMG submission 11159)
GACAAGTTGCGGGCCTACTGGCAGGACACCACCGGCCTGTCCATCGCGGGCTTCGGCTTCGCCGCCCCGCTGCTGCGTCCCTTCCTGCCCGAGGCCGCGCGCGTCACCGCCCTGATGCCCGCCCAGCAAGGCGTCATGCACTGGCCTGCGGAATCGGCCAATCATTCTGTTCTGGTCGAGGAAACCAACTGGCCACTGGCCACCGGAACAATCGACAGGCTGGTTTTCCTGCACGGGCTGGAAACATCGGACCGCCCCGCCGCCCTGCTGGAGGACGCGGCACGCGTTCTGAAAACAGGGGCCGAGGCTGTGTTCATCCTGCCCAACCGCTCGGGCCTTTGGGCGCGACATGATGGCACACCCTTCGCGCTGGGACGTCCCTATTCGCTGGGCCAGATCGAGGCGCAACTGCAAGATCACGGCTTCGTGCTGGAAAACCATTCTGCCGCAATGTTTTTCCCGCCCCGCGACACCGCGCGCTGGCTGCGATGGGCCATGACCATGGAACGGGTCGGGCAAAAGCTGTCGCGCTATCATGCGGGCGGTGTGCTGATCGTGCAGGCAAGGCGCGTCAGCGACACGCCCGGAACAACAGGGCTTGTGGTCAAATCGCGCAAACCCCTGCGCGTTCTGGACGGGGTGACCCAGCCGGGCGCGCGTCCGGCATGGTAGCCGATGTCGCGCCGATCCGGGCAGATCAACGACATTCGTGGCCGTGCGGGGAATCAGCGCGATCAGCACCTGCCCGCCACGCGGGACTTCCCCTTCTGGTTGCGCAAACAAGCTTGCAGAGCGTTTGAAACCGCGTCGAAACCGGAAAGCGGGGTAATTTTATGACCCTGTTCATCAAGAACAGGTTACCTTCGCGGTTGCGGCAGAAATGGACCTCTGCTAAACCCGCGCCGACCTTACATGCCGCGTAACTGTAGCATTCATGACATCGGGCCAGCGCGAGGCTTGATGAAAACCAAGATGGAAGGGTGGACGTGTCCGAACCAGCTTCGATCTCCTCCGGCATTGCTGCGCGCTATGCCACTGCAATTTTTGAGTTGGCGAAAGAGTCAAAATCACTCAAAACCCTTGAAGCCGATGTTGACGCGCTGGATGGCGCGCTGACCGAAAGCGCTGATCTGCGCAACCTTATCACATCGCCCGTCTATACGCGCGATCAGGTTGCCACTGCGATCACTGCAATCGCCAAGAAAATGAAACTGTCGCAGGCTGTGGCCGGTGCACTTGGACTTATGGCCCAGAAGCGCCGCCTGTTTGCCCTGCCGCAGGTGCTGTCTGCATTGCGCACCCGCATCGCCGACGAGAAAGGCGAGGTCACAGCCGAAGTGATCGCCGCACAGCCCCTGTCGAAAGCGCAGGAAACAGATCTTGTCAAAACGCTGAAAGCGCGTATTGGCAAGGATATCAAACTTAAACTGGCCGTCGATGAGTCCCTTATCGGCGGTCTTGTCATCAAGGTGGGCTCGCAAATGATCGACACGTCGATCCGCGCGCAGCTCGCGGCCCTCAAGAACAGTATGAAAGAGGTCGGATAAATGGGTATCCAAGCAGCTGAGATCTCTGCGATCCTGAAAGAGCAGATCAAGAACTTCGGTCAGGATGTCGAAGTCGCAGAAATTGGCCGTGTGCTGTCCGTTGGGGACGGTATTGCGCGTGTCCACGGGCTGGACAATGTCCAAGCCGGCGAGATGGTCGAATTTCCGGGCGGTGTGCGCGGTATGGCGTTGAACCTCGAAGCCGACAATGTCGGTATCGTGATCTTCGGCGACGACCGTGGCATCAAGGAAGGTGACACCGTCAAGCGCACGAAATCCATCGTGGACGTGCCTGTGGGTGACGCACTGCTGGGCCGTGTTGTTGACGGCCTTGGCAACCCGATTGACGGCAAAGGCCCCATTGCGACCTCGCAGCGCAGCGTTGCAGACGTGAAGGCCCCCGGCATCATCCCGCGGAAATCGGTGCATGAGCCGATGGCAACCGGCCTGAAATCCGTGGACGCCATGATCCCGATTGGCCGTGGCCAGCGCGAATTGATCATTGGCGACCGCCAGACCGGCAAAACCGCTGTGGCGCTGGACACCATTCTGAACCAGAAAAGCTATAACGAAGCGGCTGGCGACGACGAGTCCAAGAAACTGTATTGCGTGTATGTCGCCATCGGTCAGAAGCGTTCGACCGTTGCGCAGCTGGTGAAGAAGCTGGAAGAAACCGGCGCGATCGAATATTCGATCGTCGTGGCCGCAACCGCATCCGACCCCGCCCCCATGCAGTTCCTGGCCCCCTATGCCGCGACTGCTATGGCCGAACATTTCCGCGACAACGGCCGCCATGCGCTGATCATCTATGATGATTTGTCCAAACAGGCTGTTGCCTACCGCCAGATGTCGCTTCTGCTGCGCCGCCCACCGGGCCGCGAAGCTTACCCCGGTGACGTGTTCTACCTGCACTCCCGCCTGTTGGAGCGTTCGGCAAAACTGAACGAAGATCACGGCGCAGGGTCGTTGACGGCGCTGCCGATCATCGAAACCCAAGGCGGCGACGTGTCGGCCTTTATTCCGACCAACGTTATCTCGATCACCGATGGCCAGATATTCCTTGAAACCGAACTGTTCTATCAAGGTATCCGCCCTGCTGTGAACACCGGTCTGTCCGTGTCGCGCGTGGGGTCATCGGCACAAACCGACGCCATGAAATCCGTTGCGGGTCCGGTCAAACTGGAACTGGCGCAATACCGCGAAATGGCGGCGTTTGCACAATTCGGGTCCGATCTGGATGCGTCCACCCAGCGCCTGCTGAACCGTGGCGCGCGCCTGACCGAGCTGATGAAGCAAGGCCAGTATTCGCCCATGACCAACGCCGAGATTGTCTGCGTCATCTTTGCAGGCACCCAAGGCTATCTGGACAAGGTTGCGGTCAAGGACGTGGGCCGTTTCGAAGCTGGTCTGCTGGCCCATCTGCGGGGCAGCCACAAAGCGCTTCTGGACGATATCACCGTCAATGACCGCAAGGTCAAAGGTGATCTGGAAGAGAAAATCCGCGCCGCACTGGATGAATTCGCGAAAGACTTCGCCTAAGGGCGTGGTGATAGGAGCAGCGAATGGCAAACCTAAAGGACCTCAAAAACCGGATCTCTAGCGTTAAATCGACGCGCAAGATCACGAAGGCCATGCAAATGGTCGCGGCTGCAAAACTGCGCCGCGCCCAGGATGCAGCCGAAGCGGCGCGTCCTTATGCCCAGCGTATGGCAGATGTGGTCAATGGCCTTGCGGCGTCCGTCGCAGGGTCTGAAACGGCCCCGAAACTACTGGCAGGAACCGGGTCTGAACAGACCCACCTTCTGGTCGTGATGACCGCCGAACGTGGCCTTTGCGGGGGCTTCAACTCCTCCATCGTGAAGGCGGCGCGGGTGCTTGCGGCCAAATTGCTGGACGAAGGCAAGACCGTCAAAATCCTGACAGTCGGCAAAAAGGGCCGCGAACAACTGCGGCGCGACCTGTCTGCCCATCTGGTTGGGCATGTCGACCTAAGCGAAGTCAAGCGCGTCGGATATGAAAACGCTGCGGATATTTCCAAACGCGTGTTTGAAATGTTCGATGCCGGCGAATTCGACGTTGCGACGATCTTCTACAACCGCTTTGAATCGGTGATCAGTCAGGTTCCGACACCGCAGCAGATCATTCCAGCCGAAGTGCCCGAGGCGGGTGCGGCAAATTCCGAGATGCTCTATGAATACGAGCCATCGGAAGAGGCCATTCTGGAAGACCTGCTGCCACGGTCCGTGACCACGCAGATCTTCACCGCACTTCTGGAAAATGCGGCGTCTGAACAAGGTGCACGGATGTCAGCGATGGACAACGCCACGCGCAATGCGGGCGACATGATCGACCGCCTGACCATCCAGTATAACCGCTCGCGTCAGGCCGCGATCACCAAAGAGCTTATCGAGATCATTTCGGGCGCGGAAGCGCTCTGACGAACCCGGAGAGACATATAATGGCTTCAAATGGCAAAATCACACAGGTGATCGGCGCCGTCGTCGACGTGCAGTTCGACGGCGACCTGCCCCCCATCCTGAACGCGCTGGAAACCGACAATAACGGCAAGCGGCTGGTGCTGGAAGTGGCGCAGCACCTTGGTGAAAGCACTGTGCGCACAATCGCTATGGACGCAACCGAAGGGTTGGTCCGCGGCCAAGCCGTCACCGACACGGGCGAGCCGATCATGGTTCCCGTGGGCGATGCAACGCTGGGCCGCATTCTGAACGTGGTTGGCGAACCCGTGGACGAAGGCGCGCCGATCAAGGCGACCGAACGCCGCGCAATTCACCAGCCCGCCCCCGGTTTCGACGCACAATCGACCGAGTCGGAAATTCTGGTGACCGGCATCAAGGTTATCGACCTGCTGGCCCCCTACTCCAAGGGTGGCAAGATTGGCCTGTTCGGTGGTGCCGGTGTGGGCAAGACCGTGTTGATCATGGAACTGATCAACAACATCGCAAAAGTGCATTCGGGCTATTCGGTGTTTGCCGGTGTGGGCGAACGGACCCGCGAAGGCAACGACCTGTATCACGAGATGATGGAATCCGGTGTTATCAACATTGATAACCTGTCGGAGTCCAAAGTGGCGCTGGTTTACGGCCAGATGAACGAACCCCCCGGTGCGCGTGCGCGTGTTGCCCTGACCGGCCTGACACTGGCCGAGCAGTTCCGCGACCAGTCGGGCACCGACGTTCTGTTCTTCGTGGACAACATCTTCCGCTTCACACAAGCCGGTTCGGAAGTGTCGGCACTTCTGGGCCGTATCCCGTCCGCTGTGGGCTACCAGCCAACACTGGCCACCGATATGGGCGCACTGCAGGAACGCATCACCTCGACCAAGGCTGGCTCGATCACCTCGGTGCAGGCGATTTATGTGCCTGCAGATGACTTGACCGACCCTGCGCCGGCCACATCCTTTGCCCACCTTGACGCGACAACCGTTTTGTCGCGTGCGATTTCGGAATTGGGCATCTACCCCGCTGTGGACCCGCTCGATTCCAACTCGCGCCTGATGGACCCGACCTATATCGGGGACGAACATTATCAGGTTGCCCGCGATGTGCAGGGTATCTTGCAGCGCTACAAGTCGCTTCAGGACATCATCGCCATCCTTGGCATGGACGAATTGTCGGAAGAAGACAAAATGACCGTGGCCCGCGCGCGCAAAATCCAGCGCTTCCTGTCGCAGCCCTTCGACGTGGCAAAAGTGTTCACCGGCTCGGACGGGATTCAGGTGCCGCTGGAAAAAACCATTGCATCGTTCAAGGCCGTTGTCGCAGGTGAATACGACCACTTGCCGGAAGCTGCCTTCTACATGGTGGGCGACATTGACGATGTGATCGCAAAAGCCGAGAAGCTGGCCGCTGCGGCCTAAGGGGGGCCTTATGGCTGATATGATGCAATTCGATCTGGTCTCTCCTGAACGGAAGCTTGCTTCTGTTCAGGCCCGTGCGGTGCAGATTCCTGCCGCCGAAGGGGACCTGACAGCGATGCCTGACCATGCGCCACTGATCACCACCCTGCGCCCCGGCGTTCTGGTGGTCGAGGGTGCAGACGGGGAAACCCGCTTTGCCGTCACGGGGGGCTTTGCCGAAATCACCCCAAAGGCGACATCGGTTCTTGCGGAACGGGCCTATCCCATGGGACCCGAAGGCCGTGACGCGCTGCAAGCCCTGCTGGACGAGATGCGCGCCAAGGCGGCATCTGCCGAAGGCAATGACCGCGACGCGCTGAACAAAACAGCCGATGATCTGGCGCAAACCATCGCGGCAATGCCCTGACCCACGGTCCACAAATGCACAAAAAGCCCCGCTGCATTGCCGCACGCGGGGCTTTTTCATGCTTCAGACGGGAATTGACACTGCTTGAATGTCGGTGCGCGTTCCCTTGGGCGGGGGCTTAGAGCGGGTTGCTCAAAAGTGGTAACCGGTTTTGAGCCGCTCGAACTTACGAAATCAATGAGTTAGAGTATGTGGCGAGAATGCGAATGAACGCTACATGCACTAGCCTTATCGCGCGCAGCTTGGCATTCAGCGCCCGTCAGGGCCGTCCGGGTCCCCGCCGCCACCGGCATCCGTTTCCGATATCTCATCATGCTGCATGGTCTTTGGCTGGGCAGGTTCGGGCGGGGTTTCAGGCGCTTGTGGTGCTGGCACGTCGCCGCGCAACGCTTCGGGGTTACGCAGCCAGATATCGCGCTGCGCGAAGGGAATTTCCAGCCCTTCCTGTTTGAAACGCTCGGCGATCTGGTGGCGCACCTCGGTGCGCACGGCCATTCCCAACCCGACATCACTGATAACAATACGCAGTTCAAATTCCAGCGAATCCGCGCCAAAATTGGTAAAATGCACAGCCGGTGCCGGGTCCAGCAGGGCCAGCGGCTGTGCGTCACCAATCTCTTTCAGGATGCGTTCAACCTTGCGCGTATCGGACCCGTAGGCCACGCCGACAGGAATGATGACGCGCCCGGTCTGGCTAAACCGCGTCCAGTTCGTCACGGTGCCCGAAATCAGGTCGGCATTGGGCACAATCACATCTGTCCGGTCAAAGGTTTCGATGATCGTAGACCGCACCGAGATTGAACGCACTGTCCCCATCGTGGTGCCAACCTCAATCCAGTCGCCTTCGGCCACAGGGCGTTCGATCAACAAAATCAGCCCCGAAATGAAATTCGAAACAATGTTTTGCAGACCGAAACCGATGCCCACTGACAAGGCCCCTGCCACAATCGCAAGGCCGGACAGGTCAATGCCCGCAGTCGAAATCGCCACCAACGCGGCAATGAAAATCCCGACATAACCTGTGCCGGAGATCACCGCCTTCTGGCCGCCCTTGTCGATCTTGGTTTTTGGCAGCACGGTCGAGCCAAGCGCGCCTTGCACCAAGCGTGTCAGCATGTAGCCGATTGAAAAGACAATGACGAAACTGAAAATATTGGTCGGTGAAATCCGCGTTTCCCCGATGCGGAATCCTTCGCGCAAAAGCTGCCACAGTTCCAGCAATTCGGTCAGCCGGACGCCCCAGACCAGCGCGAAGACCGGCAAGGACAATAGCACCAGCGCAAAACTGACAAGCGCAGGAATTAACGCATCGGGATCATCATGTTTGCGCCCGGTTACCATATCATGCACATCGGCAACCAGTTGCGAGATGAAGATCAGCAGCGCAACGATCCACAAGGAAATGACTGCCGGAAACAACACGGCTTCAGCCGCCTGAACATACCCGATCGCGGCGAATACAGGTGCCCCGGCCCCAATGACAATGGCCCCGCGCCCAAGGATATTAATCATCCTGTCGAAAAAGCGCCGCTCCTCGCCTTGTTCGGTGCAAAGTTTGGCGTGCAGCGTCATCAGCGATCCAAACCGGACCAACACAAGCCCCGCCAGCACGATAATCGGGAACAGGATTACGGAGTTCGCGGCATCAGTCTGGACATCAGGGTTGATGTATTCCAGCACCATCAGCCCTGCACCAACGATCAGCCCCATAAGATGGGACAGAAACCGCCCTTCGCGGCGGCGGGCCTCTGGCAGTTTCAAGGGCATTTGCGGGGTGTCAACAACCGGAAAAATCTCTCCTCCGGCCCAACGCGCTGAAAAATAGATGATCCCGAAACCAATCAGCGCTGTCGTCAGATCACTGCCGATATCACCAATCAACCCTGTCAGGTCCAATGCAACAGCGACCGCCAGAACCGCAGTCACAGGCACAACAATCTGCGCAAGCGATGCGACTTCTGCGAACACACGCTTGCTTTTGCGCGCGCTGCCTTCTCGCAACAGCTTGGCCACAGCAGTTTCGATCCAGTGCCGCCCCCGCAACAGCACAAACCCTGCGAAACCGAACAGCAGCAGTACAATCGGCAGGTTGGAGCGGAATTCACGTTGTGCGGCCGGGTCCTCTAGCGCGCCGACAACCTGCGTATAGAAGGTGAAGCTGCGCCCCCACACGGCATCAGCAGCCGCAATCCAGTTTACAGGGTTCAAAGGGGAGGGCCACAGTTCCAGCAATGCCTCGGCCTGACGTTCACGCAAGATGACGTCAATCTGGCGTATCAACCCGTCGGCACGGCGGAACGCCTCTTGTGCGGCAATTCCGGGCGCTTGCAGGGCGGTCAACTGCTCGCTCAACTCGGCACGGCGCGACGCGATTTCCGGCGCTTCGCTCGCGCCATCCTCGGGGACGGCGCCAAGCGCTGAAATCTGCTCTCTCAGATTGGCGATGCGGGACTGGTTCGCATCCTGTGCGGCCAGAAAACGCGACCGGAAGGTGACAAGTTCCTGACGCAGGTCATTCAGGACCTCATCCGTTGCCACGCCTGCATCAATGACACGCTCCGCCTGATTGGCGAAGCTGCGCCATTCATCGTAGTCGGGCGCGGTCGCAGTGGATTGCTCGGTCGATTGCGCCAGAACCGCATTCGGGGCTGCGACACTGGCCATGGCACAGAACAGCGCCAGAATACAAAGCCTGATCACCTGCATATCGGACCGCGATCAGGCATCAAACACAGAAGGAAGTGCGCGCTGCTCTCGGTCCAGCCAGTCGGGAACCGGCAGCGCCTTGCTGCGCAGGAAATCCGGGTTGAACAGTTTGGACTGATAGCGTGTGCCATAATCACACAGGATCGTCACAATCACATGCCCCGGCCCCATATCGCGGGCCATGCGCACCGCACCGGCCACATTCACCCCCGAAGACCCGCCAAGGCACAGCCCTTCTTCGGACAGCAGGTCAAAGACATAAGGCAGCGCTTCCTCGTCCGGGATCTGCGCACAGAAATCGGGGGTAAAGCCGTCCAGATTGGCGGTCACCCGCCCCTGCCCGATCCCTTCGGTAATGGACCCGCCTTCGGATTTGAATTCGCCGCTGGTGTAGAAACTGTACAACGCCGCCCCCATGGGGTCTGCAAGGCCGATTTTCACGCCCTTGGGCTGCAACGCCTGCGCAACACCTGCCAGTGTCCCACCAGAGCCTACGGCACAAATAAACCCGTCAACACGCCCGTCAGTCTGCGCCCATATTTCCGGCGCGGTGGTTTCGACATGGGCCTGACGATTGGCGACATTGTCGAACTGGTTCGCCCAGATTGCGCCATTCGGTTCAGTTTTCGCCAACGCTTCGGCCAGACGACCGGAATAGCGCACATAGTTATTGGGGTTGCGATAAGGGGCGGCGGGAACCTCGACCAGTTCCGCGCCTGCCAGACGCAGCATGTCCTTCTTTTCCTGACTTTGGGTTTCAGGAATGACAATTACAGTGCGAAACCCCATTGACGCCCCCACAAGCGCCAGCCCGATGCCGGTGTTTCCCGCCGTCCCTTCGACGATCGTGCCGCCCGGTTTCAGCGCCCCGCGTGCGACCGCGTCACGGATAATATACAGCGCAGCGCGATCCTTGACCGACTGGCCGGGGTTCAGAAATTCCGCCTTCCCAAGGATTTCACATCCTGTCGCATCACTGGCTTTGTTCAGCCGGATCAACGGCGTGTTTCCAATAGCCTCTGCAAGGTTTGCGTGGCGCTTCATCAAGGTTCTCCAGAATTCAAGGCAGTGGAAGCCAATGCGCGGCGCAGCATCCAAACCTTGGCCAAACTATGGCCGGACGCAGCAACGCGCTGTCAAATCCGCCCGTAACGCTTTGCGGTGCGGGCGTAAAGCCATAGGCCGAAACTACCAAGCAAAAGTGATGCGATATATTCCAGCGGGTTGATGGTCAGGGCTTGCAGGTCACCTTGCACAAGCGCCAGAACGGCCCATACGAATGCGACCAGACTGGCCAGAAAGGACAGGGCCAGCACCAGAACCGACGCGCGGTCCCCCAACAACAGCAAGACCGCGCCCAGCAATCCCAACCAGATCCCCAAAGTCACCGCGAACGAGGACCAGTCGGGCAGTGCTGTCAGAAAATCACCCAGCCCGAACGGGGCCGGCAACGCAAACAGCGCGCCCAGCCCGTCATAGCGCGCGACCACATATTCCAATGCCAGCAATGCGAAACAGGCCGTCCCGACGACACCGAACACCGTTACCAATAGACCCCGCGCCCGTTTTTCCGCCATAATACACTCCTGCAACTATTTAGTGCAGATTGCCTTGGGACGCTGTCGGTGTCCACCCCCAAGGACGAAGGGCACAGGCCCCTGCATATATAAAAACATGGCAAGGACCGGACCTGCTGTCAGCCGCCGGACCGGCAAACCATACCGGACCAAACGGCTATCCCAAACCGCGGACAGGCACTTCGCATTTGACCGCAGAACTGGCGACAACGCAGCGCAAACGCCAAAAAAATGCCCTGCTGATTGTCAGCAGGGCATAACTTGAAACATGTGTCGTCGGTGTTCAGGCCGCCAGAAGTGCCCGCACTTCATTTTCCTTCAATGTCAGGCGTGCCGCGACATAGGCATCCTGCCCCGAGATGCTGGACAATTCGGGAAACAGTGTCAGCAATTCGGCGCGCTGCATGTCATCCATGCCGCCCAAAGTTTTCTGGCCGGGCTGGAAACTCTCGCTCCAGGCGCCTTCACCACGAATAATCTGATGGCTGTTGAACATGACATGAACATAGGTCACGGCGTCCGTGTCCCGCTCGATCCCCGGCTGGCCGACCAGATGGATCGCAGGAACAAGAACCTCATGCTCGCCAAACAGCAATTCCGCATTCTGTCCTGCAATCAGGACGCGGTGCCATGGCGATACACGCAGATCACGCTGTGGCAGACCGTTGCCTAGCGCACCGGCGCGAATGATCACCGCGTTATAGTCCGGGTTTTCCGCCAGATCATGTGCGCTTAGCGCACGCGTGCCAGACCAGACAACGGGCATATACCCACTGTCGCGCGTCATCACCAGATCGCCTGCCTTGATCTGTTCCACCGGCTTGCGCCCCTCGGCGGTGTCAATCAGCGTGCCTGCAACAAAACAGGGGATTGTAACCTCATCATCGTCGCTTAGCTTGTTTTCGCCGTCGCTGCCTTCGGTAATCGCGGATTCAGGCGTCGGTACAGACGCAACTTCGATGGACTGAATATCACCGGGCGCCCAAGGATCATCTGTGTTGAACCGGTCACTTGGCGAAATGAAGGAAATTTCTGAACCATCGTCTGCGGTCAGGGTGAAACCGATTGTCTGGCCGAATTGGGTAAACGTTTCGCCCGTGTCAGGGTCGATCTTCGTAAAGCCGCCCCAGAAATTATAAATCTCGCTGACTTGATACTCGACGCCATCGATTTCGGTTGTCGACCCTAGCGGGATCGATTGGTCAAGTGTCCCCTCCGGGCGCTCGAATTCAACACCGTCCAGAACCTCTTGAAGGTCGGACTGTGCCAGATCAGGATCAAAATTGAATATCGTACCTACGCTGTCTGCGTCGACGCCGGCCCCACCCAGCCTGATCAGGTCATTGATTGTCACCGACATTGTCTCTCACCCTTATTTTGCACATTGTCGTCACTGTCCGAACCCATATTCATTCCAAAGTTGGATGAAACAAAGATTAACACAAACAACAACAGGCCAACGTGCATACTAGCCGTTAAGTTTCAGCCCTACACCCAGATTAAGGCAATATAACGGCAATAATTTTTGATACAAAGCTAAAATCAATAGGATAAGGTCTGTTGTGCGGACAAAAGATCACAATGCAGGCGATTGTTGCGAAATGCTAAACACTGCACCTCGCTTCTTCGCTTCCTGCCAAGATCATTTCCTTAAGCTTCCGGCCGCCAAAGTGCGGAATCAGCCAAATGTTGTACGATGGCACCACCACAGTATGCGGCCACGCCATCGCAATTCACAGGTTTAAGCAAGAATACGACGATACAAATGCCATGATGCATGGCCCAGCACAGGCAACACAATGAACAGCCCTAAAAACATAGGAAGCATTGCCGCAAACAGCATCGCCGCGATAATTGCCGCCCATATCGCCATCACCCAAAGGTTTTGCATGACCGCCTGAAAGGACGTGATCATTGCGGTGATGAAATCGACCTCCTTGTCCAGCAGCAATGGCAGGCTGATGACCGACAATGCGAACAACACCGCCGCCATGCTGCCCCCAATGGCCCCACCCACCAGCAGCATCATCAGACCCGGCCCCGACAAAAGCATGTCGAATGTGGAACTTGTGATCGGGCGCAGGCCGAAAAACAGCGCAAAAATCGTGTGCGCGACAAAAACCCAGAACATGAAGGCCAGCATGATGACCATGGCCATGGACGGCACCTGACGGTCGCGCTGCGCGAATACGCATCCTGCGACAGCGCCCCAGTTCAACGCCTTGCCCTGTTCGATACGGCGGCTGACCTCATACAGGCCGGTTGCCGCGAAGGGTGCGATCAGCGGGAAGCCCACAGCAATGGGAATGAACCACCAGCTTTGACCGGACGCCAGAAACACCGCATAGAGCACCAGCCCCCCCAACACATAGACCAGCGAAAACGCCAGCCCGAAAAGTGGCGCCTGTTTGAAATCCGACCAGCCTGCGCGCAAGGACGCAGTTAGATCGGCGGGGGTAATCGTGCCAGGTGCGGGTATGCTGGATGGGGGCAAATGCGTGCTTTGGCTTGAATTGTCGATCATACTATCCTCCGTTCCCTGAACGAAAGGATAGGACTGCGACATAATGTCATGCAAGCAAATTCAGCTTGTCGCGCTGGCGTTTCAACCCGACCACCGGTCTGGCACGCAAGCGGCAGACATCACTCTGTGGCATTCGCCTCGGCGCGCGATTTGCCGGACACATCCAGCGCAAGCGTAGCTGCCATAAACCCGTCAAGCGCACCATCCAGAACGCCTTGGGTGTCGGATGTTTCATGCGATGTGCGCAAATCCTTCACCATCTGGTAGGGGTGCAGCACATAGGACCGGATCTGGTTGCCCCAGCCCGCATCCCCTTTCGCATCATGCGCCGCCTCAATCGCTTCGGTGCGCTTGCGCAATTCCATTTCATACAGCCGCGATTTCAGCGCATTCATCGCAATTTCGCGGTTCTGGTGCTGTGATTTCTGGCTGGATGTGGTGACAATGCCCGTGGGGATATGGGTAATCCGCACAGCCGAGTCGGTGGTGTTGACGTGCTGGCCGCCCGCCCCGGATGACCGGTAGGTGTCAATCCGGATGTCAGACGGGTTGATGTCAATCTCGATATTCTCATCCACCACCGGATAGACCCAGACCGAACTGAACGATGTGTGCCGCCGCGCCGACCCGTCAAAGGGTGATATCCGCACCAGACGGTGCACACCGGATTCCGACTTCAGCCAGCCATAGGCGTTATGCCCCGAAATCTTGTAGGCCACGGACCGGATGCCCGCTTCCTCGCCCGCGCTTTCGGACATCAGTTCAACTGTGTAGCCCTTCTTCTCGGCCCAGCGCACATACATCCGCGCCAGCATCGACGCCCAGTCACAGCTTTCGGTGCCGCCCGCGCCCGCGTTGATTTCAAGGAAGGTGTCGTTGCTGTCCGCCTCGCCGTTCAGCAGGGCTTCCAACTCTTTGGCGGCGGCGGATTTGGCCAGTTTGCGCAGCTCTTCCTCGGCCTCGGCCACAACTTCGGTGTCGCCTTCGGCTTCGCCCAACTCGATCAGGCCGATCTGGTCTTCCAGTTCCTGCGCGATGCCGCGATATGTGCCCAGCGCATCCGCCAGAAGGCGGCGGTCGCGCATCAGGGCCTGCGCCCGGGCGGGATCGTTCCACAGGTCGGGGTTTTCGGTCATCGCATCGAATTCTTCCAGCCGGTGCGGTGCGGTTTCGATATCCATCCGTTGACCAAGCAAGGCCAGTGATTTGCGGATCGCGTCAATGGTGCTAAGCGTCTCTGCGCGCATGGGTATCGTCCATTCCTGAAGCTGAAGGCTGGGCCTGTCCATAGCGCGACGACGCATCAGGGGCAAGCCACCCGACCTGTGATCATGCATGCCAGCTGCCGGTTCTTTGCCTGAAACCACGCCGGCATCAGCGGGTGTGGTGGGTGTTGGGGTGAAGGGGCGTTGAAGAAAACCCCAAGGCGCGGAGCAAAGGGCGCAGCCCGCCGCGCCATCGGCGGGCCGTCCCGCG
>SR_TP_S13solDRAFT_1000575_pt1 | contig 14097 bp, 14 predicted proteins | sample SodReaTP_S13sol_FD_11159 | JGI IMG/M metagenome (IMG submission 11159)
TGTATTCGCGTTTCGGCTATGCGTTCACGCAGCCTGTCGGGTCCCCCTACCCGCCGATTCTGGACATGCACACCATTGACGGCGCCATCACCATTGATGGCGCAGGCGGGCCGCTGGTCTTGCATCCCATGCGCCTGAACCACGGGTCCATTGATGCGCTTGGCTTTCGGGCAGGCGGGCTGGCCTATACCCCTGATGTGGTGGAAATCTATCCCGAAAGCTGGACCCTGCTGGAAGGGCTTGATATCTGGATCGTGGACGCATTGCGCCGCAAACCCCACCCCACGCATGCACATCTGGACATGACGCTGGACTGGATCGCACGCGCGACCCCAAAACAGGCCGTTCTGACGAATATGCATGTCGATCTGGATTATACCGCCGTGGACGCTGAAACACCGGCACATGTGACACCTGCCTTTGATGGTATGGTACTGCGTCTGGCGCTGTAATGCAGGCGCTGGCCAATGTCATTCTGCCGGTTTTCCTGATTATCGGCTTTGGCTATGTCGCGCGCTGGCGCAGGCTGATCACCGATGATCATGTGGATGGCGTGGTCCTGTTTACACAGAATTTTGCAATTCCCTGCCTGCTATTCGTGGCCATCGCGCGGCTTGACCTGGGGCAGGAATTTGATCTGCGCCTGCTGGCAAGTTTCTATGCAGGGGCCATCATCAGCTTTGCCTTGGGTCTTACAGGCGCGCGGCTGCTGTTTCGCCGCGACTGGGAGGATTGCGTCGCCATAGGCTTTGTCGCGCTGTTCTCGAACTCGGTATTGCTGGGGTTGCCGATTACCGAACGCGCCTATGGCAGCGACGCATTGGCCGCGAATTTTGCCATTATCGCGGTGCATTCGCCCATCTGCTACGGGATCGGCATTACCGCAATGGAACTGGTGCGCAACCGTGGCGGGCGGCTGCGCGATACAGGCGCGCGGGTCTTGAAGGCGATGTTTCGCAATGCGCTGGTGATCGGCATCGCATTGGGGTTCTTCGTCAATCTTTCCGGCCTGCCCATTCCCGGCGTTATGGATCAGGCGCTGGATATGATGGTGCGCGCGGCCTTGCCTGCTGCCCTGTTCGGGCTTGGTGGTGTGCTGTATCGCTACCGTCCGGAAGGGGATCTGCGCACCATCGGGTTTGTCGTGGCGCTGTCGCTGATCGTGCATCCGGCAATTACCTTCGGACTGGCACATCTGCTGGGGGTCGGCACGCAAGGCATGCGGTCTGCTGTCGTGACCGCAGCAATGGCACCGGGGGTGAACGCCTATGTCTTTGCCAATCTTTACGGGCGGGCCAGACGTGTGGCCGCATCGGCGGTGCTGATCGGCACGGCAGGGGTTATGATAAGCGGCTGGGTTTGGTTGCAGATATTGCCCTGACTGCGGGGCTTGCCGGCAATATTTGCCCAATGGCTAGAAGGCCCTAGAGCATGTCACGTTCATTCGCATTCACGAGGCATGCTCTAACTTCTTGATTTCGCATGTTCGAGAAGCCCAGGACCGGTTCCCACTTTTAAGCAGCATGCGCTAGTTGATTTGCGCAAACGCATCGCGCAGCGCTTGGGACCAAGCCGCAGACATGGCGGCAAAATCTTCGTCATTTGCCTCGATCCGGCGCTGTTCGCTGACACGCAAGACGTCAACCTTTATCACGCTCATGTCCAGCGGCATCCCCACACTCAGGTTGGAACGCAGGGTCGAATCCATCGACAGCAACACGGCCTTGCGGGCCTCTTCCAAGGGGGTATGCGCCGTAATCACGCGGTCCAGAATGGGCTTGCCGTATTTATGCTCGCCGATCTGCAAATAAGGTGTGTCCTCGGTGGCTTCGATAAAATTCCCCTCGGGATAGATCAGGAACAAGCGCATGCGCCCGCCCTTGCGCTGGCCTGCGACAATCATGGATGCACCCGCGGCCTGCGTCATCCGGTCCATGCGCGCCTGTGTTTCTGCCGTCACCCGCGACAACATTTCGCCGGTAATCGTCGCCACATCCAGCATGCTTTCGGCCTGCATGATGGACGTGGCAGGCGTGGCATCGGGGCTTTCGATTGCCTCGCTCAGACGCGCAAGCGTGGTCTGGGTGACAGACAGGTTGCCCGCCGTCATCATCACAATGACACGTTCACCGGGGTCCTCGAAGGTGAACATTTTCCGGTAGACAGAAATATTGTCCAGACCCGCATTGGTGCGCGTGTCCGACAACAAAACCAGTCCTTCCTTCAGCAACAGCCCCACGCAATAGGTCATCGCGCCTTTCCTTGCCCAAATCGCCAGCCTGCAAGTGTTAGCGCTGCGCCCACGGCGCTGCAAGCGTCATTGTTGCTGCGCCTCAATGACGACTGTAACGTCAAGCGCTTCGGCCGCGCCGCCCAGCACCAACCCGCGCAGGGGGGCTGCATCCTGCGCATCCAGCCCCGACCCAAGGCGGATATACTGGTCATTCGGGCAGCATTTGTTCGAGGCATCAAACCCCACCCAGCCAAGGCCATCAATATATATTTCCGCCCAGGCATGGCTGGCTTCATGGGCGCTGCCATCTTCCGTGGCATTCAGGTAGCCACTGACATAGCGCGCGGGCAGATTGGCCAGATGCGCGCAGGCAATCAATACCTGCGTATGATCCTGACACACGCCCGCCCCTTCATTCATCGCCTCGGCGGCGGTGGTGTGGGCATGCGTTGAACCGGGGCGATATGGCAACGCCTCGGACACGGCAGCCGCCAGCATATGCGCGCGTTCCAAGGCGCTGGCAGATCCGGCGTCGCGCAGGGCATCATTGACCAGATCCACAATCGCGCGGTTGGGTTCGGTGCGCACTGTATGACGCATATAGGCGCGCGGGGGCACACGTTCGCGGTGTCCGCGCAACACACCCGCGGTATCAACGGTTTCGACCTTGCCGCGGACTGTCACCTCGATATGTTCGACGCGTTTGCGCAAGGATACCGTCTGGATAAAGTCACCGGCCCCGTCACGAAAGGGATCGCCGATCACGGCATCGGGCACGTCGATATGCCAGTCGATCACCTTCTGACTGTCGCATTTGGCAGGCATCAGGCGCAGGCTTTGGATAATACCGGCAACGGGGCTTTCGAATTCATAGCGGGTCTTATGAAACACCGTCAAAATCATCGCGCATCCCCCGTCAGATACTGGTCATGGATCGCCTGCGCCAAGCCGCCGTTTTCATTGATCATGCGCGTCAGAAACTCGTGCAGCCCCTCATCAAACACATCCTCGATGCGGGCCTCGGCCAATTCGCCCAGAAGGGCGCGCGCGGATTCCTGTGCGGGCGTGGACCGCCCGTAAATGCGCGCCAGCTGGTCCAGATGTTCATTCGCTTCCGCATAACATGACAGCAAGGATCGCGGGAATTTCGGGTTCAGCAACAGGAAATGCGCAATCTGCACCGAACTTAATTCCCCACCATAGGCCCAGTTATAGGCCCTGTGCGCCGACAATGCGCGCAGCAGCGTTGTCCATTGGTAATTGTCCAGCCCCGACCCCACATAGGCCACGGATGGCAACAGCACATAATATTTCACATCCAGCAGTCGCGCGGTATTGTCGGCGCGTTCCACCGCATAACCCAGATTCATGAAACTGTAGCCATCAATGCGCAGCTGCGTGGATTCAATCGCGCCACGGATCAGGGAACTTGTGCGGACGGTCCAATCGGTCAGGTCGGGGATCGACAGTTTGGACCGTTCCAGCCGCTGCATGGCCATCAAGTCCTGATAGCTTGTGTTGATGGCGTCCCACACCTGCGAGGTCAGCGCAGTGCGCACAATGCGCGCGTTTTCACGCGCGGACCGGATGCAACTGGCCACAGATGACGGGTTTTCCATGTCGAAAAACAGGAAACTTTCGACATTGCGCTGAACAATCTCGCCGTATTTGTCGGTAAAGGATTGCAGCACACCCTTGCTTTGCAAGATGGCCGCCCATTCATTGCGATAGCCCCCGCCGGCATTGGGCAAAAGCGCGTTGCGAAAGCCCATATCCATCAGGCGGGCGGTGGTTTCAGACCGTTCCAGATAGCGTGTCATCCAGAACAGGTTCGCGGCTGTACGGCTTAGCATGTCATTCCTCCGCGATAACCCAGGTGTCCTTGACACCGCCACCCTGACTGGAATTCACCACCAGCGACCCCTCATTCAGGGCCACGCGCGTCAATGCACCGGGCACAAGTTCGACATCGCGGCCCACAAGGCAATAGGGGCGCAAATCCACATGGCGCGGCGCAATGCCTTCCTCCACAAACGTTGGACAGGTGGACAGCGCAAGGGTTGGCTGGGCGATGTAATTGGACGGGTTGGCCGCCACCTTGGCCGCGAATGTGTCAATCGTGGCGCGGTCGGATGCGGGCCCCACAAGCATGCCATAGCCGCCCGATCCATGCACTTCCTTGACCACCAGCTCGCCGATATTTTCCAGCACATATTTCAGATCATCGGACTTGGCGCATTGCCATGTCGGCACATTGTCCAGTATCGGGGTTTCCCCCAGATAAAACCGCACCATTTCCGGCACATAGGTATAGATGGCCTTGTCATCGGCCACACCCGCGCCGGGGGCAGAACAAATCGTCACCCCCCCTGATCGATAGACATTCATCAACCCCGGCACCCCAAGGGATGAATCGGGGCGGAAACACAGCGGGTCCAAAAACGCATCATCGATGCGGCGGTAAATCACATCCACCTTGCGCGGCCCCTCGGTCGTGCGCATCCAGCAGAAATCCCCCTCGACAAACAGATCCTGCCCCTCGACCAGTTCAATCCCCATCAGGTCGGCCAAAAAGGAATGTTCATAATAGGCGGAATTGAAATGCCCCGGCGTCAGCAGCACCACGCATGGGTCGCGGTCACATTTCGCGGGCGCCACAGATGCCAATGTGCGTTTCAGCAGCCGCGCATAGCCGTCCACCGGCGCCACGCGGTTTTCCTGAAACAGATGCGGGAACATACGCATCATGACTTCGCGGTTTTCCAGCATATAGGACACGCCCGAAGGGGTGCGGCAGTTGTCCTCCAGAACATAGAACTGGTCTGCGCCAGTGCGCACCAGATCAATTCCCACAATATGGCTGAAAATTCCAAGCGGCGGGCGAAACCCCGCCACGGCAATTTCATAGGCGTCATTGCGGTACACCAGATCGGCAGGAATAATCCCTGCGCGAATAATCTCGCCACGGTCATAGACATCGGACAAGAACGCATTCAGCGCGCGGGCACGTTGCTTGATGCCCCGTTCCAGCCTGCGCCATTCATGTGCAGTGAACACGCGCGGGAACATGTCAAACGGGATCAACCTGTCCGGATCGCCCCCTTCGCCGTAAACCGCAAAGGTAATGCCATAGCGACGAAACAGATCCTCGGCCTCGGCCTGTTTCAGGGCACGGAATTCGGCGGGCATATTCTGATACCAGCCTTCCAGCATTTGATAAGGGGTGCGCAACCCGTCAGGCGCATACATCTCATTGAAAAAGCTGGTCACCATTGCGCAAAAACTCCGTTATATTGGATCATCAAAGCAGGTCTGTTCGGAATGTAAAGGCCAACAGTCCCTTGCGCCCAAATTATGGGCGCGCAATCGATCAATTATTCAGCACAGCCCATTCACGTCTGCGTCTCGCGCGCCTGCCGTGCGTTTAGCCAGTTGATGGACAGCAGCACGAGCAGTGTTCCTGCGCCCGCCAGTTCGACCGTGAAGGACGGCCAGAACAGGGCTGTGACGGCGGGGATGGCCAGCAGGCGTGACGCCCGGTCCATGCGGGCGAACAGCCAGCCCTCGATTGCGGCGGCGAAGGCCACCAGCCCCAGAATGGCGGTAAACCCTGTCCACAGCACATGCAGCAGCGGGCCGCCATAGATGATTTCGGGGTTGAACACCATGAACAGCGGAATCAGATACAGGCCCTTGGCGAATTTCCACGCCTGCACCGATGTCTCCATGGGTTTCGCGCCCGCCACAGCCGCGCCCGCAAACCCCGCAAGCGCCACAGGCGGCGTCACATTGCTGTCTTGGGAATACCAGAACACCACCAGATGCGCGATCAGCAGCGGGATGCCGAATTCATTATGCAGCGCAGGCCCGACCAGCACGATCAGCACAATATAGCTGGCCGTCACCGGCAGCCCCAGACCCAGCACCAGCGATGCAATCAGCACCAGCCCCAGCGCCAGCACGATATTGCCCCCCGACAGCGCCACCATCATGGAGCTGAATTTCAGCCCCAGCCCCGTCAGCCCCACAACCCCCACGATAATGCCTGCAACCGCACAGGCAATCGACACCGCGACTGCATTGCGCGCGCCCAACTCAAGGCTCTCGTAGATCATGCGCAGCCCGCGCAGGACGGACGCCTGAACCCGCGCCCCCGTGACCGGCCCGCCTGCCCACAGCGCCCATGCCCCGCGCAGCCCGGCCACGCCCACAACCGACAGGATCGCCCAGAATCCCACCCGCATGGGCGAGATGTTGTTGACCAGCAGCACCACCAGCACCACCAGCGGCACAATGAACTGCCACCCCGCCGCCAGCACATGGCGCACAATCGGCAGTTCCGCCGCAGACAACCCTTTCATGCCCTGTTTCATCGCCACGATATGCACGAACAGATAGACGGTGCCCAGATACAGGATCGCGGGGAAAATCGACACCAGAACAATGTCGATATAGGGCACTTGGGTATATTCCGAAATCAGGAACGCGCCCGCCCCCATCAGGGGCGGTGTGATCTGCCCGCCGGTGGACGCCGCAGCCTCAATCCCCCCCGCCTGTTTGGGCTTGTAGCCAAGGCGTTTCATCAGCGGAATGGTGAAGGCGCCGGTGGTCACCACATTGGCAATCGCAGACCCCGATATCGACCCCATGCCCGCGCTTGCGATCACGGCAGCCTTCGCAGGCCCGCCCGGCTTGCGCCCTGTGGCGGCAAAGGCCAGATCGATGAAGAACTTGCCCGCGCCGGTTTTTTCCAAAAACGCCCCGAACAGCACGAACATGAACACGAAGGTCGCAGCCACGCCCAAAGGCAGGCCGAATATCCCTTCCTGCCCCAGATATAGCTGCCCCACCAGCCGGTCCACGCTGGCGCCACGATGCGACAGAATGCCGGGCATCCATTCGCCCACCTGCGGCAAGGCCCCGCGCGGGCCTGCCAGCGCATAGATGATGGCCAGCGCGCCAATGATGGTCAGCCCCAGCCCCACTGCACGGCGGCTGGCTTCCAGCACGGCAATAATGCAGATGATCCCCACCGCAATATCCGTGCCCGTCCACCACCCCGCCCGCGCAATAATATCATCCAGATACCAGATGATATAAAACCCGCTTAGAAACGCCGCTGTCAGAAACCCCGCATCGATGATCCAACCCAACGCCCCGCGCGGGCGCGTCTGTCCGAAGACGGGGAAAATCAGAAACGCCAGAAACAGCACAAAGCCCAGATGCGCGGTGCGCTGGTAAAACAGGCCCAGCGGCTGGATCCCGGCGGTGTATAACTGGAACAGCGACAGCAGGATCGCCACTGCCGTGATCAGCCACAGCACAGGGCGCGGCTGCATCGCATCGGCAGAGCGCAGGTTCGACGGGATGACCCCGCCGTCCACCTGATCAGGGGTGATCGTGTCGGTGATGCTTTTGGTCGATGCCATCGGGGGCCACCCTGTCACTGGTGCATGTCATCCGGGAACGGGACGCGGGGTCCGCAGGCCCTGAACATGCGCAATCTGCAATCAAAAAGGATGGCGCGTTCATCGGGGCGAACGCATCATCGTTTAGGGGTTCAAGTTCAAATACAACCGCACGCGCGCCCCGCGGGCCACATGGTCCGACAGCAGCAAATCCTGCCCCGCACCTGCCAGCCTGTGGCCGACCTGCGCAGACCCGGCACGCAGGGTCACAGTGTTTGCAGGCATGGCCTCATTCATGCCCGCAATCCAGTAGCCGCCGCCCTGCGCGGACACCACCTGCCCGCGCCCTGCCACCTCGCCCAGACCTGCGGCGAAATCATGCAGGAAACTGCGCGTCAGGGTCAGGGTGCCTGCACGGTTCTCAAAGCAATCGGCCACAGCGCCCCCGGTCACAGAATGCGCCCAATGCAGGCAGATTTCCGCGCCGTCCCGCATGGGTAGCTGCGCCAGAACCGCCCCGTCATCGTCATGCAGTTGCAAGGCGGGACCGGCCACTGCAAGGGCAGGCAGAACGCACAGGGCGGCAAAAACCAGCCGCCCTGTCGCACGCCCCCTCACGGACGCTGATGCTCCTGCGCGGTCGCGCCCGCGTCTTCCAGATAGCGCAGCGCGCCGGGGTGGAAGGGGATGGGCGTGGAATCGACGCTGAATTCAACCGTCGTGTCATTCGCGGCCGGATGAATGGCGATCAACTCGTCGACATTCTCATACATCGCGCGGGTGATGTTATAGGCCAGATCCTCGTCCATATCGGCATGCACGATCAGCACATTGGGCGTGGAAATCGTCAGGACCGGCTCTGCCATCCCCTCATACAGGCCCTCGCGCAGGGTGTAGGGGGCGAATGTCGGCTCTGCCGCGATGGCGGCGGCGATTTCTTCGGTGCTTAGCGGCACCAGCGCGATGGACCGCGTTGTGGCAAGGTTCATGATCGAGCTTGTGGGGGGTCCAACACTCCAGAACCCCGCGTCGATATCGCCATCGCGCAGCGCATCGGCGGTTTCATTGAAGTTCAGGCGCTGTTCGCTGATGTCGTCATAGGTGATGCCATTGGCCGCCAGCAGGGTTTGCGCGCTGACTTCGGTGCCCGACCCCGGCGCGCCCACAGACACACGCTTGCCGCGCAGATCCTCAAGGCTGGTGATCCCGCTATCGGCCAGTGTCACAAGCTGCACCGCATTGGGATAGATCGACGCAATGGCGCGCAATTCATCCACCTGACGCCCCTCAAACGCGCCTTCGCCGTGGAAGGCCTGATACACAGTATCGGCCAGCGCCAGCGCCAGATCAGAGTCAAACCGCGAGATCAGCGCAACATTCTCGACCGACGCGCCGGTGACTTCCGCACTCGCCGAGGCCCCCTCAACATGACGGTTGATCACTTCCGCCAAACCACCCCCATAAGGAAAATAAACCCCACCAGTCCCGCCAGTCGCAATCGACAATTCCTGCGCATGGACCGGCGCGGCCAATAGGGCCGTTGCCGCAGCAAGGGCTGCAAATCTGTAAGTCATTGATATCCTCCCAAGGATCACTGTTTTTGTTTTTAACGATCGCATGCGATCTATGGGAAAGACTAGCGGCGCTTTGCGCCACGCGCAAGCATTGCAGGCGCGCGGCGGGCAGGATCAGCCGGCGAAGATCACGGGCACAAGCGACGCGACCAGCAATGCTGCCATGGAATAGTTGAACAGCCGCAGCCAGTCAGGGCGCTGCAACAGCCGCCGCACCCCCATGCCCAGCCCCGTCCATATCACGGTCGAGGTCCAGCCCACGCTTAGAAACCCTGCCGCCACCCACGCAACCGCCACCCATTCCTGCGTTGGCGCATAGATCGACACTGCCCCAAGGGATATGACCCATGCCTTGGGGTTGACCCATTGGAACGCCGCCGCTTGCAGGAATGTCAGCGGGCGGGCCTTGGTGCTGGCCCCGTCGGGCGGCGCGGCATTGGCAATTTTCCACGCCAGCCACAACATATAGACGACAGACACCACCTTCAGGACCATTTGCGCAGGCGGGTAGCTGATGAACACCCCCATCAACCCCACACCCACCAGAAACACCATGCCCGCGTGCCCAAGCGCAATACCGGCCATATGCGGCAGCGACCGGCGAAACCCGAAATTCACCCCCGAGGCCAGCAACATGACATTATTCGGCCCCGGCGTGGCCGAGGTCACAAAGGCGAAGGCAAGCAGTGCAAGAAAAACTTCTGGTGTCATCATCTCAATCCTATAGCTGCACAAAACCTAATGCAGATTTCAGGAAATTGAATTGCAAATACTGCAAGGTAGGTACATAATTTGCAACTTATGACGGGACTAGACAAAATATCCAATCATATATTGCGCATCCTGACGCAGGAAGGGCGCATTTCCAACCTTGATCTGGCCGAACGCGTGGGGCTGTCGCCGTCTGCATGTTTGCGCCGTGTGCAGGACCTGGAACGCAAGCGCGTCATCACCGGCTACAAGGCCGTGCTGGACCCTTTGCAAACCGGCATCGGCTTCATCGCCTATGTCACTGTGGGCCTGTCGCGCCACACCAAGGCCGCACAGGAAGAATTTGAACGCCTGATGCGCGCAGCCCCGCAGGTACGCGAATGCCACAATATTACCGGCACAGTCGAATACCTGCTGCGCGTGGAAGTGCGTGATCTGGCGGCCTACAAACATTTCCACACCGATTACATGGGCGCATTCCCCTATCTGGACACGTTGACGACCATGGTTGTCATGGGGTCGCCCAAGGACGACCGCGCCTGAACTTTTGCGCGTGCATCGGGACGCAAAACCCGCTATGCTGCACCGCAGCAAAAGGGGTGCACCATGCCAAAAGGGAAAGTCATCACAGTCGCGCAGCAAAAGGGCGGGTCCGGCAAGACAACGCTTGCGGTCAATCTGGGGGCCATGCTGCAACGCGCGGGCCACAAGGTTGCGTTTCTGGACACTGACCCGCAAGGATCATTGGGGCGCTGGTTCATGACCCGCCATCAGGCAGGCCGCAGCGACGGGCTGGAATTTTCCACCGCATCGGCATGGGGCGTGGGCTATGAGGTGGGCAAGCTGCGCGATATGGCCGAATTCGTCATCATCGACACGCCCCCCAAGGCCGATGCAGACCTGCGCCCTGCCCTGCGCGAAGCCGATCTGGTCGTCGTACCCGTCGCCTCCAGCCATGTGGATCTATGGGCCACCGAAGGGGTGCTGGATCTGGCGCGGCGCGAAGGGCGCGACGTTCTGGTGGTGCTGAACCGCGCGCGTGCGGGCACACGGCTGGGCGTGGAAATTGCCGAAGCGGCCGGCGCGCTGGACGCAGCCCTTGCCCAGACGCAGATCGCCAACCGCGTGGCCTATGCCGAAACGCTGGGTCAGGGGATGGCCGGACATGAAGGCGCGCGCAACCCCGCCATCCGCGCGGAACTGGACGCGCTGCTGGCCGAAATTCTGGACCGGCTGCAACAACAGGACTGACAGCGCCGCTTGCCCATGGACGGGGCACGGCGCTTGCGCTATCAGCAACGCGCATTCCGTCAAGAAAGGTGCGCGTATGTCCGGCCACGGCCCCGCAATTCCAATGACCGCCCGCAAATCCGCGCCGCTGCGCGGTGTTGCGCAAATTCCCGGTGACAAGTCCATTTCCCACCGCGCCCTGATCCTTGGCGCACTGTCCGTGGGCGAAACCCATGTGACGGGGCTGCTGGAAGGGCAGGATGTGCTGGACACCGCGCGCGCCATGCGTGCCTTCGGGGCCGAAATTGTCCAGAACGCCCCCGGCGACTGGACCGTGCACGGCGTTGGTGTGGGCGGTTTTCGTGAACCTGATGGCGTGATTGATTGCGGCAATTCCGGCACTGGCGTGCGGCTGATCATGGGCGCCATGGCCACCACCGACATCACCGCCACATTCACCGGCGATGCCAGCCTGAACAAACGCCCCATGGGCCGCGTCACCGACCCGCTGGCGCTGTTTGGTGCGCAGGCAGTCGGGCGGCGCGGCGGGCGTTTGCCGATGACACTTATTGGCGCGCAAGACCCTGTGCCCGTGCGCTACCATGTGCCGATGCCGTCGGCGCAGGTGAAATCAGCGGTATTACTGGCGGGGCTGAATGCACCGGGCCAGACGGTCGTTGTTGAGTCCGAGCCGACCCGCGACCATTCCGAACGCATGCTGCGCGGCTTTGGCGCGGAAATTACGGTCGAGGATACAGATGAAGGCCGCGTCATAACCCTGACCGGACAGCCGGAGTTGCGCGGCCAGAACGTGGCCGTTCCGCGCGATCCCAGCTCCGCCGCCTTCCCTGTTTGTGCCGCGTTGATGGTGCAGGATTCCGACATTCTGGTGCCCGGCGTTAGCCAGAACCCGACAAGAAACGGCATTTTTACAACATTACAGGAAATGGGCGCCGATCTGGTTATGGAAAACCCCCGCATTGAAGGCGGCGAGCCGGTGGCCGATTTGCGCGTGCGGTTTTCCACCCTCAAAGGGGTTGATGTGCCCCCAGAACGCGCCGCCAGCATGATTGACGAATACCCGATCCTGTCGGCGCTTGCCGCCACCGCCGAAGGGGTCACAACCATGCGCGGTGTCAAGGAATTGCGCGTCAAGGAATCGGATCGGCTGGATGCCATGGCACGCGGGCTGGAAGCCTGCGGCGTGCGTGTGGAGGAGAGTGAGGACAGCCTGACAGTCTACGGCATGGGCGCAGGTGGCGTGCCCGGTGGCGCAACGGTCCAGACCCATCTGGACCACCGCATCGCCATGGCGTTCATGTGCCTTGGACTTGCCACGCAAAAGCCGGTGACGATTGATGACGCCACCCCCATCGCGACATCATTTCCTGCATTCGAAGGGTTGATGACCGAACTGGGCGGCCAGATCACGCGCGACAATATCTGACAAACCGTCAGGTGGATCTGGCCTGAAAAACTTATGGCAGTTAGGCCCGCATGCGGGCCTAGACCTTGTCACGTTCATTCGCAGTCACGCGACAGGCACTAACTTATTGATTGCGCATGTTCGCGCAGCTCAAAACCGGTTCCCACTTTTGGGCAACATGCCCTAGCGTCCGAATTCCACAATCACCGCGCCGATGGCAATCATCACCATAAGCGCCAGTTTGCGCGGCCCGACCCGTTCGCGCAGGATAAACCAGCCGATCAGTGCGGCGAACACGGTTGATGTTTCGCGCAGGATCGCGGCCTCGCCCACTTTGCCAACCAAAGTGGCAATCATCACACCGCCGAAGCTGATATAAGCAATCAACGCCCCCGCCAGCCCCCGCAGCAACAAGGGCGCAGGGCGCGGCGGGTGTGCCATGCGCCGGTATCGCAGCCATGCAAGGAACGGGAAATCCAGCGCTGTCAAAAAGAAGAACCACGCCAGAAAGCTGAATGGATCGCCCGACAACCGGATGGCCCATGCATCATAGGTGGTATAGACCGCGACCATCACCCCGCCTGCCAGCGCCCAGCCCAGCCCGATTTTCAGCGCTCGCATGTCGATCTGTTCTTCCGACAGGTTGCGCAGCGCCAGAAGCAGAATCCCCCCCGACAGACAGGCCACGCCCAGCCATTGCAGCAGCGTGTAACTTTCGCCGAATATCGCCATGGCCGCGATGACGGTAATGACCGGGCCAGTGCCCCGAACAACCGGATAAACGACCGTGAAGGCGGCTTTCTCATAGGCCAGCGCCATGGCCAGCTTATAGATGAAATGAATAACGATCACGCCCAGCAACACGGGCCACATGGCCGCACTGGGCCAGTTGACGAAAAACAGCGCCACTGGCGCCGACAGCACCGCCAGCCACAAATCGATGGACCCGCGCGTCAGCCATGGATCATGCGCGCCCTTTTGCAACGCCCCGAAAATGGCATGCGCAAGTGCGGATGTCAGCGCAAGGATCGTGGCCAGCCGCGCGCCTTCCGGCGTGCCAACAAGCGAAAGAAGCCAGTCACCCATCTGAATCCGCCTAAATTATTAACCTGTTCAGAATATACTGTCGCCGAAACCCCGACAAGGGGCCAGAAAGGGGGCCACACAGCAGGGGTCAGGCATCGCGCGCAGCTTTCTCGGCCAGACCGGACACGCCTTCGCGGCGGGCCAGTTCTGCGTTGATCTGCGCAAGGGTTACCCCGCGCGCGGCACACATGACCAACAAATGATACAGCACATCCGCCGCTTCCGATGTCAGGCGGTCCGCATCCCCCTTGACCGCTTCGATCACGGCCTCGATCGCTTCCTCGCCAAATTTTTCGGCGCATTTTTCTGGCCCTTTGGCCAGTAGCTTGGCCGTCCAGCTGCTGTCGGGGTCTGCGCCCGCGCGCTCTGCGATTGTGGCGGCAAGCCGTTCCAGCGCGCTCATGCCAACCTCACTCATGCCAGCCTCAC
>SR_TP_S13solDRAFT_1000576_pt1 | contig 14097 bp, 12 predicted proteins | sample SodReaTP_S13sol_FD_11159 | JGI IMG/M metagenome (IMG submission 11159)
GCCCTGATGCAGAACTATGGTCGCCAGCCCGTTGCCTTCGAGCGCGGCGAAGGCGTTTGGCTGTGGGATACCCAGGGCCGTCGTTACCTGGATGCCCTCTCCGGGATTGCCGTGTGTGGCCTGGGCCACGCCCATCCCGCTGTGGCCCGCGCCCTGTGCGATCAGGCCAGCACCCTGATCCACACCTCCAACATCTATCGCATCCCCCTGCAGGAACAACTGGCCGAGCGCCTGTGCGAACTGTCCGGCATGGAGCGGGCATTTTTCTGCAACTCCGGTGCCGAGGCCAACGAGGCGGCCATCAAGCTCTCACGGCTGCACGGCCATGCCCGGGGCATTGCCAACCCCACAGTGATCGTCATGGAAGGCAGCTTCCACGGCCGCACCATGGCCACCCTGACCGCCACCGGCAACGCCAAGATCCAGAAAGGCTTCGAGCCCCTGGTGTCCGGCTTCCTGCGGGTGCCCTACGGCGACCTCGCCGCCATCGAACGTCACGCCGGCAACCCGGATGTGGTGGCGGTGCTGGTGGAACCGATTACCGGAGAAGGTGGTATCCGCGTGCCGGCCCCGGGTTATCTCAAGGGCATCCGCGCACTCTGCGACCAGCACGACTGGCTGATGATGCTGGACGAGATCCAGGCAGGCATCGGACGCACCGGACGCTGGTTCGCCTACCAGCACGAGGACCTGCTGCCGGACGTACTGTCCCTGGCCAAGGGCCTGGGCAACGGCGTGCCCATCGGGGCATCCCTGGCCCGTGGCAAGGCCGCCGGGCTGTTCACCCCGGGCACCCACGGCACCACCTTCGGCGGCAACCCGCTGGTCTGCCGCGCCGCCCTGGCCGTGCTGGAGACCATGACAGGCGACGACCTGCCGGCACAGGCCGCCCGCATGGGCGAGTACCTGCTGGAGGGCTTCACAAAGCGCCTGGGTACGAATCCTGCCGTACGGGAGATCCGCGGACGCGGGTTGATGATCGGCATCGAGCTGGATCGTCCCTGCGCCGAACTGGTGGGCAAGGCCCTGGATGCAGGCCTGCTCATCAACGTCACCGCCGAGCGGGTGATCCGCCTGCTGCCGCCGCTCATCATGACCAGCGATGAGGCGGACATGCTGCTCAATCAACTCACCACCCTGGTGGAGTCCTTCACCACCACCCCGGCCTGAAGTCAACCGGAGGCCCCATGACCGCGCGTCACTTTCTCTCCCTGCTGGACCTGACCACCGAAGAACTGCGCGCCCTGATCGGGCGTGCCACGGAACTCAAGCGCATGCAGCGCGAGGGCACGGAGCACCTGCCGCTCAAGGGCAAGACCCTGGGCATGATCTTCGAGAAATCCTCCACACGCACCCGGGTGTCCTTCGAGGTGGGCATGATCCAGCTGGGCGGCCACGCCCTGTTCCTCTCCCCCCGGGACACCCAGCTGGGCCGTGGCGAACCCATCGAGGACAGTGCCCGAGTGCTGTCACGCATGGTGGACGGGGTGATGATCCGCACCTACGAACACGAGAAGATCGAGCGCTTCGCCGCCCACTCCCGGGTGCCTGTGATCAACGGCCTCACGGACCTGGAACACCCCTGTCAGCTGCTCGCCGACATGCAGACCTGGTTTGAACACCGGGGTGACATCGCCGGGCGTACGGTGTGCTACGTGGGCGACGGCAACAACATGTGCAACAGCTACATCAGCGCCGCCATGCGCCTGGGCTTTGAGCTGCGCATGGCCTGCCCCGAAGGCTATGACCCGGACCCCAATCTACTGAAACAGGCCGGCGCGAGCGCGCGCATCGTCCGCGACCCCCGTGAGGCCGCCCGGGACGCGGACCTGGTGGTCACCGACGTCTGGGCCAGCATGGGCCAGGAGGACGAGCAGAGTCAGCGCCGTCAGGCCTTCTCCAGCTACGTGGTCAATGCCGAGATCATGGCCCTGGCAAAACCCGACGCCCTGTTCATGCACTGCCTGCCGGCCCACCGGGAAGAAGAGGTCTCCACGGAGGTCCTGGAAGGCCCCCAGAGCGTGGTCTGGGACGAGGCCGAAAACCGCCTGCACGCCCAGAAGGCCCTATTAGAATTTCTCATGGCGTAGTGGCCTGATCCTCGGGGATAACGCAGAGAACGCAAATGTTTATTAAACCGAAATCTTTGCGTTCTCTGCGTCTTCGCGGGCTCTGCGTTGGATCATGGAACTCAACAAGAACAACCCTTCATCCGTTTGTCATGTGGCACTATTAAGCTTTCGTGAACCCCCTCCACGTGCGCGCCTGGTGACATGAACGACATCGATCTGTCCAACCCCGAGCTGTATCTCAATCGCGAACTGAGCCTGCTGGCCTTCAACCGCCGGGTGCTGGATCTGGCCAAGGACGAATCCATTCCCTTGCTGGAGCGGCTGCGTTTTCTGTGCATCTCCAGCACCAACCTGGATGAATTCTTCGAGGTGCGGGTGGCCGGCCTCAAGCAACAGGTGCAACTGGGGGTGAATACCCCGGGACCCGAAGGACTGTCCGCCGCCGAACAACTGTTGCGGGTGGGCGCCCAGGCCCATGAACTGGTGGCTGACCAGTACGCCACCCTCAACGACATCCTCATCCCGGCCCTGGAACTGGAGAACATCCGCTTCGTACGCCGCACCAGCTGGAATGCCGAGCAGGCCCCCTGGGTGAAGGAGTACTTCCACCGTGAACTGCTGCCGGTGCTCTCGCCCCTGGGCCTGGACCCGGCACACCCCTTCCCGCGGATTCTCAACAAGAGTCTGAACTTCATCGTCACCCTGGAGGGCAAGGATGCCTTCGGCCGCGAGAGCCGCATGGCCGTGGTGCAGGCCCCCCGTTCCCTGCCCCGGCTCATCCGCCTGCCCCGGGAGATCGCCAAGGGTGATCTCGACTTCGTGTTCCTCTCCTCCATCCTGCACGCCCACGTAGGCGACCTGTTCCAGGGCATGCAGGTGACCGGCTGCTACCAGTTCCGTCTCACCCGTAACTCGGACCTGTTCGTGCGCGAGGAGGAAATCGACGATCTGCTCATGGCCCTGGAAGGCGAACTGCCCCAGCGCAACTACGGCGAGGCGGTACGCCTGGAGGTGGCCGACAACTGTCCCGGCCCGGTGGCGGATTTCCTGCTGCGCCAGTTCAAGCTCTCCCAGGAGGACCTGTTCCAGGTGAACGGCCTGGTGAATCTCAACCGCCTGCTGGCGGTGCATGACATGGTGGAACGAGCGGACCTGAAATTCCCCGCCTTCACCCCCAGCCTGCCGCCGAGCCTGCCCGCCGGGGCCGACGTGTTCCAGACCATTCGCCACGGCGACGTGCTGCTGCACCACCCCTACCAGTCCTTCATGCCGGTGGTGGAATTCCTGCGCCAGGCGGCACGGGACCCGGACGTGCTGGCCATCAAGCAGACCCTGTATCGCACCGGCCTGCGCTCCCAGCTGGTGGACATCCTCATCGAGGCGGCCCAGGAGGGTAAAGAGGTCACCGTGGTGGTGGAACTGCGCGCCCGCTTCGACGAGGAGGCCAACATCCAGCTGGCCAACCGTCTGCAGGACGCCGGCGCCCACGTGGTCTACGGGGTGGTGGGTTACAAGACCCACGCGAAGCTGGCCATGGTAGTGCGCCGTGAGAAGGGCAAGATCGTGCGCTACGTGCACCTGGGCACCGGCAACTACCACGCCGGCACCGCCCGGGCCTACACCGACTTCGGTCTGCTGACCGCCGACAAGACCATCGGTGATGATGTGCACAAGGTCTTCCAGCAGCTCACTGGACTGGGCAAGGTCTCCAAGCTCAAGAAGCTCCTGCAGGCCCCATTCACCCTGCACTCGGGCATCCTTGAACGTATTGATCGGGAGACCGAACATGCCCGGGCGCAACGGCCGGCGCACATCATGGCGCGCATGAATTCGCTCATCGAGCCGCGCATCATCCAGGCCCTCTACCGGGCCTCACAGGCGGGGGTCAAGGTGGATCTCCTGGTGCGCGGCGTGTGCAGTCTGCGCCCCGGGGTGCCGGGGGTCTCGGAGCACATCCAGGTGCGCTCGGTGATGGGGCGCTTCCTGGAGCATTCGCGGGTGTTTCATTTCGAGAATGGCGGCGAACCGGAGCTTTTCCTGTCCAGCGCCGACTGGATGCCACGCAACTTCTTCCGCCGTGTGGAGGTGGCCTTCCCGGTGACCGAAGAGGCCCTGCGCAGGCGGGTACTGCAGGAGTCGCTGCAGGCCTATTTCACCGACAACACCCAGGCCTGGTTACTGCAAAAGGATGGTGGCTACCGGCGCATCAAACTCGCCTCCAACCAGAAGCCCCGCTCCGCCCAGAACGACCTGCTGACGCAGCTCGCCGGGACTGGCGGTTAAAGGCATTCGCCAGAGGCGCAGAGATCAAGATAAAAAGATCGGACAGGATTGACATGATTAACAGGATTGGAAAAGCCACGAAGAGGATCTCTCTGTCGTTGAAATCATGTTAATCATGTAAATCCTGTCCAACGGGTTTTCCTGCCCTACCTACGTTCCAGCTCCAACAAACCTTGGCGTCACTCGAACTTGAGCTTGATGCCCGCTGTCTTGAGGTAGGCCTTTTCCCGCTCCAGGTCCGCCCGGGTCAGGGGCTGGGTCTCCAGCCAGCCGGGCGGGAAGGCAAGCTTCACACCATTGCGGCTCACACTCACCTGCTCCAGGGCCGGTGCGTTGTCGCTGCGGCTACGATGCAAGAGCACGGCGAGACGCAACAACACGGCCAGGCGCACCACCCTGGTCAGCGCTTCCTGCACCACCGACTGCTCCATGAGTTTGATGGGAAACTTGCGCCGGTGGGCGAGTACCAGCAAGGACAGCAGCCTCTGGCCCTCCCGGGAAAACCCGGCCAGGTCCGCGTTCTCCAGCAGGTAGGCGCCGTGCTTGTGATACCCGGAATGGGAGATGGACAGACCCAGCTCATGCAGACGCGAGGCCCAGGCCAGTGTGTCGGCGGCGTCCTCGTCCAGGTCCCAGCCCTCCCCGGCCACTTCCAGCAACTGCCGGGTCGTGGCCTCCACCCGCTGGCCATGGGCCTCGTCCACCTGGAAACGACGCACCAGACCCTCGATGGTCCGGCCTCGCACGTCCTCATGGCTGATGCGCCCCAGCAGGTCGTAGATCAATCCCTCGCGCAGGGCACCGTCGGAGACCTGCATGGCCTCAATCTCCAGGGCCTCGAAGATGGCCATGATCACCGCCACGCCGCCGGGGAAGACGGGCTTGCGGTCCTCGTTGAGACCGGTGAGTTCCAGACGCGAAACCTGGCCTGCCTTGAGCATGGCCTGGCGCAGTTGGCGCAGGCCCTCCAGGGTGATGCCACCCTTGCTCCAGCCCTGTTCACGCAGCACCCGTTCCACCGCCAGCAGGGTGCCCGAGGCGCCCAGGCTCTCCTGCCAGCCCATATTGCGATAGCGGCGTTCCATGGGCTGCAATTCCAGACGCGCCGCGATGTCCGCGGCACGCCAGCCGGTCTCGGTGATGTTGCCTTCGGGGAAATACAGCCGACTGAAACTCACGCAGCCCATGTAAAGACTTTCTCCATGGATGGGCTCGAAACGCTCGCCGATGATCAGCTCCGTACTGCCGCCACCGATATCCACCACCAGGCGCCGGCCGCCGTCGTCGGCCAGGGTATGGGAGACCCCCAGGTAGATGAGGCGCGCCTCCTCGTGGCCACCGATCACCTCGATGGGATGACCCAGGGCCTCGGTGGCCCTCTCCATGAAGTCCCCGGCGTTGCGGGCCTTGCGCAAGGTGTTGGTGCCCACCGCCCGAACCGCGCCGGCGGGCAGATCCTGCACCCGCTGACCGAATCGTTCCAGGCAGCCCAGGGCCCGTTCCATGGCCTTGTCCGAGAGCTGGTTGCGTTCATCCAGGCCGCCCGCCAGGCGCACGGTCTCGCGCAGACGATCGAGCATGTGCACATGCCCGTCCTGCACGCGCGCCACGATCATGTGAAAGCTGTTGGACCCCAGGTCCACGGCGGCGACGGTATCGGGGGCTTTGCGGCGTCGAAACATGAAGGACTCTTGTACGGGTGAAGGGCCGGCAGGCCGGTATAAGGCACAGGATAACCCGTAGCGCCGTGACAGGGTGTTACAGCTTGCGCAGCTGGGCCTGATTGATGAGCCAGAGGATCATGCCCCGGGCCTTACCCACCGGGCCGTCGAAACGCAGCGCACAGGCGGCACCCTTTTTCATCTCGATCACGGGCGTCTTGCGCCCCGCACACAACCAGCTCACCAGCCGGGAGAGGTCCGGCTCATGGCCCACCAGCATCCTGACACCCTGGCCCGGCTGCGTGGCCAGCCACTGCACCAGGTCCTCGGGGGCAACACCGGGGGACAGCAACGGCAGGACCTCCACCGGGGCCCGGTCCAGGGCCCGTGACAGGATGCGCGCCGTTCCATGGGCGCGGGTACAGGGACTGGTGATGATGGCATCCACACTGCCCAGCAGCTTGCGCAGGCCCTTCGCTGCCTGGTTCATGCGCTTGATGCCCTGATCCGTCAGGGCGCGCTCACAGTCGGGGACACCAGGCGCGGCATCCTCGGCCTGGCTGTGACGCACCAGGATAAGGGTAAGACCCGGGGAGAGTTCGTCTGAGGACATGGGGGATACAGTGCAACGGGGCGCCGCCGAGGGCAAGAGATGCCACAAGGAAAAGTGGCGGCGGCGATCTCCGACAGGGGCTTAGAAGCCCGGGGGCGGGAGATCACCGGCAAGGGCCACCTGAGGGCCCAGCAGCAGGCCACCGGCAAGCAACTTAGACAGCACTTGTCCTGTGCACCGGGATTCTATTGGGGGATGCGATTGGGGTTCGGCGGGTGCGGACTTCAGTTGCTTGCCTCTCGGGCACGGGCCGCACGCCAACGCTGAAACTGCGGCTGTTCCAGGTAGCCCTGTTCAAGCACGTAATCCAGGCGGGCCCGCACATTGGCCGTGATGCGCCCGCTGATCTCGTCCACGGGCCGGCCACTGGCATCCACCAGCAGGTCGGTGTCGGTGCGTAACACCTCCTGCCCCCGGACATCGAAAAACACCAGCGCCGGGGCATGGGTCAGGCCCAGTCGTTCGGCCCAGTCCCGGGGGGTAAGGGTCTCGCCTGCCGGGGTCACCACCGGGCTCCCGGCGTCGTTCATGTCCAGTTGCGCCGCCTGGAAATGCCCGATATGTTCACGCACCTCGGGCACCGTCAGGACGGTGCGGTGAAGTCGTTCGCAGGTCTCGCAATCGGGGCGTTCGAACACCACCAGCAGGGGGCGGTCGGCACCGCCATCCCGGCGGTCCAGGTTCAGTGGCGCGCCGGCAAACAGGGCCTCGTCACGGATCACTGGGCGCGCCGGTGTCACGGCCGCCGCCCGGGCCTCCAGGTAGGCACGCAGGTCCTGGTGGGCGTAGGCGCCCTCCTCCAGGTAGTCCAGTGCCGCGGTGAATCGCTGCGGGTCCACGTAGCCCACCATGCGCAGCAGCAACTTGCCGTCCTCGCCATAGAAGGCCAGGGTGGGGGTGAACCGGGCCCGTTCCTGGATGGCGAAATCCTTGGCCCACAGGGTATTGCCCTGGAAATCCACCACCTCGTCATCGCTCATCACCTCGAAACCGATCACATCGAAGTGGCGCTGCACCCGCGCGACGATCTGCTGCTGACCGAAGGTGTTCTCCAGAAAGGCGTGGCAATAGCTGCAGGAACGGGTGCCGAAGAACAGCATCAGGCCCAGCTTGCCCTGTGCCCGGGCATCCTCGAGATCCGCCGGCATGTCCATCAGGCTGTCCTTGAACCAGGCGGGGTGCTTCACCTCCACCGGCCCGGCGCTCTGGGCCTGGACTGTGCCCCCCAGCAAGGCGGCGCAAAGCAGCATGCACCACAGGGATCTGATCATTGGCAGACGCATCCTGGTTACCCTCCCGGGGCCGTGACGATGATGGGATCGCACCACGTCTTTCTTAGAGGCGACAAGGGGACGGAAAGTTGCCACCCAGGCCCCCGGGCCAGGTAAAGCCGGGCATCAGGCGTCGCGGAACATCTCCGGCTCCAGGTGGTGGCGCTTGAGCAACTTGTAGAACTCGGTGCGATTGCGTCCTGCGAGCTTCGCGGCATTGCTCACGTTGCCTGCCGTGATGCGCAACAACTCCTCCAGATATTCCCGCTCGAAACGGTCCCGTGCCTCCGCCAGCGGCGGCAGTTCGCCTGGCTCGCTGCGCAGGGCCCGCTGTACCAGGCTGGCGGGCACGATCCCCGTGGTGCACAGGGCGCAGGACTGCTCAACCACGTTCTGCAACTGGCGCACGTTGCCGGGCCAGGAGGCCGCCATGAGGGCCTCCATGGCATCGGGGGCAAAACCCTCGATCTGCCGACCATTGCGTTCATTGGCCCGGGCGAGGAAATGACGCGCAAGCAGGGGAATATCGTCCCGGCGATCCCGCAGGGGCGGCAGGTCCAGGCGCACCACGTTGAGGCGATAGAAGAGATCGGCTCGAAAGTCCCCGTCCTGCACCGCCTGTTCCAGGTCCCGGTGGGTGGCGGAGACCACGCGCACGTCCACGGGCACCGAGTTATTCGTGCCCACCGGACGCACCTCGCCCTCCTGCAGGACCCGCAGCAGTTTGGCCTGAAAGGCCAGGGGCATGTCGCCCACCTCGTCCATGAACAGGGTGCCACCATTGGCGGATTCGAAAAGGCCCTTGCGACTCTGGGTGGCGCCGGTGAACGAACCCTTGCTGTGACCGAATAGTTCCGATTCCAGCAGGGTCTCGGGGATGGCGCTGCAATTGACCGCCACGAAGGGCCCGGTGGCACGCCGGCTTGCCCGGTGCACCGCACGGGCAAGCAGCTCCTTGCCTGTGCCGCTCTCGCTCTGGATGAGCACATTGGATTCGCTGTCCGCCACCAGGCGGGCCTGGCGCAAGGACTCCTCCATCACAGCACTGCGGCTGATGATGCCCGCGCGCCAATCACCGGCATCCTCGCCGTCCTCACTGCCCTCGCCCCCGGTACCGGCCAGACGCAAGGCCCTGGCCACATACTCCAGCAGTGCATGGCTGTCGAAGGGCTTGGTGAGAAAGCCGAACACGCCACGGCGGGTGGCCTCCACCGCATCGGGGATGGTGCCGTGGGCGGTCAGGATGATGATGGGCAGTGCCGGCTGATCCCGGTGAATGGTCTCGAACAGGGCCATGCCATCCATGCCGCCCATGCGCAGATCGGTGATCACCAGGCGCGGCTGGAAATGCGGCAATGCAGCCAGGGCCTGCTCGGCACTGATCACCGCCTTGATCTCGTGACCCGCGGCGCTCAGACGCATGGACAGCAGCCGCAGCAGTCCTTCATCGTCGTCCACCAGGAGTATGGGTGCCTGCTTGCTCATTGGGCTTGTGGTATCTCCAGATCCGGCGTCCTGCTGCGATCCCGGATTTGTTGTTCGATGGCCTTGAGTTCCTCCAGCTGACGCTGGGCCGCGTCCCGCTCCATGCGGGTCTGGGCAAGGCTTGTGCGCAAGACCTTTCGGGCGCGCACCTCGTCCTCCAGCAGCCCGGCCAGCAGGGCCTCGTCGAGCGGGGTGTCCAGGCGGGCGCGGTGCGCCTTCAGCAATGCCAAGGCCTCGGCCTCCTGTCGGCTATCGTCAAGGGTCAGCAACAGCAGGGCCTTGCGCAAGCCCCTGCGCCCGATTTCGGCAGGGGGCAGGACCAGTGACGGATCGGCCAGCGCATCGCGTACGGCCTGCTGCCCCTGGGCCTTCAGGCCTGCCACATCCTCCAGCAGATCCACCAGGCCTGCACAGCTCCCGTACGGACACAGTTTCACCGGCGTCGCCTGGGGGTGCTGTGGCGGTTCGATGGCACAGGGCTCCGCTGCGGGATCCGCCCGCGTCTCCAGGGCAGCCATGCAACCCCCGAGCACCCAGGGCAGCAGCAAGGCGACCAGGCCTGCACCAAGGGTCCCGCGCCCAGGGCGAAGCACACTCATGACGCACCCGGCGCAGTCTGCCCCGCCTGCTCGCGGGGGGGCTCGGACCCGTCATTGGCGGGTTTCTCCGGCGGGGCCATGCCCACCCGCGGCAATACCAGGCGCAGACTGGCACCGTACTCGACCTCCATAACCTGCAGTTGTCCGTCCAGGGCCTTGGCATATTCCCGGGCGATGGAAAGCCCGATGCCGCTACCGCGCACATGTCCCCCGGGACGCACCTCACCCTGGTAGAAAACCTCAAACACCCGTTCCCGATCGACATCGGCAATGCCCGGACCCGCGTCCCGGATCTCCACGAACACCTCATCGCTACTGTGGCCGGTCTGTACATGCACGCTGGTATGTTCCTCGGTGAACTTGATGGCATTGGAAAACAGATTATCAAGAATGACGCGAATCTTTTCCCTGTCGGAGTTCACTGTCTCACCGGTGAGCGCCAGTTCGATACGCACATCCTTGCTACGCGCGGCCAGCTTGTGCTGCTCCACCAGTTCGCCAATGAGTTCGTCCAGGTGGATGGGACTGGACTCGATCACGGGGATGGCCGTGTTGGCCACATTAAAACTGATCAGATCTTCGATCAGGCGCTGCAGTTGCAGGCTGTTGCCGTGCACGATGTGGACAATCTCCGCCTGTTGTTCATTGAGCCGGCCCACCACCTGATCGGAGAGCAGGTCCGCCCCTTCGCGAATATTGGTGAGCGGGGTCTTGAGTTCGTGGGAGATGTGGCGCAGGAAGGTCACCTTCTGCCGTTCTAATTCCACCAGGCGCCGCCTGAGCCAGTCCAGGCGCGCACCAAGATCCACCAAGTCATGGGGACCGGTCACCTGGATGGGGCGATCAAAAAGCCCCGCCCCCAGGGCACGGATGGAAAGCTTGAGCTGACGCAGGGGTCGGGCGATGAGCATGGTAAACACCACCACCAGCACCAGCACGGCGGGAATCAGCGCCGAGGCCTGCCACAGCAGCGCCTGACGGGTCTCTACCGCCTGGGCCTGCATGGCCTCCACGGCACGGGACACGGAACGGGTGCTCTCTTGGAAGACTCCCCGGGCCAGTTCACTCAGAGCAGGATACTCATCCAGGACCGCGCGCACCGCCTCGCTGCCCGAGGCCTGCTCCATGAGTACCTTGTAGGCATCTGTCTCCCTGCGTTCGAGCAGCCTTAGTTGTTCCCATACGGGAGTGCCCAGTTCCAGGCGATACATGCGCGAGAGGGCCTCGGCCAAGCTCTGACGCCGGGTGCCATACACCTCCAATAGGGCCTCATCACCCAGCACCTGGTACTGGCGCGCGTGGCGTTCCAGGGCCGTCATATCCTCCATGAGGGTGCGACTGGCCTGGATCGCCTGCACCGCATCCAGCACCGCCTGCTGGCCCTGATCCGTGAGGCGATCCACGGAGATCAGCGCCGTGGTCAGGGCATAGGCAAGGGGCAGCGTGACCAGAGAAAACCCCAGCAGGATCAGCTGCAGGATCGTAAGGGAACGGTAGAAGGATTGTGGGGCAGCCACGATGAGCGAACTTATAACAAGGGGGTTACGAGTGGTCAAACCCGATCAGGCTGGCCGATAATCCCTGTCTCCCACAAAAATGGCCCGGCCGCTCCGTACTGCTGGTGCGCAACGACCGGGCACTCCTGGGGAATCGCCCGCCGGGGAATCAGGATCTGACATTCATAATCCTGATTCCCCGGCGAGGGGATCGTGCCCGCGATCAACTCAGAACGGGCTGGCCGCGGTACTGACGCTCCTTGTCCTTGTCCTCGTCCTTCTCTTCCTCGTGCATACCGCTCAGCTGCAGGGCAGACTCGCCGCGATTCTGGCGCTCCTTGTCCTTGTCTTTCTCTTCGGCACCAGCCAGCACGTCAGCGGCGATACCACGGCTCTGGCGCTCCTTGTCTTCTTCCTTGTCCTTGTCGTGCATGCCGCTCAGCTGCAGGGCAGAATCACCGCGCTGCTGGCGCTCCTTGTCCTCGTCCTTGTCCTTCTCTTCGGCGCCAGCCAGCACGTCAGCGGCGACACCACGGTTCTGGCGCTCCTTGTCCTCTTCCTTGTCCTTGTCGTGCATGCCGCTCAGCTGCAGGGCGGAATCACCGCGCTGCTGGCGCTCCTTGTCCTCGTCTTTCTCCTCGGTAGCACTCAGCTGCAGACTACCGCGCACATCCATCAGGTCGCGGGTTTCCTTGTCCTTGTCCTTCTCCTCCTGGGCGGAGGCCACGAAGGCGGCAGAGGCGGTACCGGCGCCGAGGACACCGGCGGCGAACATGGCAATCAGCAGGGATTTCATAGAATTGTGCTTGCTCATTGTGTTGACTCCTGTACGGTTGCTGCTTTGATTGGTCGACCCCTGACTCATGCCCGGGATCCGTTAACTTCAACCTGGGCAATGCGAGCATCGTGCCAACTACCGCAAGCCATTGAATCGCCGTAACTTGACCTCCCAAGGCCTCACCCAACACGCGTTGATCTGTCGCCATTTGACGACAGTCGAACCCTGACTGCAGGCTTAACACACTGATTCTATTGATATCAGCGGGTGTCTCTCCCAGGTGACAGTGGCTGCGGTCACCTGTGTCAGGCGAACGACACAGGTGACTGCACCCCCTTCGAACCCCGGTTGGCAGACCTGGTCACCACAGGCCCGCAAAGCCCCGCCACGCCTCATTTTCCGTACGCCACGGATCACGGGCGCCCCCGACTGCCGTCATCCGCCACCCCCAGGACCGCGAACGCCCCAGGTGTCTGGCCAGAGTGGCATTCCAGCCTAAAACCCAGGCCCAGTGCGGATTACAACCCCCTGCGCCATGAGCCGACGACAACGATGGCACGGCTCCTGCATCCGACTTTTGCAAGGCCACAAACGGCCACACGCCGAGCACAGACATCACGGTTCGGCGCGACACTGGAAGCAAACGGGATAACGGAGATCAAGACCATGCTGGGACTGGCAAAGCTGTTTCTGATGATCACGCTCATCGCAGCCTTGGCGGGACTCACGGGCCTGGCCGGGGTGGCAACCGGGATCGCCCAGGTCCTCGCCGGAGTGTTCTGTCTGTTCTTCGTGCTCGCCCTGATGTTCAGTCGCCCGGCCCAGCGCGACCAGCGCCCCTCGTGAAATCGCGGGAGTCATCCATGAAGACCCTGATCAACAGCACCCTGCTCATATCCGCCCTGCTCGGCTTCGGGCTGCCAGCCCTGGCCTCCGAGAACAACCCGGACCCGTCACTGAGCCAGGCCACCCGCGAGGCCCGGCTGGAAGGCATGATCTGGACCGCCTACGTCCTGAACCCGCATCTGCAACAGTTCGATCTGCGCGTGCGCATGGAAGGGGAACGCGCCGAACTCGCTGGCGAGGTGGAAGCCCCCGTGCACCGGGAGCTGGCGGAGCACATCGCCCGGGAGATGCCCGGTGTGGCCACCGTGGACAACCGTATCGTGGCCACCGGACCCGGGCGGGCTGCCGGCCCCTCCCTGGCGGGGCGTGAATTCGCCGCCCGCCTCGCGGACCTGAATCTGGCAGCCGCCGTCCATACCCGTCTGCGCCTGCACGAACTGACCAGCGGCCTGGACCTGGAAGTCAGCAGTCGCAACGGGGTGATTACCCTGATCGGCCGCAGCGAATCCCCGGAGCACAGGACCCTGGCCGAGCAGCTGGCCCGAGAGACCCGGGGTGTCCAGGCAGTGGACAACCGCATCCTCGCCCGGAGCCCATGACCATGACCATGACCCCGTCATCTATCGCAGCGCCCAGAGAGCGCCTCATGGGGACCCGGCGCAAGCATCGGACACATGCGCGCAGCCGCACGGGCGAATCCATGCCGCGTCAGGCATGGCGTCTGGCCAGCGAAGCAATGAAATGCCGCTGGCCCAGGCTCACGGCCGCACACCTGGCACAGATCGATGGCGCACGCCAGAGACTGGTGGACTGCGTGACCGAACTCTACGACATCGATTGCTCCCAGGCAGAGATCGAGGTGCGCCGATTCGAGCTCTCCCTCGATCTGCCACAGCAACTCACCGGAACCCCGGGGTCAGGAGGACCCCATGGCCCTGTCGGCGGGCCCCCTTCCCCCCCTGTGGCCCACCCCGGGCCGTTCCCTGCCCGCCG
>SR_TP_S13solDRAFT_1000577_pt1 | contig 14059 bp, 15 predicted proteins | sample SodReaTP_S13sol_FD_11159 | JGI IMG/M metagenome (IMG submission 11159)
GGCTGGCATTCTGGCGTCGGCGCCCGCCGGCAGGCTTTGCCGGAGACGCGTCATGATCCGGCGGGTGCAGGTCAAGCGTCGCAAACCGGCCGTACCGCTTGACGGCTGTGATTCACCGGTTGTCGCGCGCGTACTGGCAGGGCGCGGCTGCAACACCTTGCCCGATTATTCGCTTTCGTCGATGTTGCCGCCCGACCTGTCGGGGGTAGAGTCGGCGGCCGGGCTTTTGGCCGACTGCATCATGGGTGGTCGGCGGATCGCCGTGGTCGGCGATTTCGATGCCGATGGCGCGACCGGCACGGCGCTGGCGGTGCGCGGGCTCAAGGCGCTGGGTGCCGGGGATGTTGTCTGGCGCATGCCCGACCGCGTCCGGCACGGTTATGGCCTGGGCGAAAAACTGGCCGGCGAATGCCTGGCCGATCAGCCGGCGCTGGTGGTGACGGTCGATCACGGCATTTCCTCGCACGCCGGGATCGAACTGCTGCGCACTGCCGGCGTCGAGGTGCTGGTCACCGACCATCATCTTCCGGGGCCGGAACTGCCGCGGGCAAGCGCGATCGTCAACCCCAGCCTGCCCGGTGAAACCTTTCCGTCACGCCATCTGGCCGGTGTCGGCGTGATGTTCTACACCCTGATTGCGTTGCGCGCGGAGTTGCGCCGGCGCGGTTCGGCCAATAACTTTCGACTGGATGGCCTGCTCGACCTGGTCGCGCTGGGCACGGTGGCCGACCTGGTCCGGCTCGACGAGAACAATCGCAGGCTGGTCCACCAGGGGCTCAAGCGAATCCGCGCGCGCCGCTGTCAGCCGGGCGTTGCGGCCTTGCTGGAGATCGGTGGGCGCAACCTGGCCCACGTCGGTGCGGCCGATCTCGGGTTCATCGCCGGGCCGCGGCTGAACGCGGCCGGTCGGCTGGATGACATCTCGGTCGGCATTCGCTGCCTGCTGGAAGACGATCCTGCCCGCGCCATGGAACTGGCGCGCGAACTCGATCGCCTGAACCGGGAGCGCAAGGACATCCAGGCCGAGATGACCGAGCAGGCGCGCACGATTGCCGATGAAATGCTGGCCGCGGTTTCCGGCGAGCCTGGCGGTTACTGCCTGCACGATGCGACCTGGCACCCGGGTGTGGTCGGCCTGGTTGCCTCGCGGATCTGCGAGCAGCAGCGCCGTCCGGTAGTCGCACTTGCACCGGCCGGCGACGGTGGTGCTGAGTGGAAGGGCTCGTGCCGCAGCCCCGAAGGCGTGCACATGCGTGATCTGCTGGCGGCCATCGACGCTGAACATCCGGGCGTGATCGATCGCTTCGGCGGTCACGCGCGAGCCGCCGGTCTGAGCCTGGAGGAAAATCGCATCGATGACTTTCGGGCCGCCTTCGAGCGCCATGTCGGCAAACTGGAATTTCCGGCCGATTCGGTCCTGAGCGACGGTGAGTTGTCCGGCCCGGAGCTGGACCTGGTCACGGCCGAGGCACTGGATGCCGCAGGGCCCTGGGGCCAGGGCTGGGAAGAGCCGCTGTTTGATGGCCGCTTCCGGGTGCTGGAGCGACGAGTCGTCGGCGAGGCCCATCTCAAGCTGACCCTGGAAGCGCCCGGAGGCGGCCCGGTGATCGATGCGATCGCGTTTCGCGCCGGTGAGCTTTGCCATCGCGAGCTGCCCGACCCGCTGCACGTCACCTACCGGCTGGGCATCAACCGCTGGCGCGGCAATACTTCACTGCAGCTCATTATTCAGCACCTGGTCGAGCAAGCCGCCTGACGCCTGATGGTGCAGGATTCGGCCGGCACAGCGAGACCTGAGCGGGTAGCTCATTTCCAGCCGCATCAAGACAAAAACCTCTCCACAGATTACGCAGATTTACACAGATTATTGAATCGGAGGGCTTTGCCACGCTGCTGGGCGTGCAGTCCAGCTACAGTGCCGTGCGGGTGCAGGTGCCGGCAGCGTTCGAGCCGCAGGCGCGCCGGGTCTACCGGGAGTTGATGGAGGCACTGGGGCAGGAACAGTAGAACCCGCAACCCGGCAGTTGAGTCCGGATTCTCAATCCTTCCCGCCCTTCCTGGCGCGTGGGTGGGTTCGGTCGTAGACCTGGGCCAGGTGCTGGAAGTCCAGGTGGGTGTAGATCTGCGTGGTCGACAGGTTGGCATGTCCGAGCAGTTCCTGGACCGCGCGCAGGTCGCCGGAAGATTCCAGGATGTGGGACGCGAACGAGTGACGGAGCTGGTGCGGGTGGACGCGCTGGTCCAGGCCCTGGCGGAGTGAGCGCTCGGCGATTCGTTTCTGGATCGCCCGCACCCCCAGCACCGTGCCCCGGCTGGTGGTGAACACGTAGTCGCCTTGCTCGGCTGGAATTCGCCCGGGACAGCTTCGCCATTCCAGCAATGCCCGGATGGCATGCCGGCCGACCGGCACGATGCGCTCCTTGTTGCCCTTGCCGATGACCTGGATCAGGCCCTGGTCCAGATCCAGCCGGTGCCAGCGCGCGTCGGCCAGTTCGCTGACGCGCAAGCCCGAGGAGTAGCAGAGTTCCATCATTGCCCGGTCGCGAATGTCCAGCGGTTCGTCGCCGGGGATTTCCAGCAGTTTCAGAACCTGGTCCGGATCGAGCGTGCGCGGCAGCTTGCGGCGCACGCGCGGGGCCTTGAGGTCCAGCGCCGGGTTGGTCCGGATTTCACCGTGCCGCTGCAGGTAATCGAAGAACCTGCGAAGCGCTGACAGATGGCGCTGGATGGTGCGTGGATCCAGCCCTTCGCGTGCCATGGATGCGGCAAACGCGCGCAGTTCGACGGCATCGATATGCTGGACCGATTCGATTTCCCGCTGCCGGCACCAGCGCGACAGTCGTGCAAGATCGCGTGCATAGGCGCGGCAACTGGCCTCGGCCAGGCGGCCGCTTTCGCGGCAGCCTGCAAGAAACTCTTCGATCAGCGACTGGAGCTGCGACTTCGGCGCCGAAGGTCTCGCCGCGGGGCCGGGCATGTCCGTGCCGGAATTCAGGCCTGCGCCTGGCGGGCAACGCCCTTGTGCCCGTTCTCGCGCTCAAGCCGGAATTTAAGGGTCTGGCCCAGCAGGTCCAGGAACAGGGTGCCCATGTCGGGGTGGAAACGTTCGTCGGACACCGCGCCGATGGCAAGCAGCCTGGAGGCATCGAGCGGAATCAGGGCCACCGAGCCGATTTCGGGATCAGCAAACAGTACGGCGCGTTTTTCCTGCGTCAGCCGTCCGCAGCATGCCTGCTGGTCGGCAAGAATCCTGTGCAGCCATTCAGGCGCGGGCTCGGGCAGGGGGGCCACCGCAGCATGATCGAATTGCGCCGCCTCGCGCGAGTGCAACAGCAAGCGTACGCTGGCGGCATCAAATTCCTGTTGCAGGCCTTCGGCCAGAGCGGTCAGCATCGCGTGCGCCGATTCGGCGGCCATCAATTCCAGCGCCATGCGATGCAGGCGGTGCATCAGGCGTTCGTTCTCGCCGGCAATCCCGGCCAGGTGGCTGAGTTTTTGCCCCAGTTTGCGGTTTTCCGTGCGTAGCTGTTCGACCTGGCGTTCGATCAGTGACGCGGTGCCGGAGCCGTGCGGGACCTCCAGTGTCGACAGCAACTGCGGATTGCGGACCAGCAGATCCGGGTTTTGTTCGAGAAACTGGATGACCTGTTCGGGCGAGATGGTACTCATTCGATATTCCCTTCAAAAACCAGCCGCGCCGGGCCCCAGGTTGCAACCCGGCCATGTTCCGGATTCAAATCTATCACAAGGCACCCGCCGGGTTGATGGACCTGCCAGCTCGTGCCGTCGCCGGGGTTGCCCACCGCGCAGGCTGCGGCGACCGCGCCGCTGCCGCAGGCCGGGGTCGGTCCGGCACCGCGTTCGTGCACGCGCAGTTCGATTACGCCGGCCGCGGAAATGTGGGCCAGGCCGATATTGACCCGGTTGTGCCAGCGCGGCTCGCTTTGCAATTGTCCGGCGAGTGCGGCCAGCGCCTGCTCGTCGGGCGCATCCGGCGATTCGACGACCAGGTGTGGATTGCCCAGCGAGAGCAGATGCCAGCGACCGGCCCGATCGGGCAATCGCGGCGGCGGCAGATCCAGCTCGGCAGGCGTGATGGTGACCGGTGCCGGCAGATCGGCGCGGTAGCGCCCGCGTTCGGATCCGGTCACTTCAACCCGGCCGGCCGGGGTGGCCAGCGCGCATGGCCCATTGAGTTCACCCCGGCTGTCCAGCCAGGCAGCGATCGCACGCATGCCGTTACCGCATTGCTCAGCCTGGCTGCCGTCGGCGTTGATGATCTCGATCCTGGCGACGGCTTCCGAATCTTCGGCGTGCATGATCAGCACCTGGTCGCAACCCACGCCGCGTCTGCGATCGGCGAGTGCCATCGCGCGCCGGGTCGAAACCGGCTGCGAACCGTCGCGGTTGTCGACCAGGACGAAGTCGTTGCCCAGGGCTTCGAGCTTGAAGAACCGCATATGGCTGGCGATCTCCTCAGTGGCCGGCGTCGAGAAAGCCGGCGACCTGCCAGTGCCGGTCCGAGATCTTGCGGCATTCCAGCGCCAGGCCGGCTGCCGCGAGTTGGTCGTTGACCTCTTCCACGCGCCATGCGGCATGCAGGCTGTTGGTGAAATCCCGGCGCAGCAGATCCGGTTCGCCGGCGGCATATTGGTCGACAAGACGGGCGACCGTGTCGGCATTGTCGGGCCGGGCGAGATCCATGACCTGCACCCAGGCGCCGGGGCGTGCCAGTTCCCGAATGCTGTGCCAGAGAATGGTCGGGTCGGGCAGGTGATGCAGCAGGCTGTTGCTGACCACGGCATCGAAGCTGTGTGGCGTCAGGCCATGCTCGGGCAGGCGTGCCAGGTGCAGTTCGATCCGGTCTTTCAGGCCGTGCAGATTGATCGCAGCGGCGGCACTGGCAAGCATGTTTTCACCGGCATCCAGGCCGACGATCCGCCACCGGGGCAGGGTGCGCGCCAGTCGAATGCAGATGTCTCCCGGACCGCAACCCAGGTCGATCAGCCGGCCGGCTTCCGGACGCGGCCGGAATGCCACATCGAGATGATCGACGAAGGCCTGGTTGGATTCCGAGAAATCCGCGCCGGCGTAGGCCTGGACCTGGTCGGGGCTGTCCATCAACTCCGGTTCGGGGGTGCGCGCCAGGAGATCAGGATTCATGCGATGAACCCTGGTCTTCATCCTCGGAATCTTCCTGCTCTGGTGCCGACTGCCCCGATTCCGGCTGGGTTTCGGGCAGATAAAGATCGCCTTTCAGGCCGCAGCCGCCACCGGCCAGCAGCACTGCGAGCAGCACCAGGATGCGTGTCACGGGTAGAATCCTTTGCATGAGTGATATTGAAGATGAAATACTCGACTGCATCGAGCGGGAGACCGGACCGGATCCACGCCATGCCGTGATCTGGCTGCATGGTCTGGGTGCCGACGGCAATGATTTCGTGCCGATTGTACCGCAGCTCGAATGCGCCCGAACGCGGGCGGTGCGCTTCGTGTTTCCGCACGCGCCGGTGCGGCCGGTGACGATCAACAACGGCATGCGCATGCGCGCCTGGTACGACATCCTGGGCTTCGAGATTGCACGCGATCAGGACTCGACCGGCATACGTGGCTCGATGGCGCAGGTGCAGCGTCTGATCGCGCGCGAGATCGAGCGTGGAATCGAGCCTTCCAACCTGCTGCTGGCCGGCTTTTCCCAGGGCGGTGCAATCGCGCTGCGACTGGGGCTTGCCCAGACCCGTGCGCTGGGCGGTGTGATCGGCCTTTCCTGTTATTTGCTGGAGGCCGATTCGATTGCCGAGTGGCTGACCGGGGCCGGGCGGCGCACGCCGGTCTTCATGGCCCACGGCAGCCAGGACCCGATCGTGCCCATGGTGCTGGGGCAGCAGGCTGTGACTTGCCTGTCCGGGCAGCAGATTGCAGTCGAATGGAGCGAGTGGCCCATGCAGCATGCGGTCTGTCCGCCGGAGATCGCGGCGCTGGATCGCTGGATGGCTGAACGTTTCGAGACATGAAAGGCACGGTGCCGGTCCGGCTCATGATCGTCGATGACGAAGCACCGGCGGTCGAGCGGCTGGCCGAACTGGTTCGTCGGATGCCGGGATTCGAGCTCGTCGGCTGCGAATCGCGCTCGGCAAGAGTGGCCGAGCGCTGTCGCCAGCTTGAACCCGATGTGCTGCTGATGGACATCGAAATGCCGGGCCACAATGGCCTGGAGCTGGCGCGCGAATTGCGCAGGCAGGGCAGCGCGGCTGCCATCGTGTTCGTGACCGCGCACGATGACTTCGCGCTGGACGCATTCGGCGTGGCGGCGATCGACTACGTGGTCAAGCCGGTTCGACCGGAGCGGCTGGCCGAAAGCCTGCGTCGGGTGGTCGACGCGCGCGGTGACAAACCGATGGTCGGCGGCCGGCTGGGTGAACGCCTGGTTCGCGTGGCGCTCGAGGATGTCCGTGCGTTCATCGCGGAAGACAAGTGCACGGTAATGCACGTCAATGGCGGCCGGATCCTGGTCGATGAACCGCTCAAGACGCTGGAACAGCGCCATGCCGACCGCTTCGTGCGCATTCATCGCAACGCACTGGTCAGCCGCATCCATCTGCGCGCCCTGTATCACGATGGTGAAGATACGCCGCGGGTGGAAGTCTGCGGGCTGGGTTTCGATCCGGAAGTCTCCCGGCGAAATGCCAGCCTGATCAAGAACCTGCTTTCATCGGCCTGACGGCCCGGTGGAGCCCTGAGAACGGAAATAAAAGGTGAAAAACGACAAGCTGACCATCGCCACGCGCAAGAGCCGGCTGGCCCTGTGGCAATCCGAACACGTGGCCGAGCGCTTGCGCGAACACGGAATCGCGGCCGGATTGCTGCCACTGAGTACTCGTGGCGACGAGATCCTGGACCGTTCGCTGGCCGAAATCGGCGGCAAGGGGCTGTTCCTCAAGGAACTGGAAGTAGCCTTGCTGGACGGGCGTGCCGACATCGCGGTGCATTCGCTCAAGGATGTGCCCGCCGAACAGCCGGACGGCCTGATGCTCGCCGCATGGCTGCCGCGCGCCAATCCGGCCGACCTGTGGATTACCGCCGACGGCACTGCGATCCGGCAACTGCCCAAGGGCAGCCGGGTCGGCAGCTCCAGCCTGCGCCGGATCAGCCAGCTCAAGGCGCTGCGCCCGGACCTCGAAGTGGTGGCTTTGCGCGGCAATGTGGAAACCCGACTGGCTGCGGTGCGTGAAGGACGGGTGGCCGCCACGCTGCTGGCCGCTGCCGGTCTCGAGCGCTTGGGCATCGTTCCGTCCGGTGCAATTGAACTTGCCGTGGAAGACTGGTTACCCGCCCCCGGACAGGGCATCATCGTGGTTCAGTGCCGGGCCGATGATTCCGATACGATCAGCGTGCTGGAGTCGTTGAGCTGTCCGCTGACCACCGTGCAGGCGCGCGCGGAGCGCGAAGTCGCCCGGCTGCTGGGTGCCGACTGCAGCATGCCGCTGGCGGCATTCGCGCATGTTTCAGCCCAGGATATGTGCTTGCAGGTTCGGCTGGGTGACGGGTCCGGTCGCTTGATCGAGGCGCAGGCCGGGGGGTCGATCACTGAACCGGAAGATCTGGCCCGAAAAGTGGTCAGGGATTTGCGAGATCAGGGTTCTCAAGCGCTGCTGGAAAAGTTAAGCCCGTCACAAAATTGAAAAATTCAATGTTTTTTCATTTATCGACACTGGACACGGCGGTCTGATTGTGCAAGACTGTCTTCAACGCAGCAGGGATTTCAGACCGATCAGCTTTCCGGGTGTCGTCCACGATGCTTCTGATCGATGTGCGTCCCCCTACTGCCAACGCCAACACGCAAGCCCCCTGCACGTTGGTTGGTTGCATCAGACACCCGGATCTATGCCAGGAGCCTGCTCGATCGAGCAGGCTCTTTTTATTTCCCCAATTGCCCCAATTGCCTGTTTCCCCGAATTGTCTGGCCGAATCGTCTGGTCGAATGGGGCGTCCAGCCATTGCAGATCGGGTGTGACCCGGACATGAAGCAAGCCCCCGTGGTAGTCGTGACCCGTCCCGCGCCGGATCATGTCGAACTGCAGCGGCAGCTTGCCGCCGCCGGTCGCGAGTCGCTGCACTGCCCGGCATTTCGTCTCCAGGACCTTCCCTCGCGCCAGTTGGAGCGCGTCCATGAATCGCTGAAGCAATGCGATATCGTGCTGGTGACCAGTCCGGCGGCAGCGCGCAGACTGCAGCACTGGTCGGCATCGCGCCCCCGGTCGAGTCCGATCTTCGTCTGCCCCGGCGCGGGGACTGCCCAGAGCCTGGCGGAAATCGGCATTCATGCATGCTTTCCCGAAACCGGCTCGACCAGTGAAGACCTGCTGGCGATGCCGGAACTGAACCGGGTTGCCGGCAAGCGAATCGTGATTCTGGCAGCCCCGGGTGGTCGTACCCTCTTGCTGGAAACCCTGCGCATGCGCGGTGCCCGGGTGCGCCGTCACTTTCTCTATCGCCGGGTGGGTTGCGCGCCGAATCCTGCCGTGGAAGGTGCGCTGCGCGCCGGAAGGCCGCTGATCTTCATGTTCAGCAGCAGCGCGGCGCTGGAAGCCCTGGTCGATCGTCTCGACGCCGGACTGCGGAGTCGGATGCTGGATTCGGCCTTCGTCGTGTCCTCGGCGCGTCTGGCCAAACGCTGCCGTGATCTGGGCGCGAGAGCTGTCAGCATTGCCGACGGCGCTTCCGATCAAGCGATGCTGGCGGCACTGGATTGATCCCGCCTTGTTCACCACCCTGCCTACTGCGGAACCGCCAGGCCCCGCGTCCAAGGCGTTTCGCTCGGTCGCGCATCCTCACCGTACAGGCGAGTACGCCTCCGGTGCGCTCGGTCGCGAAACGCCTTGGCCACAGCACCTGTCGGCCCCTCGCTACGGCACGGTGATGAATAAGGCGGGATTATCTCTCGAGCAGGCTTCATTGAGTACGCAATTCCGTTAGCATCATGAAACCAGATGCCCTCAACGCGGTATGAGGCCGCCTGGTCACGCCGGTGCCGCACTGCCATGGCAAACGGCCGCGCAGCTCGCGCCGAACGTGCGTATATTCAAGTCTGAAAGGACCAGAACGGCGGAAGCAGGAAGATGAGCGAATCCGGCAATACGACCGAACAGAATGAAGCTGTGGCCGAGTCTGCAGAGGCAGGGCAGAGCGAGGAAAACACCGGCGTCGAGCCCCCGCGGCGTCGCCGTGGAATGCTGACTGCCTGGTTTGCGCTGTTGATTGCTTTGGCCGCACTCGCGCTGGCATCGCGTGGTTTCTGGATGCCCGAACCGGAGACTCAGCCGCGGACTGAACGGTTGGCGGAGCTCGAAAGGCAGATTGACCGGCTTTCGGAACGTTTGCCGCGCATCGAACAGGCCTTGAGCGAAGTCAATGACGAGTTGCATGCCGCGATCGACAGCCTGCCGGCACCAGTCGAAATCCCGGCGTTGCAGGCGCGACTCGAAAGTCAGCTCGACGAGCGGCTGGAAAGTCGTTTGCAGAGCCTGGCCGGACGCGTCGAACAACAGGCCGGACAGCATAATTCCGAGCTGGGTGCCTTGCGCGGTCGCCTGGACAGCCTGGAATCTGAATTCAGTTCCGGGCTGGAGCGCCTGTCCGCGCGCCTGGAGCAGGCCGACCGCCATTCGGAACTCTCTGCCCGCGAGCTGACCGAGCGACTTCGGTTGATCGAGATCGCCCAGCTACTGGCCATGGCCGACAATGCAATCGGAATTTCCGGCGACCGCACAGCCGCGGAGGCCGCATTGGAGCGTATCGTCCGGCGCAGTTCGACCATCGATGCGCCCGGCTGGCAGCGATTGCACGAGGCCGCGCAGCATGATCTCAATGCCGTCCGCGACTGGTCACCTGCTGCCGGTGCCGACGACATTCGATCCTTGTTGTCTACGGCCCAGGCTGTCGCGTCGTGGCCGGTCGGGCCTGTGACCGACCCGCAGTCGCCGCACGAACCGGAACAATCCGGCTGGCGCGAGCGCTTCGGTCGCATTTTTGGTGAGCTGGTGCGAGTGGAGACACTGGATCCGCAGCAACTGTCTCCGGTCGAGCTCGATCGGGCGCGCCAGCGTGTTCAATTGCTGCTGGAGGCGGGCGCGCTGGCGCTGGCCCGGCGTGAGCACGCAATCGCCAATGAACTGATCGGGCAGGCGCGCAATGCAATCGAGCAGCTCTTTGAGCCCGGGCATCGCCAGGTTGAATCGGCGCTGACCATGCTCGACGCGCTCGCGCAATCGCTTGCCGACCCCGCCCCGCTGCCACTGCCCGAACGCACTCGGGTTGCATACCAGCGACTTGGAGGGCAGCAGTGAAACGCCGACTTGCCCTCGTGATCGTGGCCGTGCTGGTGCTTGGCGCCGTGGTCGCCGGGGCATGGCTTGCGCCCCGCTTGCTGGACGATCCCGGCTACGTCCTGATCGAGGTGGCCGGATGGCGTCTGCAGATGTCGTTTTTCGTGCTGGTCGCGGTGGTGCTTGGAGTCTGGCTGCTGACTTCGCTGGGCGTGGGGGTGCTGAGAATGCCGGGGCGTGCGCTCAGGCGCTTCCGCAGCATGCGCCAGAAGCGTAACCTGGATCGCGGTCTGCTGGCACTGTCCACCGGCGATTGGCAACTGGCCGAGCGTTCGCTGGAGCGCGCCATGCGCGATGGCTCCATCGGCACGGCCGGTTACCTGGCTGCAGCCCGGGCCGCCCAGGGACAGTCATCGATGGATCGACGTGATCATTATCTGGCCCTGGCCGATGACCGCTCAGGCGGCCTCGCGCTCGGCCGGGGATTTGCCACGCAGCTGGTGCGAGCACGCATGCTGATGGACGAAGGTGAATGCGCGGCCGCAATCGAAGTCCTGGAAAAGCTGCATCTGCGGCGTCCCCGCCAGGAGACCGTACTCAAACTGTTGTTGCAGTGCTACCAGCAGTGCGACCGCTGGCATGACGTTCGCCTGCTGCTGCCGGCGGTGCGACGGGCCGGGATCATCGATCGCGCGCGGGCCGACGAACTGGCGGCGCTCGCGCTGGCCCGGGAAATGTCCGGTTTCGAGGAGGTTGCGCAATTGGAGCAGACCTGGCGCTCGGCCGGTGCAGCGGTACGCAGCCGCCGGGAAGTGCTTCTGGCCTATGCCGAGCGCGCGCTGGAGCTGGATCGTGCCGACCTGGCCGAACCGGTCCTGCGCCGGGCGCTGGATGAAGCCCCGGATGATGACTTGCTGGCCCTGTATGCAAAGGCGGACAGCACGGATATCGGTGCCCGGATCGCGCAGTGCGAAAAGTGGCTGGAATTGGAATCCGAATCGGAACCGGAGTCGCCGGCGCTGCATCTGGCACTGGGCCGGCTGTACCTGGAAAAGCGTGACGACGACAAGGCGCTTGCGCATTTGCAGACCGCCGTGAAATCGAGCAGTGATCCGGCCGCGCATGCAGCCCTGGGCCAGCTGATGGACCGCACCGGCCGGATCGAGGCCGCCGCCCAGTGTTATCGCAACGCGCTTAGGCTCAATGAGGGCCGCGCACCGGAGCCGTTGCCGCTGCGGGAATCGCCGGCGGGCGGTCAGAATGACGCCTCGGACAGCCGTTGAACACCCGTCGGAAAAATCGGGCAGGGGGGGTCGACAAATCCGTTGAATATGCGATAATGCGCCGAATTCGAGAGTGGAGTAGTAACTGCTTGAATTCAAAACAATTGATGCCTCAACAGAATCACACCCAAGGCGTGACAGCACTCACAGGCATTTTCGAAACAGATTTTTTTCCAGCATGAGCAATTTCCGAATCCGGGGAGAAGCAGCATGAAACATTCAAACCATGTTCTGGCATGTGCCGTTCTCCTGGGCGTGTCCAGCACGCTGAATGCCGAGGTAATACCCTTGGTCGACAGAAATGATCTGCTGAATGCGGCGCTGATTTCCGAGCGCGCAACCCTGGGTGGATTGAAGTCGATCAATTATTTTCCGTTCGAGCGCAGGTTTGAAGTCAATTCGCGGTTTGCCGACCTGACCTGTGCATTCGAGAATGCACGCGGCGATAAGGCTGACGAGCCAAACGATGGCAATGACTTCACTCTGGTGATCGATCGTATTCCCTCCACTCCAAATCGACCCGATCCCAACGTCAACGCGCAAGGCAAAGAGGTCCGCCGCAGCTATCCCGTCGCCTCCAGCGGCTCGGTCAATCTGTTCTTTGACCCGGCGCAGCAGGGCACTAACCTGGTGGTTCTGGACCTGTGTACCTCCGGCGAGAGTTGTGCCGACGGAGAAGATGCACCGCGTCTGGCCTGCCGTGAAGCGGGTGTGCTGATCTTCCGCGACCCGTTCGGCTGACCACTGGCCAGTCGAACAATTCCAGCGCCCTCATCCGGAGGGTGCTGGTTGCCAATGCAGCAAGGTTCAATCGATCCCGTACTTGTCCAGCTTGTAGCGGAATGATCGGAAGGTGATGCCGAGGCGCCGGGCGGCTTCGGTCTTGTTGTAGCGTGCATCCTTCAGCGCATTTTCCAGAATGCGTTTCTCGATATTTTCCATGTAGTCGTCCAGGCTCTTGTCGCCGGCCGAATAGTCTGCGTGCTCTGCGGAACTCTGCTGGTCGCCTACATTGGACTGCTGCAATTGCAGGTCTTCGGCCGTGATCCGCTCGCCTTCGCACAGGGTGACCGCCCGTTGCAGGACGTTGAACAGTTCCCGGACATTGCCCGAGAAGGGGTGCTGCAATAATGCCCTTTTTGCGTCTTCATCCAGCTTGCGCGGGTTTTCTCCCCACTGGTCGGCAATGACTTGCAGGAAATGCGACACCAGCAGGGGAATGTCGGAGCGTCGTTCGCTCAGCGAGGGCAGCGGCAGTTCGATGACATTGAGCCGGAAGAACAGGTCACTGCGGAACTCTCCGGCTTCTACCATGGGCTTGAGTGATTTATGCGAGGCCGAGAGAATGCGCACGTCGATCGGTATTTCCTCGCGCCCGCCGATGGAGCGCACGCGCTTTTCCTGAATCACGCGCAGCAGCTTGACCTGCATGTTCAAGGGCAGGTCGGCGACTTCGTCGAGAAACAGGGTGCCCTTGTTGGCTGTCTGGAAAAGCCCTTCCTTGTCGGTATCGGCACCGGTAAAACTGCCTTTCCGGTGGCCGAAGAACTCGCTTTCCATCAGTTCGGATGGAATCGCGCCGCAATTGACCGCCACGAACGGCTGCTCGGAACGCGGCCCCAGATCGTGAATCAGCCTTGCGGCCAGCTCCTTGCCGGTGCCGGAGGCGCCGCTGATCATGACCGGGGCCTGTGAGCGGGCCAGTTTGACGATCGTCTGTCGGACCCGGGCAATGGGTTCGGAATTGCCGATCATGCGCTCCAGCAGCGCCGCCTGCTCGCTTTGGTCCGGACCCTGATCCGCTGGCGCGGGCTCTGCCGAACCCGCCCTGGCCGGTTGGGCCGATGCGGAATCGGCTTCCTCGACGCCGCTTTTTTCGCTGTCGTCCTGGCGCAGCTTGAGCGCTGTGCGCACCAGGTTGCGCAACGACTCGAGATCGACCGGCTTGGACACGAAATCGAAGGCGCCGTATTTCAATGCCGTCACGGCATCCTCGATCTTGCCGTAGGCGGTAATCATGGCAACCGGCATCTTCGGGTGGTCCCGGCTGATCTGCTTGACAAGGCTCAGCCCGTTGCCGTCGGGCAGGCGCATGTCCGTCAGGCAGAAGTCGAAGTCCTGCTCGGACAGCTTGCGGCGGGCATCAGCCAGGTCCTCGGCGGTCTGCACGTCAATACCCATGCGCACCAGCGTCATCTCCAGCAGTTCACGCAGATCCGGCTCGTCATCGACTACCAGTGCCCGGGGTTCAGCCATCGTGTCCTCCTGTTGAGATCATCCCGCCTAATTCACCACCCTTCCGTCGCGAGGGGTCGTCAGAGCCTGCCCCGGACTCGATCCGGGGCCCAGTGGCTGTGGCGTTTCGCGACCGAGCGCACCGCAGGCGTACTTGATTGTACGTTGAGGATGCGCGACCGAGCGAAACGCCGCAGACGCGGGTCTGGCGGCGCC
>SR_TP_S13solDRAFT_1000578_pt1 | contig 14009 bp, 14 predicted proteins | sample SodReaTP_S13sol_FD_11159 | JGI IMG/M metagenome (IMG submission 11159)
GTGATGACGGTGTCCCTGTACGCCAACATCTACGTGCTGTTCCTGCACCTGCTGAACCTGTTCCATGCCTTCAGCGGTGACAACTGAGTCCCGACTCAGCAGCTAGAATCAGAAGGGCCCCGCCTTGGCGGGGCCCTTCGCGTTGAAGAGGCCTGATATCATGATCCGACAAGGCGTCCTGCTGGACCTGGAGACCATGGACCGCGACGATCTCGACCTCGTGGGCCTGCGTGCCGCCCTGCCCCAATGGGATATGCACCCCTTCACCGAGCCCTCTGAGGTGCCCGGTCGTATCGCGCAGGCACAGGTCGTGGTCACCAACAAGGTGGTGGTGGACAGGGCCGCCATGGACGCGGCCCCGGACCTCAAGCTGGTCTGTGTAGCCGCCACGGGCACCAACAACGTGGACCTGGAGGCGGCCCGGGAGCGCGGCATCACCGTGTGCAACGTGCGCGACTACGGCACCGCCTCGGTGGTGCAGCATGTGTTCACCCTGATCCTGGCCCTGACCACGCGCCTGCAGGATTACCAACGGGACGTAGCCCGGGGCCTGTGGCAGGACAGCCGCCAGTTCTGTCTCCTGGACCATTCCATCCGCGAACTGTCTGGACTGACCCTGGGTATCGTCGGCTATGGCGTGCTAGGCCAGGCGGTAGCGCGCAGCGCCGAGTGCTTCGGCCTCAGGGTCCGGGTGGCGCAAAGCCTGGTCTCCCCGGGCAAAGACCCCGATCGCCTGCCCCTCGACCTCCTGCTGGCCGAATCCGACATCCTGAGCCTGCACTGCCCGCTCACGGAACAGACACATCACCTGATCGACGCCCAGGCCCTGGCCACCATGAAACCCGACGCCCTGCTCATCAATGCCGCCCGGGGCGCAGTAGTGGACAATGCCGCCCTGGCCGAGGCCCTGCGCCGGGGCGTCATCGGTGGCGCCGGCATCGACGTGCTGGACCAGGAGCCACCCAACGGTGACCACCCCCTGCTGGCCCCGGACATCCCTAACCTGATCATCACCCCCCACATCGCCTGGGCCGCTCGGGAGTCCCGCCAGCGGGTCATCGACCAGGTCAGCGAGAACATCCAGGCCTTCATGGCGGGCGACCCCCGCCGTGTGGTGTGACAACAGGAACCCGACCCATGAGCGACACGCTGGAACCCCGCATCACGGAACTGGAGATCCGTCTCTCCCATCAGGACGACACGGTCCAGTCCCTGAACCAGATCGTCATCGAGCAGCAGGCGTGCATCGAGACGCTCCAGCATCAGATCGAGAACCTGCGCCTGCGTCTGGCGGAGGCCATGGAGGGCCCTGGGATCGATCCATCCCAGGAACCCCCACCGCCCCATTATTGATCCCTCGTGACAAGCTCGCACGTTTGCACCTGCATCACCTTCGAGGCCGAGTCCCTGCGCCCCCGTGCGCTCAGCCTGGCCGCAGAACTGGGATTGCACCTGTGCCCGGAGGGCGCCCCCGACTGCCCCCTGGCGCTGAAACTCAGCACACAGGGGCTAAGCCTGGCGCTCACCGGCCCCGAGGCCCCCGGCCCCATCCGGGTGGATTTCGTGACCGGGCGCCTGGGCTATCGCCAGGCCCGCATCAGCCTGCGCAATGAACCCCTGGCCCGGGCCGTGGGGATCAAGGGCGAGGCACGGCCCTATGTCGTGGACGCCACTGCCGGTCTGGGTCGGGACGGCTTTGTGCTGGCCAGCCTCGGCTGCCAGGTGACGCTGCTGGAGCGGCAACCGGTGATCGCGGCACTGCTGACCGACGGGCTGGAACGAGCCGCCCGGGAGGGAGACCTGGCAGAGACCATCGCGCGCATGCACCTGGCCCCGGGCAACGCCCGGGACTGGCTCGCCAGCCTGGATGAGGCCTCGCAGCCCGAGGTGGTGTACCTGGACCCCATGTACCCCCACCGGGACAAGAGTGCCCTGGTGAAAAAGGAGATGCGCGTGTTCCGCGCCCTGGTGGGCGACGACACCGACGCCGACGCCCTGCTGGAGGTGGCACTCAAGGCCGCGAAGCGCCGTGTGGTGGTCAAGCGCCCCGCCCGCGCCGAGCCCCTGGCGGGGCACAAACCCAGCCACCACATCCCCGGCAAGACAACCCGCTTCGATGTGTATCTGCTTGGCTAAGCTGGGAATCCTGGTCGAAACACCCAACGCAAAGGCGCGAAGACGCAAAGGTCGCAAAGGTTCTTATTCAAAAGGTCTTTTTGCGTCCTCTGCGTCTTTGCGCCTTTGCGTTGAACGCCTTTCATCACCCGCCCAGCACGATACGAGACCCCTCCACCCGGTAGGGGGGGATTTCCAGGTTGCGCCGGGCGGGCTGGCCGTCGTAGACACGCCCGGCGAAGTCGTAGCGCGAACCCCGGCAGCGATCGGTGAAACCACCGCCCCAGCCCGCCTCGGCGGCCGCCTCGGGGGACACCAGGTCCACGGGGCAGGACAGATCCGTGCCCTGGGCAAAGGCGATGAAATACCCCGGCACCAGGCTGCGGCCCGGATTGCGGGCCTCCCGGGGCTGGTTGCTCAGCCGGGAGGTCGGATCATAAAGCCGATCCTCGTGGGCGGCGTTGGCCGCCTCCATGGCCTCGTTGCGGCGCAGTACCAGCAGCTCCCGTCCGGCCCAGTCCAGGCGCCGCATCTCGCCCGGCACCAGTTCGGCCAGATCCACACCTAGGGCAAGGCGGATATCGGTCTCCGGGTTGCTGAAGAAGGCCCTGACCATGGCCTGGACGATAAACAGCACCAGGACCAGCGCCATGAGCTTGAGGATCACCCGGTAGTAAAGCCGTCTGGAGCGGGTCTGGCCCATCATGTCTCTCCACTCAAATCCATCGGAACATGTCCCTCATCTGCCCCGGCGCGTAGAATACTCACAATTCACAGTACACTCGGAAACCTTATCAGCATGAGAAATCGCAGTTCAGAAACCTATGTGGGCATCTACAACGACCTGCACGGCGGCATGACCGCCATTGGCATGATCATCAAGGACTCCTGGGTCTTCGGACTGATCCCGGAAGACGAGACCTGCGAGGGCTGGAATCTGGCCGACGTGCAGATGCTCTACGACAAGGTCAGCGTCGCCTGGGAACCCTACGGCCACATGGTGAGCCGGCTGCCACCGGAACTGCGCGAGAAGCACACCCGCATCCACGATGCCGCCATCAAGCGCGCCCGGGAGGCAGGCTGGATACCGGGACGGGATGTGGACAGCGATATGGAATGAGGGCGCTAGTGGCAAGATACAAGAGGCAAGTTAAAAACGGCTTCTACTTGTTCCTTGCCTCTGTGTTTCCTTCAGTCTCTGAAGTTGTCGTATTGCAGGGGGATACCCACATCCGACTGGCGTAGCAAGGCGATAACCTCCTGCAGGTCGTCGCGCTTCTTGCCGGTGACGCGCACCTTGTCGCCCTGGATGGCGGCCTGGACCTTGAGCTTGGCCTCCTTGATGAGCTTGACGATCTTGCGCGCGGTGTCGGTCTCGATACCGGCCAGCACCTTGACCACGCGCCGGGCCTTGCCGCCGCCCTCTTCCAGCTTGCCGGGCTCCAGGCAACCCACGTCGATACCCCGCTTGGCGATCTTCTGCACCAGGATGTCCATCACCTGCTCCACCTGGAATTCGGCATCACCGAACAGGGTCAGCTCCATCTCCTTGAGTTCGATAGCCGCCGCGGTACCCTTGAAGTCGTAGCGGGTATCGACCTCCCGCTGGGTCTGATCCACTGCATTGCGCAGTTCCTGCATGTCCACCTCGGACACCACATCGAATGAGGGCATGGACGTTCTCCACTGGTTTGAGCGATGGGGGCCATTATAATCGGGGCCTCACCCGATGCGGGACCCGACATGCAACGATTGTTCATCACCAGCGGCACGGCCCTCATGGCCCTGGCCGTGGCACTGGGCGCCTTTGGCGCCCATGGACTGCGCCAGAGCCTGGAACCCGCCATGCTGGCGGCCTGGCACACGGGCGTGCAGTATCACGTCTATCACGCCCTGGGGCTGCTGGTGCTGGGTGCCCTGTATCGCCACCTGCCCCAGGCCGGGGCCCGTGCCAGCGGGTTACTGATGCTGACGGGCATCGTGCTGTTTTCCGGCAGCCTCTACCTGATGGCCCTCACAGGCATTCGCTGGCTGGGCGCCATCACGCCCCTGGGCGGCACCGCCTTCATTATCGCCTGGCTCGTATTCACCTGGATCGCCTGGAAAGGCCTCAGGGCGAGCTGAAGCCTGCCACTTCGACACCTCACAAAGAGATACCTCTACTATGACCGAAATCTCCTTCTCCCTGCATGCGGAACAGACCCTGGAATCTCTGCTCGAGCGCATGAGCGAATTCGACGCCCTGGCGGACCTGGATATGGACATCATCGACGGGGTGCTGACCATGGAATTCGAGGACGGCGGCAAGCTGATCCTCAACCGCCAGGAAGCCGCCAGCCAGATCTGGCTGGCCTCCCCGGAGGGCCCGGCCCATTTCGGCTACGACGCCGACAAAAAGGCCTGGCTCAACGACCGCACCGGCGAGAGCCTCAACGACACCCTCAACCGCGTGCTGAGCGCAGGCTGCGGCGAGCCGATTCAGCTCTGAATCGAGTCTGAAAATCCAACGCGAAGGCGCAAAGACGCAAAGATCGCAAAGACTTTCTTGTCAAAAGGTATTTTTGCGTCCTTTGCGTCTTTGCGCCTTTGCGTTGAATGCCTTTAAGACTTTTCCTGCCCAGTCTCACGCGGCGCCCGCAGACGGGACTCGACGGCCAGCAGCACGGCCTGGGCGCGTTCGGACTGCATGGCCTCGTCCAGCATGTCCCAGGTCTCGGAAAAACCTTCGCGATCACGCAGCTTCATACGCGCGAGCCCCATGGACAGGCTGCGGAACTGGCGGAAGAACAGGTAGCTCAGGGTGGCCACGATCAGCCCGGGCCAGGTCTGATCCTGGAACCAGAGATAGACCGCCACGCCGTAGCCGATGAAGGTCAGGATGAAGATGGCAGCGGAGAAGTGGTGCACCGTGGCCACCACCTGCTCCAGGCGTTCACGATGTGCGTCGATCTGTTCCTGGCTGAACATGACAGGTCCGGGGCAATGAATGAGGCAGGCATTATACCCACTGATGATGAAGCCCCCGTAACCCGAAGGCCCTACGACGAACAACTCACCACGATCTCATCCGCCCAGTCCGGCGGCAGGCCTGCATAGGACTCCATCTCCGGCTGCTCATCGAAGGGCCGTTCCAGCAGGCGGCGCAGACGGTCCACCTCACTGAAATCCCTGTCCTGCTCTGCCCGGGTGATGGCCATTTGGGCCAGGTAGTTGCGCAGGATGTACTTGGGATTCACGGACAACATGTGGGCAAGCCGTGACTGGTCGTCACGACCCTCCCCGGCCAAGCGAGCGCGGTAATCGGCGATCCAGGCATCGAAGGCCTGCGGTTCCCTGAACGCGGCACGCAGATCCGCCTGCCAGTCGGCCTCGTGGAAGTGACCCAGGGCGCGGAAAAAGCGGGTGTAGTCCACAGCACTGTCCTGCATGAGGGACAGCAGCCGGTTGACCAGCTCGTGATCCTGAGCCTGGGACTCCACGAGCCCAAGCTTGGCCACCATGAGTTCCAGCCAGGCATTGGCGAACAGCTCGTTGTAGCGATCCAGCACCCCCCTGGCCAGTTCCACGCCAGCCTGTTCGTCCTCATCCAGCAACGGCAACAATGCCTGGGCCAGACAGGCCAGGTTCCACCAGGCGATACGCGGCTGCTGGTCGAAGGCATAGCGGCCGCGATGATCGGAATGGTTGCAGATGAAGCCCGGCGCGTAGGCGTCCAGGAAGCCGTAGGGGCCATAGTCGATGGTGAGCCCCAGGATGGACATGTTGTCGGTGTTCATCACCCCGTGGGCAAAGCCTACCGCCTGCCAACGGGCCACCATCCCGGCGGTGCGTTCCACCACCGTCTCCAGCAATGCCAGATAAGGATTCTCGTGCTCCGCCCGCGCCGGGTAGTGATGGGCGATCACGTAGTCGGCCAGCTCCCGCAGACGGTCCACATAGCCTGCGTGGGCAAAGTACTCGAAGCTGCCGAAGCGCACGTGACTGGGCGCCATGCGCACCAGGATCGCAGCCGACTCCACCCGTTCCCGGTACACGGGCATGTCACTGCCCAGGATAGTCAGCGCCCGGGTGGTGGGGATGCCCAGCCCGTGCATGGCCTCACTGGCCAGGTATTCACGGATGGTGGAGCGCAATACCGCGCGCCCGTCCGCGCCACGGGAGAAGCGGGTGGGCCCGCTGCCCTTGAGCTGCAGCTCCCAGCGCTGTCCTTCGGGGGTTTTCACCTCCCCCATCAGGACCGCGCGACCGTCCCCCAGTTGGGGGACATAGACGCCGAACTGGTGACCCGCATAGATCATGGACACCGGCTCCATCCCCGGCAGGGGCACCTGGCCGGTAAAGGCGTTGAGGAACTCCGCGCGATGGGCCTCCTCGGGATCCAGCCCGATCAGGGCTGCCGCCTGTTCATTGAATGCGATCCGGTAGGGCTCGGGAAACGGCGCAGGCGCCGGCCTGTCGTAAAAGGCCTCCGCCAGACGGGCGTAGGAATTGACGAAGTTCAGGGACTCTAGTTTTTGCATCATCCGATGTTGCGGCCTGGGCCGCGGTGTATCAACACAGAGACAGAGGGGAATAAGAAAGTGGCAAGTGGCTAGTCTCAAGTGGCCAGGGAAAGCGGTGGGGCACGGGGGTGGTATCCTTGCCACTTGCCACTTGCCACTTGCCACTTCGATGATCGACTCCACGCCCTTCAAGAATCGCCTCACGAAGAACCTGCGCCACTGGTCCAAATGGGCACGCCGCCAGGGTATCGAGTGCTTCCGACTTTACGACCGGGACCTGCCGGAGTTTCCCGTGGCCATCGACGTGTACGCGGGACGCCCCCACGTGCAGGCCTACGAGACCCGCTGGGAAGCGGACGAGGCCACTTACGATGCCTGGGTGGATTCGGTGCGCGAGACTGTAGCGGGGCTCTTTGAAATCCCCCCGGCAGAGCTGGCCTTCAAGGTGCGACGCCGGCAGAAAGGCACGGATCAATACGAGGCCACGGGCAATCCGCCGGCGCCCTTCGTGGTGCACGAGGATGGACTGAAGTTCGAGGTGGATCTTCACCGCTACCTGGATACCGGCCTGTTCCTGGACCATCGGATCACCCGGGCCCTGGTGCGGGAGCAGGCCAGGGACAAGCGCCTGCTGAACCTGTTCGCCTACACCGGCAGCTTCACGGTACACGCCGCCGCGGGCGGTGCCAGCGGTTCACTGACCCTGGACCTCTCCAACACCTACCAGGACTGGACCCGCAGAAATCTTCGGCTCAATGGCCTGGACCGGCCCGAACATCGTCTGGAACGCTGCGATGTCATGGACTGGCTGGAACAGTCCTCACGCATCGACGAGCGCTTCGACCTGATCGTCATGGACCCGCCATCGTTCTCCAACTCCAAGGCCATGGACACCACCCTGGACGTGCAGCGGGACCACCCCTGGATGATCAACCGGGCCCTGAGCCTGCTGAGCACCGACGGTGTGCTCTATTTCTCCAACAACAGGCGCAGCTTCAAACTGCTGGAGGACGAACTGATTCCCTGCGAGCTGGAGGACATCACGAAAAAGAGCACGCCGGAGGACTTCCGGCGTCACCCGCCGCATCGCTGCTGGAAGATACGCAGAGGGAGCTGGACGCCAGGGATGAAGGATGAAGGATCCGGAGTTTAATTCATCCTTCAGCCTTCAACCCTCATCCTTCATTCAGCTGGTCGAATCCTCACTCGACCAGCTGAATGATATGTCCCCCCGACCTTTCATCCCTCTCCAGCTTGATCAAGCCCTCCTTCTCTGCCGCTTCAAGCAACGCACTGAAGGAACGAAAACCGTAATAGCTTTCGTTGAAGCCGGGCTTTCTGCGCTTGATGGCCTGCTTGACCATTGAGCCCCACACGGTCTCGTCCTCGCCGCGCTCCGTCTGCAGGGCCTCGGCGGTCTCGACGATCAAGTCCATCGCCTCCTGCATCTTCTTGTCGTCGCCTTCCTGCTCTTCGGTCTTCTTCACTTGGGGCTCGTCCTTGTTGCCGGCCTTGGCGGTGGACTTGCGGGGCTTGCGCTTCTTGTGAGCGGCCTCGCGCACCAGGTCATCGTAGTAGATGAATTCATCGCAGGCGGTGGTGAGCAGGTCCGAGGTGGATTTCTTCACGCCCACGCCGATCACCAGCTTGTTGTTCTCCCGCAGTTTCGCCACCAGGGGGGAGAAGTCGGAATCGCCACTGATGACCACGAAGGCATCCACATGGCCCTTGGTGTAACAGAGGTCCAGGGCATCCACCACCATGCGGATATCGGCGGAGTTCTTGCCGGACTGGCGTACGTGGGGGATCTCGATCAGCTCGAAGGCGGCCTCGTGCATGGGCGCCTTGAACTCCTTGTAACGATCCCAATCGCAGTAGGCCTTGCGCACGACGATATTGCCCTTGAGCAACAGGCGCTCCAGGACCTTACCGATGTCAAACTTGGGATACTTGGCTTCGCGAACGCCGAGAGCAATGTTCTCAAAGTCGCAAAACAACGCCATGTTCCTGATTTCACCGGGACTGGCCATGGGAAGCTCCGTGGTTGGGTATGTGAGGCTAAAACCGAAAACACTGGACAGGATTAACAGGATTTACACGATTTAAAAAGACATATCTTCCAATCATGTAAATCATGTTAATCCTGTCAAAGAAATCCTTATCTTGTTAATCCAGAACAATCCTGTTCATCCTGCCATGGTTTTGAATAAGACGGCCTAGGCAGCCGGGTCCAGTACCTCGAGCCCGCCCATGTAGGGGCGCAGGACCTCGGGGATGTGGATGCGACCTTCGGCGTCCTGGTGGTTTTCCAGCACGGCCACCAGGGTGCGGCCCACGGCCAGCCCCGAACCATTGAGGGTGTGCAGCAGTTCGGGCTTGCCAGTCTCCGGGTTGCGGTAGCGGGCCAGCATGCGCCGGGCCTGGAAGTCCTCGAAGTTGGAGCAGGAGGAGATCTCCCGGTAGGTGTCCTGGCCCGGCAGCCAGACCTCGATGTCGTAGGTCTTGGCCGAGGAGAAGCCCATGTCTCCGGCGCACAGGGACATCACCCGGTAGGGCAGATCCAGCTTCTGCAGCACCTTCTCGGCGTGACCGGTGAGCGCCTCCAGGGCATCCCAGGACTGCTCCGCCGGCACCATCTGTACCAGCTCCACCTTCTCGAACTGATGCTGGCGAATCAGGCCGCGCACGTCCTTGCCGTAGGAGCCGGCCTCGGAACGAAAGCACGGGGTGTGGCAGACGAACCGGGCAGGCACCTGGCCGGCCTCCAGGATGCTGTCCCGGGCCAGGTTGGTCACCGGCACCTCGGCGGTGGGGATCAGGTAATAGCCGTGTTCGGCGATGTGGAAAAGGTCCGCCTCGAATTTGGGCAACTGGCCAGTGCCACGCAGGGAATCGGCGTTGGCCAGATAAGGCACGTAGACCTCTTCGTAGCCGTGTTCCCGGGTGTGCAGGTCCAGCATGAACTGCACCAGGGCACGGTGCAGGCGCGCCATGGCGCCGCGCTTGACCACGAAGCGGGCACCGGCCAGCTTCGCGCCGGCCTCGAAGTCCAGCCAGCCCCTGGGCTCACCCAGGGCCACGTGATCCTGGGCCTTGAATTCGAAACGTCGGGGCTCGCCCCAGCGGCGGATCTCCACATTGGCCTTCTCGTCCAGGCCATCGGGCACCGAGGCATGGGGCACGTTGGGGATTCCCATGAGGAACTCGTCCAGTTCCACCTGCAGGGCCGAGAGCCGCGTCTCCGCCTCGGCCAGGGCCTCGCCCATGCGCGAAACCTCCGCCTTCAGGGGTTCGATGTCCTCGCCCCGGGCCTTGGCCTGGCCGATAGCCTTGGAACGGCTGTTGCGCTCGCTCTGCAGTTCCTGAGTATGGACCTGGATCTGCTTGCGCTCTGCCTCCAGGCGGGCGAAGGCCCCGGTGTCCAGTTCAAAGCCCCGGCGCGCCAGCCGCGCAGCAGTCTCTTCCAGTTCATTACGCAGCCGTTTGGGGTCCAGCATGGAGGCCTTCCTGATTGAAAATTCAAGGGAAAATCAGAGGCGAATCTTACCACAGGGGCTACGTCTGCCGGGATGGGCTGGTGTTAGAATCCAAAGGGACAAACACAACGCAAAGACGCAAAGGCGCAGAGGAACGCAAGGAAGGGCTTTTGAGTTAAACCTTTTGCGGTCCTTTACGTCTTAGCGCCTTTGCGTTGAAGCCTTTCAACAGCGAGTCCAATCAGATGCAGACAGAGCCCCTTTCACCAGGCCTCGACACACAGCAGCGGCAAGGCCTGATACAGGACCTGAGCGCCGCTCTGCCGGCGGAAGGCCTTCTGCATACCACCGAGGACCTGCGACCCTACGAGTGCGATGCCCTGTCCGTGTACCGGCGCCTGCCCATGGCGGTGGCCCTGCCCCAGACCCTGGATCAGGCCCAGGCGGTACTGCGCATCTGCCGTGAGGCCTCGGTGCCGGTGGTTGCCCGGGGCGCGGGCACGGGACTCTCCGGCGGCGCCCTGCCCCTGGAAAACGGCGTGATCCTGTCCCTGGCCCGTTTCAACCGGATCCTGGAGATCGACGTGGACAACCGCTGCGCCGTGGTGCAACCCGGCGTGCGCAACCTGGCCATCACCGAGGCCGCCAGCCCCCACGGCCTGTACTACGCCCCAGACCCCTCATCCCAGATCGCCTGCACCATCGGCGGCAACGTGGCGGAGAATTCCGGCGGCGTGCACTGCCTGAAGTACGGCCTCACAGTGCACAACCTCATCGGCCTGAAATTCCTCACCCTGGACGGCGAACTGATCAGCCTGGGGGGCAAGACCCTCGACGCCCCCGGCTATGACCTGCTGGCGCTCATGACCGGCTCCGAAGGCATGCTGGGGGTGATGGTGGAGATGACCGTGAAGCTGCTGCCCCGGCCGGATCGCGCCCAGGTGCTGCTGGCCTCCTTCGATCACGTGGACGATGCCGGCCGGGCCGTGGCCGCCATCATCGGTGCGGGCATCATTCCGGCGGGTCTTGAGATGATGGACAATCCCGCCATCCGCGCCGCCGAGGACTTCGTCCATGCGGGCTACCCGGTCAACGCCGCCGCCATGCTCTTGTGCGAACTGGATGGCAGCAATGCCGAGGTCTCGGAACAGATCATGGAAGTGCGCAAGCTGCTCATCGCCCACAAGGCCACCAAGGTCAGCACCGCCGAAAGCGATGAACAGCGCGCCCGATTCTGGGCCGGGCGCAAGGCGGCCTTCCCCGCCGTGGGGCGCATCTCACCGGACTACTACTGCATGGATGGCACCATCCCCCGCAAGCACCTGGCCATGGTGCTCAATCGCATCACCGCCATGAGCGAGGAAGCCGGTCTGCGGGTGGCCAACGTGTTCCACGCCGGAGACGGCAACCTGCACCCGCTGATCCTGTTCGATGCCAACATCGAGGGGCAACTGGAAAAGGCCGAGGAACTGGGTGGCAAGATACTGGAACTGTGTGTCGAGGTGGGTGGCACCATCACCGGCGAACACGGCGTGGGCGTGGAGAAGCTCAACCAGATGTGCGTGCAGTTCAGCGCCGAGGAACTGACCCAGTTCCATGCCATCAAGGCGGCCTTTGACCCCGAAGGCCTGCTCAACCCCGGCAAGGCCGTCCCCACCCTGCACCGCTGCGCCGAGTTCGGCGCCATGCACGTGCATCACGGGGAGCTGCGGTTTCCTGAGTTGCCTCGTTTCTGAAAAACCTAAACACCCAACGCGAAGACGCAGAGGGCGCAAAAAGGCTTTTATGAATAATTTCCTTTGCGTCTTAGCGTCTTCGCGTTGAAAGATTTTTTCGAGGGTTACCGCGTGTGCTGGGTGCGGAATTTCTGGGGCTGGTGTTTGCGGCCCAGGCGCTTGCCTTCGCCGCCGGCCTTGCCGGTGCCGGCAGGCTGGTAGCGGGGCACGAGATGCCGCTTGCCGTTGCCGATGAGGTCGGCGCGGCCCATCTTTTCCAGGGCCTCACGCAACAGCGGCCAGTTCTCCGCATCGTGATAACGCAGAAAGGCCTTGTGCAGGCGCCGCTGGCGCAGGCCCTTGGGTGACTGGACGATCTCCGCCCCCTTGCGACGCACGTTCTTCAGGGGGTTGCGGCCGGTGTGGTACATGGCCGTGGCCAGGGCCATGGGTCCGGGCAGGAAGGCCTGCACCTGGTCGGCACGAAAACCGTTGCGCTTGAGCCACAGGGCCAGGTTCAACATGTCCTCATCGGTCGTGCCCGGATGGGCGGCGATGAAGTACGGGATCAGGTACTGCTCCTTGCCCGCCTCCTTGGAGAACTTGTCGAACAGGGCCTTGAATCGGTCGTAGCTGCCCATGCCCGGCTTCATCATGTGGGACAAAGGCCCCTGCTCGGTGTGCTCCGGGGCGATCTTCAGATACCCGCCCACGTGGTGGGTCACCAGTTCCTTCACGTATTCCGGGGATTCCACCGCCAGGTCGTAGCGCAGGCCCGAGGCGATCAGCACCTTCTTGATGCCCGGCAGCTCGCGCGCCCGGCGATAGAGGTGAATCAGCGAACTGTGGTCGGTGTTGAGGTTCTTGCAGATGTCCGGGTAGACACAGGACAGGCGCCGGCAGCTGGCCTCGATCTTCTCGTCCTTGCAGGCGATGCGGTACATGTTGGCGGTGGGGCCACCCAGGTCCGAGATCACCCCGGTGAAGCCCTCCACCTTGTCACGGATCTCCTCGATCTCGCGGATGATGGAGTCCTCGGAACGGTTCTGGATGATGCGTCCCTCGTGCTCGGTGATGGAGCAGAAGGTACAGCCGCCGAAGCAGCCACGCATGATGTTCACCGAGAAGCGGATCATCTCCCAGGCGGGGATGCGCGCATCACCGTAGACCGGATGGGGCGCCCGGGCATAGGGCAGGTCGAAGAGGGCATCCATCTCCGGGGTGGTGAGCGGGATGGGCGGCGGGTTCAGCCACACCTCTTTCTTGCCATGGCGCTGTACCAGGGCGCGGGCGTTGCCCGGGTTGGTCTCCAGGTGCAGCAGGCGCGAGGCATGGGCGTAGAGCACCGGATCGGCCTTGACCTGCTCGAAGGACGGCAGGCGCACCACGGTCATCTCCCGGGGCTGATCCCGGGGGATTTGCCGATGCAGGTGCACCACTTTCACGGGCGGCAACGCATCGACGGCCTGTTCGCCCTCCTCGCAGCTGGCGGGCGTCACCATGGCGTAGGGGTCCGGATGGGGGTCTACCTTGCCGGGGGTGTCCAGTTCGGTGGAATCCAGTTCCACGAAACCACCGGGTACCGCATCCCGCATGAACGCGGTGCCGCGCAGGTCCTGGATGTCCCTGGGGTGCTCGCCCCGGGCCACCCGGTGGGCCACATCCACCAGGGCGCGCTCGGCGTTACCGTAGAGCAACAGGTCCGCCTTGGCATCCAGCAGGATGGAACGACGCACCTTCTCGGACCAGTAGTCGTAGTGGGCGATACGGCGAAGCGAGGCCTCGATGCCGCCGATGATCACCGGGGTGTCCTTGAAGGCCTCCCGGCAACGCTGGGTATAGACAAGCACCGCCCGGTCCGGGCGCTTGCCCCCCTCGTCGTTGGGGGTGTAGGCGTCGTTGCGGCGAATCTTGCGGTCTGAGGTATAGCGGTTGACCATGGAATCCATGTTGCCCGCGGTGACGCCGAAGAACAGATTGGGCTTGCCCAGGCGCTGAAAGTCATCCACCGAGGTCCAGTCCGGCTGGGCGATGATGCCCACCCGGAAACCCTGGGCCTCCAGCAGGCGCCCGATGATGGCCATGCCGAAGCTGGGGTGGTCCACGTAGGCATCGCCGGTGACCAGGATGATGTCGCAGGAATCCCAGCCGAGCTGGTCCATCTCCGCCCGGGACATGGGCAGAAACGGCGCGACGCCGAA
>SR_TP_S13solDRAFT_1000579_pt1 | contig 13984 bp, 10 predicted proteins | sample SodReaTP_S13sol_FD_11159 | JGI IMG/M metagenome (IMG submission 11159)
CGGACAGGCGGGCCACCTCGGCCCGCGACAGCACGCTGAGACTGCGCGCCGGGTAGACGCGGGTCGATACGGTGTTGCTGTCGCAGTGGATCCGGGCGGTCGATTCCTTGTTCATGTCTACCTTTCAGTGGCCGGCAATCCAAGCCATTCATTATGGACGAGGACAAAGAAAACGGCCAGCGCGAGGCTGGCCGTCTTCTTCGAGCGGGTTGTGGAGCGCTTCGGATCAGAACTCGAAGCGCACACCGACCTGGGCACGCCAGCGGGACTGGCCGATGCCGTCCTGGCGGCTCTCGTAGTCGTCGGCGTCGGTGCCACGACCGAGCCAGCGGTACATCATCTGGCCCGTTTCGGGGTGAACGCCGGCAAACTGCACCGGTCGCGCCGTCCAGTTGAACGGCACCTGATCGATGGCACCCCAGTCGGAGTTGAGCAGGTTGGTGAAGTTCTCGATATCGAAGAACAACTGGCCGCGGAATCGCTGACCGAAATTGAAGTCCTGGGCGATGCGGATGTCCATCTGCGTCACGCTCGAGCTGCGCGTGCTGTTCTTGGCCACGACGCCGCCCTGTGCACGACGCAGGTCGTCGACGTTCTGGACCAGCTCGAAGAAGGCCTGCTCACCCATCGGATCGGGGTTGCCGCTGCCGTCGACGAAGATGACCTCGCCCGGGTTCGGCACGTAGAGCAGGTCGTTGTTCCAGACATCATCGCCGTTCATGTCGCGGTCGAAGGTCCACGAGAAGGGACGGCCGTCGCGGTATTGCAGGAAGGCGCTGAATCGCGTGGCGCCAACATCGAACCAGTTGGCGGTGTACTGGGTCAGCAGATTGATGCTGTTGCCGATCTCGTAGATCGAACGCCCCACGACTTCCTCATTGGTATTGAACACCGGCTGGTTGCGGTAGCTCGAGATGGCGCGCGAGGACGTGCCCGAGGAAACGTCATCGGCACTCATGTAGTTGTAGGCGATCCGGCCGAACAGCTGGCCCCAGTCACCGACCCAGGTCTTGTCGAGCGAGACCGTGGCGTTGGTGCGCTCACCCTTGTCGGTGTTGCGCATCAGGATGACGTTGTTGAAGTCGGTGTTGCGGGCCGTACGGGGACCCGAAGCCGAGGCGGCATCGGCCCAGTAGTGATTGCGACCGTCGGGCAGCGTGCCCTGCACGTCACCGGTATTGAGGTCATTCCAGTACATCGAGTGCTTGACCCAGGTCTTGCCGACTTCGAGGGTCAGGTTGGAGCGCTCGATGCCGGGCAGCTCCATGTCCCAGGCCAGGTTGGCCTTCCACTCCGAGGGCAGGTTGAAGCCCTTCTCGACCACATCGACATCCTGCGCCGGCGTGATGCCGCCCAAACGCGGCTGCTGGTTCGGGTCCGGGTTGAAGCGGAAGCTCGGATCCAGGTCGGTACATCCGGTGGCGTCGCCTGAGGAGTTGCAGGTGAACACGTCGATGGTGCCGCCCGGGTTGGAGAACGGGTTGGTGATCCACACGCCGGGGTTACGGCCGCGGAACAGTCCGACGCCGCCGCGCAGCTGGCTCTGGAAGCCGAGATCCGACGGCTGCCAGTTGAAACCGATGCGCGGCTGCAGCAGGTCCTCACCGTCGATCGTGCCCTGGTTGCTGAAACCGAAAGCCTGCTCGAAGCCGGCGTTGTAAAGCGGATCGTCGGAGGTGCTGAAGGTCTCGTAGCGCAGGCCGTACTGCAGCGTCAGATCCGGGTTGACCGACCAGTTGTCCTGAACGAACAGGCCGGTAACGTCCCAGGCGAAGTCGGCGCGCGGGAAGAACGGATCGTTGGGGTCGGCGCTGACGCGCAGGCTGTAGTGAACGCCGTCGCTGCCGTTGGCGAAGGCATCGATGCTGTCGAAGCTGTACACACCCAGGCTCGACTCGACAAACAGGTTGGAGTAGTCCTCCTCGGTGTAGTCGATACCGAAGTCGATCGAGTGCATGCCGGTAAACCAGTTGCCCTTGAAGAACACCTGGTTGGTATCGACCAGCAGTTCGTTGGCATGACGGAACTGCTCGGTACCGAAGTTGACCGTACCGCCCTCGGTCTCGATGCTGACCTGCGGCAGGCGCTGACCGACGTCGAACAGCGATTCGTACTCGGTGGTGGTGGCGCGCAGCTCGGTCGAGAAGCTCGAGCTCCAGTTGCTGAAGGCCTGCAGCGTCCAGCTCTCGTAGTTGATCTGCTGGTCGTAGAAGCGCGACGACAGGTCGAAATTGAAGCGATTGCGGCTGAAGTTGGCCTCGGTACCCTCCGACAGGGTGTAGCGCAGACTGGCGCGGTGGTTGGCGTTGATGTCCCAGTCCACCTTGGCGATCATGTTCTCCTGCTCGGTCAGCGCGCGCGGCGAGCTGGCGTCACCCGGATCGAAGCCGTATTCGCTCTGGGCGATATTGATGATCTGCTGGATGTCGGCCGGATCGGTGTCGAAGATGTTGGTGGCGCCGGAGCCGCGCAGGCCGGTGATCGTGCCCGACACGTCGTCCTGACGCGACTTCTCGTAGCCGACAAAGAAGAACAGGTTGTCGCGCACGATCGGGCCGCTGACGTAGGCACCAGCCACCCAGTCCTCGAACTCGGGGAAGTCGTTGCCATCCTCATCGTCGCCGATGAAGCTGTCGTCGCGGTAGTTGCCGTAAAGCCTTCCGGAGAACTCGTTGGAACCGCTCTTGGTGACCGAGTTGATGATGCCGCCGGTGCCGCCGGTCTGGGTCACATCGTAGGGGCTGATCTGAACCGAGATTTCCTCGATCCAGTCGATCGCGATCGGCTGGCGCGTGGCCGGCTGGGCGTCGGCATTCAGGCCGAAGCTGTCATTGGCCGTCACGCCGTCGATCAGGATGTTGTTGAAGCGGTTGTGGCCGCCGGCAATCGAAATCTCGTTGCGCTCCTTGTCGACGATCGTGGCGCGGGGATCGAGCCGGATGTAATCGTTGATCGAGCGGTTGATCGAGGCGAAGTTGTCGATCCGGTCGCGCGAAATGGTGCTGCCGGTGCCCATGTTGTCGGGCTGGAAGACCTCGGAAATCCGCTGCCCGGCGACGACCAGGCGATCCAGGTCGGCCGAGTCGATGACGGTGAAGTTGACCGTTTCGGCCTCGCCCAGACGCAGGAAGACGTCCTCGACCGTCCGTGGCTCGAAGCCGTCGCGGTAAGCGGTGACCCGGTAGGGGCCGCCGACGCGCAGGCCCTGTGCCTGATAGCGGCCGTTGCCGATGGTATCGACGAACCGGGTCGTGCCGGTCGGGACATGAACGATTTCGACGGTGGCCTCGGAGACGGGGTTGCCGTCCTGATCGGTGACCTGACCGTTGAGCGTGGACGCGACCTGTTGCGCCATGACCGGCGCCACAACCGCCCCCAGCAGTGCCACGAGCAGGAGAAAACTGCGGAATTTCAACATACTGACAGCTCCAGATACCAGTGCTTTGAAGGGCTGCGCCGAACGTTCCCCCCGGCGCAATCGGATCAATTGTAATTGACGCGACGCAGAATATCAGGCCTTTATTACAAATTCTTAACGGCAGCGCAAGACCGGGCCCGTCGCGACCCCAAAATGCTTGAACCATCCATCGGGTTCCGCTAGACTAGCCGGCTTCGTCGGGGTGTAGCTCAGCCTGGTAGAGCACTGTCTTCGGGAGGCAGGAGTCGCTGGTTCGAATCCAGTCACCCCGACCATCAATCTCCCCTCTTCCCTCGCAGCGGTGTGCGGCACCTTACAATGGTGGCCGTCCTGCAATGAGGGAGCAAGCGATGACCCTGCTGATTCTCGGCCTGGCACTCTTTCTCGGCACGCATTCGATCAGTATCGTTTCCTGGCGCTGGCGCGACGCCATGGTCGCGAAGATGGGCGAGATGCCATTCAGGGGCGCCTACAGCCTGCTGGCCATCGCCGGGCTGGTACTGATCGTCATCGGCTACGGCCAGGCGCGGATGGACCCGACCTGGCTGTACCAGCCGCCGGCCTTTCTGCGCCATGTCAACATGCTGCTGATGCTGTTCGTCTTTCCGGCGCTGCTTGCCGCCTACTTTCCGGGCCGTATTCAGGCGACGCTGAAGCATCCGATGCTGGTGGGGGTCAAGGCCTGGGCCCTGGGCCACCTGCTGGTCAACGGCACCCTGGCCGACGTACTGTTGTTCGGCGGCTTCCTGGTCTGGGCCGTGGCCGACCGCATCTCGTTCAAACATCGACCCGAGCGGGAGATTCCGCAGCTGCCGGTCTCGCGCGCCAACGATCTGATCGTCATCGTCGGTGGTCTGGCAGCCTATCTCGTCTTCGCCTTCTGGCTGCATCCGGTGCTGTTCGGTGTGCCGGTGATGGGCTGAGGCCCGCCCACCCCGGCACCGCCAGCGCCTTCGGCCGCCGGCTCAGTAGTCGAGGCGCATGCCGGCGTAGATCCAGCGCCCCGGCAGCGGGGCGAAGCCGGCTTCGACCAGGCGTCGATCGAGCAGATTGTTGCCCTCGACAAACAGCTCCATTGCCGATACCCGCCAGCCCAGGCGCAGGTCCACCAGGGTGCCGGATTCGCCCGTGCTGCGGTCGCTGTAGCGGGCCCGTGCGGTCAGCCGAACGGCCTGGGCGAGTCGCCACACGGCGGCGCCGCTCACGCTCGATTCCGGATGGTCGAGGGCGTACTTGATCTGAAGGCCACGGTCGTCGAGGCGGGTGTCGAGCACAGTGACCGCAACATCCACCCGCTCGAGCCAGCGCCGCTCCGGAAACCAGCGCCACTCGACTTCACCGCCCCGACTGCGATGGCCGTCGAACTGACCGGCCTGCCACTGCACCTCTCCGGGCGCGCGCGCCCAGTCAATCAGGGTATCGGTGCGCCGCTCGAACAAGGCGAGATTGATGCGATGGGCACCATTGCGGAATCGCAGCCCTGCTTCGGCATAGTCGGAACGCTCGGGCGCCAGTTCCGGATTGCCGCGATTGCCTGAAGTGTCCAGAAACAGTTCGGTGTAGGAGGGAGCTCGCGCCGAGCGTGCCACCGAAGCAAACGCCGTCCAGTGCGCTCCCAGCCGGTGCCGGAAGGCGAGACTGGGCAGGCCATAGCTGCCGTAGTCGCTGTAGTCGACCAGGCTGAGGCCGGCCTCCACGGCCGTGCGCTCGCCCAGGGGCTGGCGGTGGACGAACCAGGCCTGGGTTTCTTCGCGGTCGTGGCGATCGAGCGCATTCGAATCGATCTTCTCGCGCAAGTGCGAGCCGCCCAGGGCCGTCACGCCACCGCCCCAGTGACGGCGTCCGGTCAGGCGCAGTCCCTGCGCCCGTGTGGCGTGCCGGTTGATGTATGCGGTTCCGAAGACGATGGTGCGAAACCAGTCGTCATGCTGGCGGTGAAAGGCCTGCGGTTCGAACAACCATTCACCGACACGCGTTTCGGCACCCAGCCAGGCGGTTCGCGCCTGGGTGCGCTCACGCTGGTCGGGAAAATCGGCAGTGTAGAACTTCCAGGCCCCGAAATCGCGATTCTCCGCGCCCAGACCCCATCGCAGGCCGGTCTCGCCAATGGATACGCCGCCGGTGTAGAGCCCGCGGGTCAGCTCGGCATCGGCCCGGTCCCCGGAAAGATGACCGTCGGTCCGCAGCTGGTCGAAGCTCAGGCGATGATGGCTGTCTGCCCAGGGCGCTGCCGCGGAAAAGCCGCCCGCGCGGGTGTCGTGGCTGCCAATTCGAAGCTGCCCGGCGAGCGAGGCGTCACCGCCGTGCCGGGTCACGATATTGATCACCCCGCCGGTGGCGTTGCCGCCGTAGGCCATGGCTCCGGGGCCCTTGACCACCTCGATGCGCTCGATGTGCTCGACCGGCACCGGCAGGTTGAGATTGTGGTGGCCGGTCTGGGGATCGCCCATCGGCATGCCGTCGAGCAGGATCACGGTCTGCTCGAAGCCCGTGCCGCGGATGCCGACGTCGGCCTGAACGCCCGGCTCGCCGCGACGCTGCACATCCACACCGGCCACGCCGGCGAGCAGGTCGGCCAGGCTGGCGGTCGGCCAGGACTCGATCTGCTCACGTCCGATCACGGTCACCGACTGGAAGGTATCGGCCAGCGTCCGGGCCGTGGCTGTGGCGCTGACCTCGACGGGATCGAGCAAGCCCGTATCGCTGTCCTGGGCACGGGCTTCCGGTTGGGCAGCCATCCCGGCGCCCAGCACCAGGACCAGCGGCATTCGAGCGGCAGTCTTCACGGCCTTTCTCCTTAGTTCACTGCAGGCGAAAAGCGCGACAGTCTACCTCAATGGCAGCAAAAAAGTTTACAGAAGTCTCGTCCCAGGCCGATCGGTTCGCTGCGATGACCGGATTGCCCGATGCCGATACCCGGTTTGGAGCGCCGGCCCGATGGAGAGGGCGGCCAGTTCGTCGAGCCCTGTCGGGAAAACGAATGGCCGCCCCGATCGACTCAGAAGCGTCCCCGCAGGCCGAAACCGAAGTTGCGACCCGGCAGGGGCGCGAAATTCTTGAGGTAGCTGGTGTGAACCCGGGCCTCTTCGTCGAGCAGGTTGGAAAGTCGGGCGAAGGCTTCCAGTTCGGTTCGGCCGAACTCGAAGAAGTAGCTCAGGTTGAGATCCAGCATGTCGTAGCCGGCTGTCGGGGTTTCCTCGGGCGCCAGCTGCCGGGCGCTGCGGACGTGGCGATACTCCAGGCTGCCGCGCAGAGCGCCGCGATGCCAGTCGACACCCGCCAGGTAGCGTGCCGGAGAAATACGCGGCAGATGGTCACCGGAATCGAGCTCGCCGCGGACCCAGTCGTAGCCGGCCCGCAAGTCGAAATGACCGGCGGCCGTCCGCGGCAGGTGCCACACGGCGAGCAGCTCGCCGCCGTAGAAGGTCGCGTCCTGCTGGCGAGTCTGGCGCAGCGGCAGTCCGTCCATTTCCTCGCCGGTCTCGTCGAGATGGATGAAATCGTCGATGGCGTTGTAGAACAGGCTGGCTTCGAGGTCGAAATCGTCGCCGTGACGATGAACGATGAAATCGATGCCGTTGGTGACTTCCTCGTCCAGTCGGGTCGACCCGCGCTCGAAAGTGAAGGTCGCGGCATGCGGCCCGTTGGCGTACAGATCGGACTGCGACGGGGCGCGCTCGGCATAGGAGTAGTTGAGCGAAGTCTGCCAGTGATCGTCGATGCGCCACAGCACGCCGGCGCTGGCTGACAAGGTCGTGAAACTGCGCTCGAGCGGCGCATCTTCATGTTCGTCCTCAGCAGCACCGTGGCCGAGATCGTGATCATCGTGATCAAGCAGCTCGTCCACGCGGATCCGGTTGCGCTCGATGCGCGCACCCACGGTCCAGGTCAGCGGGCCGGTGACTTTCTCTTCCAGCGCGAACAACGCCCAGGAGCGCGACTCGCCATCGGGCACGTAGGCCTCATCGCCCGTCGCCGACAAGGCGTCGTCCTCGAACTGCAGACCCAGGGCCCCGCGCCAGCCGGCAACGGGCCGGTGCTCGAGCTCGAGTCGTGCACTCCATGCCTCGAGATCGAACACGGTGTGGGCATGATCGCCGGCGTGATCATGGTCGTCTTCTTCAGCGGCGCGGTCCTCTCCCAGGGCGCGCTCGGCGTGCGTGTAGTCGCTGTAGCTTGCTCGCATCGTTGCTCGCACAAAACCCGGCAGCGGTTCGTTCAGCGCGCCCTTGGCGTCCCAGCGCGTCTGCCTGAGGTCGATATAGACGTCTTCATCCTCATGCTCGCTCTCCTGATCGTGATCGTCTTCGTCGAGCAGTCGCCAGGCAGAGGCCGACAGGCGATGATCGTGGTCATGGTCGTCTTCGTCGCCGTGGGCATGCGGCGCCGGAATGCCGTACTCCGACTCGAATCGCTTCAGCGAGATGCCGAAGAATCCACGCGATCCGGTCCGGCTCAGGCCGACCGAACCGGACCTGGATTCGACGAAACTGTTCTCGAGCCTGCCGAAGACACGCTCTTCGTCGTGATCGTCCTCGTCGTCGTGTCCGTCCTCTTCGTGATCGTCGTGCTGCTCGATCTCTCCGTAGCCGGGGATGTCGTAGTCGTCGGCCTCGCGCCAGCTGCCGGACACGTTCCAGGCCCAGTCGCCCTGACCGCCGTCGAGGCGCAGCACGCCGGTGCGCTCGTCGGCCACGGTGTCGGCGCGAAGTTCAAAGCGACCTTCCAGGCCATCCGGGGGAACGGTTTGCGGGATGCGCCCGTCAATCACGTTGACCACGCCGCCGACCGCGCCCGAGCCGAACAGCAGCGTGGCCGGGCCACGCAGGATCTCGACGCGGTCGATCAGCATCGGCTCCACGCTTACGGCGTGGTCGTCGGACTGGGCCGAGACGTCGACCGCCGGCAGACTGTCCTCGAGCACCTGCACCCGGCCGCCGCCCAGGCCGCGAATGACCGGGCGGCCGGCACCGGGACCGTAGCTGGTCGAGTGCACGCCCGGCTGCCGGCTCAGGGTTTCGCCCAGTGTCAGGCCGCGCCGGTCGTCGAGCTGCTCTCCGAACAGCACATCGATGGGCTGGGCCGATTCGAGCTTGCTGCGCGCGATCGGCAGCGCGCTGACCACCACGGTCTCGAGCTCGCCGTGTTCGGCGTGCTCGTGGTTTTCGCTCGGCGATTGGCTCGCGGCGTCTTCGGCAGCTTCCGGCGCCTGCGCGATCACGCTCAGGGGCAGCAGGCCGGCCAGCAGCAGGGTCGATCGATTCATTCGGAACTCCGGGGTCGTGACTGAGGAAATGTAATGTTATATCTTTCCATTATCCAACCCATCGTTCTTCCGGTCAAGCACCGGAACCCCGGCCCACACCGTTCGAGAATGCCCCCATCGGGTACACTTCGCCGAACAACAAGGGGCATGAAAACGCCGGAGAATCGAACATGCCTGCTGCCGCCGCGACCCTTCGATCAGTCAGCTTGCTGGCCGTACTGCACCTCGTCCCGGCCGGTGCCGCGACCTGGTATGTCGCTCCGCCGCCGATCGGCAACGATGCCAATCCCGGCACCCTCGCCATGCCCTGGGCCACCCTCCAGCACGCCGCCGACCAGCTGGCGCCCGGCGACTCGCTGGAAGTCCGGGCCGGTCGCTACACCGGATTCCATCTGGACACGTCGGGAACCGCTGCCGACCCGATCATCATCCGCAACCATGCCGACGAGACACCCATCGTTGATGCCGACAACCCGATCACGCCCGACGGCATCAACCTCGAAGGGGCCTCTTACGTCGTCATCGAGGGCTTTCGCGTGGAAGGCAGCTCCCGCGCGGGAATCCGCGCCGTGCTGTGTGAGCATGTCACCCTGCGCGGCAACCAGTCGGTCGACAACGAACGCTGGGGCATCCTGACCGGCTTCTGCGACGACCTGCTGATCGAGCACAACACCACCAGCGCAAGTCTCGATGAGCACGGCATCTATGTCAGCAACAGCGGTGACCGGCCGGTGATCCGCAACAACCTGATCTACGGCAACAACGCCAACGGCATCCACATGAACGGCGACGTCTCGCTCGGCGGCGACGGCATCATCAGCGAGGCGCTGGTGGAGAACAACGTGATCTTCGACAACGGCCTTGCGGGCGGCTCGGGCATCAACATGGACGGCGTGCAGGACAGCCTGATCCGCAACAATCTCGTCTACACCACCCATGCCAGCGGCATTTCGCTCTACCGCATTGACGGCGGCGGGCCGTCCAGCGGCAACCGCGTGCTCAACAACACGGTAGTCGTCGCCGCCGACGGTCGCTGGGCGCTCAACATCCAGAACGGATCGACCGGCAACCAGGTGTTCAACAACATCCTGCTCAACCAGCACAGCTGGCGCGGCAGCATCGACCTTTCCAGCGACTCGCTCAGTGGCTTCGAAAGCGACTTCAACATCGTCATGGAACGCTTCACGCTCGACGGCGGCAACTCGGTGCTCGACCTCGCCCAGTGGCAGTCCCAGACCGGCCAGGATGCGAACTCCTTTACTGCCACGCCGGCTGCCGTGTTTTCCGATTTCGGCAGCGACGACTATCGCCTGCACCCCTCGAGCCCGGCGGTCGATGCCGGCACCAAGCTGCCCGACGTGCCGGTCGACCTGCTTGGCGCGCCACGCGGAGTCGGCAACGGCTACGACATCGGCGCCTACGAATTCGGCGGACTGTTCGCCGACCGATTCGAGGACTTGCCATGATGGCGGCCGGCACGTCCTTCGAAGGCATGCAAGCTTCGGATAGCACGCTTAGAATGACGGCGCACTTGCGCCCGAGCCCGCCATGAACCGCATCGAAATCCGACGTCCCGACGACTGGCATCTGCACCTGCGCGACGGCGCCATGCTGGCTGCCGTGGTGCCGGCCACGGCGCGCACCTTCGGCCGCGCCATCGTGATGCCCAATCTCAAACCGCCGGTACGGACGGTCGCCGAGGCGCGCGCGTATCGAGACCGCATCCTGGCCACCCTGCCGGAGGACAGCCGCTTCGAGCCGCTGATGACCCTGTACCTTACCGAGACCACCACGGTCGACGACATCCGCCAGGCGGCCGAAAGCGACTTCGTGCACGCGCTCAAGTACTACCCGGCCGGCGCGACCACCAACTCCGATTCGGGCGTGCGCGACCTCGAACGCGTCTACCCCGTGCTCGAAGCGATGGAAAGGCACGGCGTGCCGCTGCTCATGCACGGCGAGGTCACCGACAGCGACATCGACGTGTTCGACCGCGAAGCGGTGTTCATCGAACGTCACCTGCAGAAGCTGCGCCCGCGCTTTCCGCAACTGAAGATGGTGCTCGAACACGCCACCACCAGGGATGCGATCGACTACGTCGAGTCCGCCCCGGGGCCCATCGCCGCAACCATCACCGTCCACCACCTGATGTACAACCGCAACGCCCTGTTCGAGGGCGGGCTGCGCCCACACCACTACTGCCTGCCGCTGATCAAGCGCGAGCAGCACCGCCGAGCCCTGGTCGCAGCTGCCACCAGCGGCAACGAGCGCTTCTTCCTGGGCACCGACAGCGCGCCGCACCCGAAACATGCCAAGGAGTCGGACTGCGGCTGTGCCGGCATCTACTCGGCGCCGGCCGCGATCGAGCTCTACGCCGAAGTGTTCGAGGCCGCCGGCGCGCTCGATCAGCTGGAGCGCTTCGCCAGCCTCAACGGCCCCGCTTTCTACGACCTGGAGCCCAACGAGGATCGCCTCGTACTCGAGAAGAGCGAGTGGCAGATGGCAGGCGAACTGGCCGCTGGTGACGAGACCCTCGTTCCACTGCGCGCCGCCAGTCCGATCCACTGGCGGATCGCCGACTGAGCCCAATGATGGATCCGATCATCCTGTTCTTCCTGCTCGGCCTGGCCGCCGGGCTGCTGAGATCCGAGTTGCGGCTGCCGCAGGCAGTCTACGATTTCGTCTCGATCCTGCTGCTGCTGTCGATCGGGCTCAAGGGCGGCATCGAGCTGCAGAAGCAGCCCTTTCTCGATCTGGCGCCCGATATTGTGCTCACGCTCCTGATCGGCCTGCTGATGCCCCTGATCGCCTTTCCGGTGCTGACCAGATTCGGCCGCTTCGCCCGCGCTGACGCCGCCTCCATCGCGGCTCACTACGGTTCGGTCAGCGTCGGCACCTATGCCGTGGCGGTCGCCTGGCTGGCTACGCGCGGCATCAGCTACGAACCCCATCTGCCGCTGCTGCTGGTTGTGCTCGAGATCCCGGCCATCCTGGTCGGCATCGTGCTCGCTCGCGGCATCCGCAGCGAGACACGCTGGGCGGATGTCGCCCACGAGGTGTTTCTGGGCAAGGGCATCGTGCTGCTGATCGGAGGCCTCCTGATCGGCTGGCTATCGACACCCGAGGGCCTGGAGTCGATCGAACCGCTGTTCATGGACCTTTTCAAGGGCATCCTCGCCATCTTCCTGCTCGAAATGGGGCTGATTGCCGCCGCTCGGGCCGGCAGCCTGCGCCGTTACGGCCTGTTCCTGATCGCCTTCGGCCTGATCATGCCCCTGTTCGGTTCGCTGATCGGGGCACTGGCAGGCTGGCTGCTGGGCATGTCCGCGGGCGGCACCATGCTGATGGCCGTGCTGGCTGCAAGCGCTTCATACATCGCCGTACCGGCCGCCATGCGCATCTCCGTGCCTGAAGCCAACCCGACCCTGTCGCTGACCGCATCGCTGGGCATCACCTTCCCGTTCAACGTGCTCGTCGGTCTGCCGCTGTACTGGCGGCTTGCCGAGTTCATTCACCACACCCTGTAGAGCTAAGGAGTCGACCGCCATGGCCATCCAGGAAGACTACCGGCGCAAGCTCCTGACGGTGATCACCGAGGCCGCGCTGGAAACCCACCTGACCCGTGACCTGAACCAGCTCGGAGCACCCGGCTACACGATCACCAATGCGCGCGGGCGCGGCCAGCGCGGCGTGCGCCAGGCCAGCTGGGAAACCGACAGCAATATCCGCGTGGAAGTCATCTGCGACGACGAAACGGCCGACCGGATCGCGCGCCATCTGAAGGAACGCTACTACGACAATTACGCCATGATCCTTACCCTTTGCGACGTGGAAGTGCTGCGCCCGGAGAAGTTCAAATCGTGATTCGTCTCGGCGTCAGCGACGAGGATCTGGAACGTGCCGCGGCGCTTCTGGCCCGTGGCGAGCTCGTCGCCATACCCACCGAAACGGTCTACGGCCTGGCCGGCAATGCCGCCGACCCGACGGCGGTTGGCCGCGTCTTCACCGCCAAGGGCCGCCCGCCCGACCACCCCCTGATCGTCCACCTGCCGAGCGTCGAGGCCATGGACCGCTGGGCCATCGACATCCCGCAGTCGGCCCGAAGGCTGGCGCGCGCCTTCTGGCCCGGCCCGCTGACGCTGATCCTGCGCAAGGCCAGCCACATGTCCGATCTGATCACCGGTGGCCAGGACAGCGTCGGCCTGCGCGTGCCCGGACACGCCACGACGATCAAGCTCCTGCGCATCCTCGGCGGTGCCGTGGTCGCGCCTTCGGCCAACCGCTTCGGCCGCCTGAGCCCGACGACCGCCGATCACGTCATGGCCGAGTTCGAGAGCCGCGGCACGGTTGCCGCGGTCGTCGACGGCGGACCCTGCGAGGTCGGTGTCGAGTCGACCATCGTCGACTGCAGCAGTGAATTCCCGATCGTCCTGCGTCCGGGAATGATCGGCATCGAGCAGCTCCGCGCCGTTCTGGGCGAGGCTCCGGCCACGGCCGGGGAATCGGAAGGTCCGCGCGCATCGGGCCGGCTTCCGTCCCACTATGCACCGGAGACGAAGCTGGAACTGGTCGATGCCGCCGCCCTGGCCGTGCCGGACGCGACCGCGGCCGTGCTCGCCCTGGGCGAGATTCGCGACCCGGGCGGTTTCAGGGCCTGGCAGGCGCTGCCAGCCGACCCGGCCGCCTATGCGCGTGGCCTGTATGCGGCGCTGCGCCAGCTCGACGGTCTCGGCGCCGCCCGGATCCTGGTGCAACGCCCTCCCGACACCACCGACTGGGCCGCCGTTCGCGACCGCTTGAAGCGCGCAAGCGCCTGAGCGCAGCCGGGCCCTGGCGGCAAGCAGGGTTGTGCAGCGCCCATGCCGAACCGGTACTCTTTCAGCCTCAGTTCGATGAAGCAGCCTGACTCGCCCGTGAACCACAGTGCCGCACAGAACGGGACAAAGGGGGGAAGAAGCGGCCGCGCCAGCCAGTGGCGCCGGCTCCGGCGACGCCTGCGCACGCAGTCCGTCCTGACTCTGCAATTGGCCGGCTTTGCACTGGTCGCGTTTCCGCTCCTGATCGGCCTGATCGTTTCCAGCCAGCAACTCGAGCGCGTGACGCGCCAGAGCGAGGGCCTGCTCGATCGCGCCATTTCCGCCACCCAGTCGGCCCGACAGATTGGCGACCGGACCGTCGCTTTCGAACGTGCGGCCAGGCAGTACCGAATCCTGCAGGATGTGGATGCGCGCTCCGGCCTCCGCCAGCGACTCGAGGCGCTTTCCGAGGAGCTTTCGGCCTTCTCGACGCTGCTCGAGCAC
>SR_TP_S13solDRAFT_1000580_pt1 | contig 13984 bp, 14 predicted proteins | sample SodReaTP_S13sol_FD_11159 | JGI IMG/M metagenome (IMG submission 11159)
CCCCGGGTCATCGGCTGTTGCGGCGGCCCTGTCGGCAGCCAATGGCGCGGCTGGTTCGGATGAAAATGCCCCGCCGGACCGCGCCGCGCCCGAATTGCCGCCCGGCATGGCGCGTGTGGGCGGCAAGGCAGATCTGGTGCGCGGTTTCTTCGAAACAGTCCGGAGCCGGAACGCATGACCCCCAAGCGTCCGCTGCGCGTTGTCCTTGGGGTGCTTGTGATTGCCGGTGTGGGCAAGCTGACATTGGCAACATTTGAACACCTTCAGTCCGGCGTGACCTTGCCACGGACAGAGAATGCAGCGTCCTTCTTCGCTTTGACCGCGTCTGCTGAGACAGAGGATGAACCTGACAGCGCTCAGTCGCGGCGTCAGGATCTGGCGATGCAGGAAGGCGACATGCCAGAAGACCTGTTTGCTGCCATCAAGGCAGAGCGGGCGTTGCTGGACGCACAGCGCGCTGCTTTGGCAGAGCGGTCGGCAGAAATTGATCTTGCGAATGCAATGCTTGAAACCGAGACAGCGCGCCTGGCCGACCTAAAACTCGAAGTTGAAGCCTTGCTGGAGCGCGCAAGCCTGGAGCATGTTGCCGATGTCGAGAGGCTGGTGGCCCTATATTCCAACATGAAGCCGCGCGATGCGGCCGCCATCATGAATGATCTGGATCTGGAAGTGATGGTTACAGTTCTGGGAACGATGCCGGAACGCAACGCCGCGCCCATCCTTGCCGCAATAAACCCGGTTCGTGCACGCGCCCTGTCGCTGATTTTGCTGGAGCGCGCCAAGTTTCCGGGTGACCGCCGCTTGAACGAAATCCGGCTGGATTGAACCGGAACGCCTGTCGCTTCAGTCGATGTCACGCAACTGCGAACCGGCGGGCGGCTTGCGACGGATATTGCGGCGCAGGTCCATGATATAGCCGATAATCTCTGCAACCGCCTGCCAATGCTCGATGGGGATTGCGCTGTCCATCTCGACCAATGCATGAAGCGACCGCGCAAGGGGGCGGTTCTCGACGATGGCCACATCGTTTTCACGGGCTATGCGCCGAATTTGTGCGGCCATCAGCCCGGTCCCCTTGGCCACACAGACCGGGGCCTGATCCACACCGGGAACGTATTTCAACGCGACCGCGTAATGGGTCGGGTTCGTCAGCACAACCGTCGCGGTCGGAACGGCTGTCGTAATGCGCTGGCGTGCGCGTTTGCGCCGGATTGCGCTGCGTTTTGCCTTGATATGCGGGTCGCCCTCGCTGTCCTTATGCTCGTCGCGCAATTCGCGCATGCTCATCCTTTGTTTCTTGATCCATTGTGCGCGTTTCCACAAAATATCGATCACCGCGATGACCACCAGAAACAACGTGGCTGCGATCAACAGCCGCAACACGGCCTGCCGGACATAGGTCAGAAAGCTTTCCGGCACCGCATCGGGCGATTGCCAAATCGCGGTGACCGCACCATGCGCGATGAAAACAGCGAGCGTGCCGACCACAAGGACCTTGGCCACGTTCTTCAGAAACTCGACCAAAGTGTCCGCTGAAAACAGGCGCTTGATCCCGGCAATGGGTGATATCTTGGAAGCCTTGGGCTTGATCCTTTCCAGCGCGACCACTGTTTCACCCTGAATCAGCACGCCGAACAGCGCCGCCAGAACCATAACCGCAACCACTGGCGCCACCGCAGCCGCAATCCCGCGCGACAGTTCACCGGAAACAGCGCCAATATCGGCAAGGCCTGCTGTATCCTCTCCAATCTCGATCTGGCCCGCCAGTTCCAACAGGCCACGCAATACGCCCGCCAGATTGGGTAGAACCTGCGGCAACAGAAAAACCGTGATCACCAAAAGCGCGAACACGGACATCAGATTTCCGGTTTCCCGCGATGCGGGCACATCGCCCTTGTCGCGCGCCTTGCGCAATTTGCGCTCGGTTGGTTCTTCGGTTTTGCTGCTTTGCTCTTCCTCGCTCATCGTATCCGCCTAGAAGGTGAAACTGCTTAGCCAATCGGCGAAGCGCTGCATGAAACCGTCAAGCATTGTGGGTGCTGCGACGACCAGCACGAACAGACCCGCCCCGATCAGAACGGGCGTTGCGACGAAAAAGACCGGCAGCGCTGGCATCATCCGGTTTGCCAGCCCCATGCCAAGGTTCAGCACCAGCCCCATGACATGAAACGGAACCGTCAGCGCGAAGCCGATATAGAAGCTGGCCGCAACCGCCTTGATCGCCTGCCCCGCCAGATCGCCCGGTAATATCTGACCGGGGGGAAAGATGTCATAACTCCTTAGCAGGGCATCAATCATCAGGTGGTGCAGATCGGTCGCAAATATCAGTGCGACGCCCGCCATCATCAGCGCATCCGCGATCATGGTAGAGCCCTGAAACGCCCCGGTTTCAGGCGCAAACGCATTGGACAGCCCCGATACAAGGCCAATCTGGTAGCCCGCAAACTGCAAGGCTGACATGATGATGCGCGCAACCGTGCCAATCCAGACACCCAGCGTGATCTCAATCGCAAGGACCGGCAGCAGCATCTGCGGGCTGTCCAGAAGCTGCACATCCACCGGGGTGGCGGGCGCAAGTGCGGCGGAAAGGGCAAGGGCCAGAAGCAGGCGAAACCGCAGGGCAATCATCCGCTCGCCAAACCCCGGCATGAAGGCAAGCGCGCTTCCCATCCGCGCAAAGACCAGCGCAGCGGCCAGAAATTGCGAGGTCAGAAAGGTGTCCAGGTCCACCTTCAGCCGCCAATCGTGGCGACCGTGCGAAGGGACGCCTTTCGGTGAATTTCATTATGCGAAATGACCGGCGTCATCGGGCTGACACGCTCTATCATAGACCGGACAAAGCTGCGCACTTCGGGGCTGACCATCAGTGCGGGCCATTCATCGGCCTGCGCGAAACGCTGAATTTCCTTGCGCGCCTCCAGAACAAACTCCTGCACACGCTGGGGGGACATCAGAAAGTTTCGCTCGTCGCCATTCACGCGCACGGCTGCGTTGAATTCACTCTCCCATGCGGGGGACATGGTGATGACAGACACAAAGCCTGTCTGATCGGCCATTGCCTGACATATCTGGTTCGACAGGCGCCGGCGCACATGTTCGGTGATCGTGACCACATTGGCACTGTTGCGGCTGGCTTCGGCGATTGCCTCGACGATCAGGGGCAGATTCCGGATTGAAACGCGTTCGGTCAGCAGCGCCTGCAAGACATGCTGGACAAGGATCGCGGGCGCGCTGGTCGAGATTTCACCCACCAGTTTCTGGTATTCCCGCGCAAGCCCGTCGATCAGCGTTTGCGTGGCCCCGTAGGTCAGCAGTTCTGGCATATGCTGCTTGATCACCTCGGTCAGGTGGGTAGTTACCACGCTTTCGGGGTCGACCACAGTGCAGCCAAGGGTTTCAGCCTCGGATGCGCGTTCGGCATCGACCCAGATCGCTTCAAGACCGAATGTCGGGTCTGTCGTGCGTGCGCCGGGCAACTCGATCGGTGCGTCACTGGGGTTCAGCACCATCATCTCGCGGGGGCGCACTTCGCCGCGCGCGGCCTGAACGCCCTGCACCAGAATGGCATAGCCGTTTGACGGCAGGGAAGGTTCATCCTTGATCCGCACCGCAGGCAGCACAAAGCCGAAGTCGCGGGCAAAAAGCTGGCGCAGGCTTTTAATCTTGCCGGGCAGCGCGGCTTCGGGGCTACTGATAAGCGGCACAAGCGCTGATCCAAGTTCCAGCCGCAGGTCGTCAAGGCGCAGTGTCTCGGTAATATCGTCACGGCTGGTTTCAGCGGCGGCAGCTTCTGCGTCATTGGTTGCGCGTGTTTCTGCGCGTGTGGCTGCAAGGCCCTGCCGTTGCATGAACAGCCCCATGCCCGCCAGCATCACAGCCATGGCAAGGAACACACCAAAGGGAAATCCGGGCAGAAACCCGATGCCCAGCAACAGGCCAGCCGCCATATAAAGGGCTTTGGGAAAACGGCCCAGCTGTTGCAGCACGGCCTCGTTCGCGGCCCCGACCGTGCCGCCTTTGGTCACGATCAACCCCGCCGCCAACGATACGATCAAGGCAGGGATTTGCGTCACCAACCCGTCGCCAATGGTCAGAACCGTGTAGGCATTGGCGGCAGCACCCACGCCCATGCCATGCTGGATGACCCCGATCAGAATGCCGCCGATGACATTAATCAGCGTGATGATGATGCCCGCCACCGCATCACCGCGCACAAATTTGGATGCACCGTCCATCGCGCCGAAGAAACCGCTTTCATCTTCCAGTTCCTTGCGCCGCCTGCGCGCCTCTGCCTCGTCGATCAGGCCTGCGCCAAGGTCCGCGTCAACCGCCATCTGTTTGCCCGGCATCGCATCCAACGAGAACCGCGCTGACACTTCAGCAATCCGGGTAGAGCCTTTGGTGATAACAACGAAGTTGATCACGACAAGGATCGTGAACACCACCAGCCCGATGACAAAATTTCCTGATACGATGAACCGCGAAAACCCCTCGATCACACCACCCGCAGCCCCCGGTCCGGTATGCCCCTCGCTTAGGATCAGTCGGGTTGAGGCCACGTTGAGCGACAGGCGCAACATTGTCACCACCAGAAGAAGGGTCGGAAAGCTGTTGAATTCCAGTGGGCGCGGTATCCACAGCGCGACCATCAGGATCAGCACCGAAAGCGACAGCGACACAGCCAGCCCGAAATCCAGTATCACTGGCGGCAGGGGCACAAACAGCATTCCAAGGACCAGTGTCACGCCAATCGCAAAAGCGATATCGCGATTGGCAAAGCCAAAAGCGACCATGCGATCATTGCGGTCCTGTCGAGAAGGAGAGAGGGCCATTCTGCGCTCCGTCAGAAATGTTGCTGGAATTTGGGCAGGATCGGTTCCAGCCGTTCGCGGCTATAGATTCCGTAAACACCGCCAGCATCGCCCGTTTGCGTGGACCAATAGCCGTGGTCCCAAGGCGTCGTCCGGGGTTCGATCGGGGTTTGTGGTGAAAGTGGCGCATCTGCCCGCTGTGTCACAGGCGGTGACGAATGCGCCGCTGCACGCGCGCCAGCAAGGGTGTGGAACGCGGCAATGCGGTCATTGGCCACCGCGACATTGCGTCGAAGCGATGCAAGATAGATCGCGGCAAGATCCGGCGTGCGCGAATGATAAGCCCCTGCCGCGCGCATCCAGTCACCCGTTTCGGCATATAGGCCGCGCAGAAAACGCGCGGCATAATCCACGTTGATGGCCGGATCAAAGCCCTGCTCAAGGTTTGCAAATGCGTTGGGGTGCCAACGCAGATTGATCTGCAAACACCCGACATCAATGGACTGCACACCACTTTGCTGGCGTTCGCGGACCCAGGCCATCGCGGCCTGTCGGGTGTCAAACAGGCGCCCTTCGCCCGCGGCATTCACCGCCCAGGGCCAAACTGTCAGCCGCCCGCCCCGTGATGTGCCCGCCTCTTGCAGGCCAATTCCAAGAAGCAGGTTGTCGGGAATCCCGTAGCGTTGCTGTGCGCGCAGAATTTCAGCGATACATGTGCCGATGGGTTCAGCGGCTGTGGCAACTGGCGGCGTTGGAAGGGCGGGCAGGCTTGCGGGGGCTGGTCTTGCACTATGCGCAAGGGTCCGGCGCGTTGGCTGCGAAGGGTGCATTCCGGTTCGATCTGGCACTGCAGCTGTCCTGCGCGCAGCATCCGGGGGCGCGCTGAAGTAGAAATCTGACCAATCCGCATGCGCCACCGATGTGCCGCCCCCACAGCACAGCGACAGCGCGGCAGCAAAAGTAACAGCCCTGCGCATCACATCCCACCGCTTGCGATCAAATCGAAAACCCTGTCCGAAAGCCGTCGCAGGGTGGCATAGATGAACGGGCTTGAAGCCAGAAGCCCCAGAAAGATCATGACAATCTTGGGCACAAAGGTCAGCGTCATTTCCTGAATCTGGGTCAGTGCCTGAAAAAACGCGATAACAAGGCCCACGCCCAAAGCCAGCGCCAGAATAGGCCCTGACCCCAGCAGGACGGTGACAAACATCTGGGACAGGATCGCGTAGGTATCTGTGGCATCCATCCCGCGCGGCCCCTTTTCTTGCTGCTTCGCTGCGCGACCAGCCCGTGCGCACTTCGTTCATGCTGCGCCCGTCAAATCGGCATACGCAGCACTTCCTGATACGCTTCCACAAACTTGTCGCGCAGCGCGACCACTGTTTTCACCGTTGAATCAAGTGCCAGCGTTGCCTCGACCACTTCTTGCCGCCCGATCTCGCCGCGCAGGCCTTGCTGGGCGGCCATATCGCCTTCGCGAATTGTCGCAATCGCATCTTGCGATGCGTTGCGGACCAACTCGCTAAAACTTCCGGCTTCCGGTTTGGGTGTCGCAGGAAGTGCTGCCCCGCTTAAGCCTTGCGCGTTGCGATAGGCGTCACGCACACCGTTCGCGACGAAGGACATTGAAGAATTCTCGATCATCTGCGGTCCTTATCGAAGCAGGTCCAGGATCTGCGAACGCATCTGGCGCCCTGCCTCGAACATGTTCAGATTTGCCTCGTAGCTGCGCGATGCTTCGCGCATATTGCTCATCTCTAGCAGCGGGTTGACGTTGGCGGTTTTCACATAACCCTCTGCATCAGCGGCCGGGTGTGCGGGGTCATATTCGCGCCCGAATGGCGCACGATCCCGGCCCAATTCACTGATGCGGACCATTGATGCGCCGCTGTTGCGATCCACCATTTCTTCAAAGGCCAGCGTCTTGCGCTGGTAGGGGTCTGCACCGGGGCGTGTGCCGGTCGAGCCTGCATTGGCCACGTTTTCGGCAACGACCTTCAGCCGCTCGCCCTGCGCGCGCATACCGCTGGCCGCAACCTTCCCGATAGAGCTTAGCGGGTCCATCTGGCGCCCTCCTTATCGTTGACCAACGACAGCAAGGGTCAACAACTGATGCCCCTTGCCATACAGAAGCGTTGCAAGCTGATGATTGCCGCTAAGCTCGCTGGATCTGAGAGTCTGCTGCTCCAAAACGACCGAATTGCCGCTGATGCTTGTCTCCCAGGCCACCTCATCAGTCGTGACGCGCGGCCCACCCGCATGTCCACCGCCCGTTATATGCGCACTATGCGTCGTCCTGACCCCGCCCCGCCGCGCACCGTCGACAAGCTCTGAAAAGGGGCTGATATCACGCGCCTTGAATCCGGGGGTGTCGGCATTGGCGATATTCTCGGCCACAACCTGCTGTCCTGCCGAAACCCATTGCATCCGCTGTGATGCGACCTGAAAGAAAGACATGGAATTCAGTTTCATTTCGGTTCCCTTTTAAGGATAACTATGAAATAACATGAACAAATCTTGCTGGCTAGAGGATTTATTCATGAATACTATATTTTCTGGTCTATCAGGGGCAGCACGGCACATTGAGGGCGCGCGCATTGCGGGCAGGGTCAGTGGCGTGCTTGGGCTGACCCTTACCGCCCAAGGTGTAGAGCGTGCGCTGGGAATTGGTGCGCGGTGTGTCGTTCAAGGCGCGCGCGGCCCCGTGCTTGGCGAAGTTGTCGCAATCGATGCGCGCGGCGTCCATGTCCTGCCCTTCGGAACATGGGACGGGGTCGTGGTGGGGGATATTGTCGAAAGCAGCCCGCATGGCGATGTCGTGCGCCCCGATAAGGCGTGGATTGGTCGTGTTATGGACGCGCTCGCCACCCCCATAGACGGGCGCGGTCCGCTGCCTGAGGGCATTGTCGCACGCCCGATAAAACGCGCACCGCCACCGCCGTTTGACCGCCGCCGCGTGGGCGCGCGCATCGATACGGGCATAAAGGCGCTGGATATTTTCACCCCCCTTTGTCGTGGCCAGCGTATGGGGGTCTTTGCGGGGTCAGGGGTCGGGAAATCATCGCTGATGGCAATGCTGGCGCAGGGGGCCGACGCTGATGTAATTGTCGTCGGTCTGGTGGGCGAGCGTGGGCGCGAAGTGCGCGATTTCATCGAAAGCGATCTTGGTCCAGAAGCAATGGCCCGCTGCGTCCTTGTCGTTTCAACAGGGAACGAGCCGCCCTTGATGCGCCGTCAGGCTGCGTGGACGGCAACCGCGGTAGCCGAGCATTTCCGCGATGCAGGCCTTCAGGTGCTGCTGCTGATCGACAGCGTCACACGCTTTGCGATGGCGCAGCGGGAAATCGGTCTGGCTGCGGGGGAACCGCCAACCTCCAAGGGGTATCCACCGACCGTATTTGCCGAACTGCCGCGACTGCTGGAACGCACTGGGCCGGGCACCGAACAATCGGGCGACATAACCGGCATCTACACGGTTCTGGTCGACGGCGATGATATGAACGACCCCATTGCCGATACAGTCCGCGGCATTCTGGACGGCCATGTGGTTCTTGACCGCCAGATTGCAGAGCGTGGCCGGTTTCCAGCAATCCACCTGCTCAAAAGTGTGTCCAGAATGCTGCCCGACTGCCATGCGAGCGCTGAATACGCGGTTCTTGCCGCTGCGCGCCGTTTGCTTGCAAAATATTCTGACATGGAAGAGTTGATCCGCATGGGCGCCTATAAAACGGGGGGCGATCCCGATGTTGACGCGGCAATCCGGTTTGCTGGCCCGGCAGACAGCTTTCTGAGCCAACGAAAGCATGAACTGATGCAAGCGGATCAATCCTTTGCTGAACTCTATGAGCTGTTGGGCGAAGCGGGCGTCGAGGTGCCATTGACCGGCTGAAACCGCGACTGCGCAAATATTACGACACTCAGGCAATGGCGTTTAGCGTTCCCGGTTTTTCCTGCACCCGGCCCAACGTGGTCGGACGAAACAAGGCAATTCGTCCACCGAAGCGGCCAACCATGCGGCGCGCTGCATCACTTCTGCCAATAGCGCGACAGTGAATCCTGTGCCCCAAGGATATGCTGGCGCGTCAGGTCTGCGGCGATGTCGGCCTGCCCGGACCTGCAGGCGTCAATAATCAACCGGTGTTCGCGATTGGCGCGCTGCATCCCGTCACTAAGCAAAAGCTGCGCACGCAGATAAGGGTCAATCCGGTCCATCGCCTTGTCCAGAATTTCCAAATGATAGGCCAGACCGCTTGCCGCATACAGTGTCGTGTGGAAACGCCGATTCAAATCGCCCCATTGCATCGGATCATCCGCGCGCCCAAAGGCCTCGCAGCAGCGCGCCGCATCATCCAGAACCCGTAGCGACATATGCGGCACGGCGCGGCGGATGACCTCCGGCTCCACCAACGCACGAAAGTCGAAGATCTCCTTGGCCTCCTCAAGCGACAGACCCGCAACCACGGCACCCTTGTAGCGCTTTGAAACGATCAGCCCATGCTGCTCAAGCTTCTGTAACGCCTCACGGACCGGAATGCGGCTGACATTGAAGGCGCGTGCGATGTCTTCTTGGCGCAAAGGCTCGCCCTGCGACAAGTCACCCTTGATGATTGCCTGACGAATGGCATCGAAGATCAGCGTTGCGGCCGATGCAGTCTTGGAAATGTCATATGCCTGAATTTTCATCGTCATTTCCTCCTGCTGGTGTCTTACACAGTGCCGCGCAAGAGTGGAAGCGCCCCTAACTGGATATTGTATCCAATCTTAGACGCTGTATAGTTGCTCTCAAGCGAAGCCCTATCGAAGCGAGATCACCATGAATACAGAGATGCTGAATGGCTGCATCCCCGCCCTTATGACGCCCTGCAAACCTGATCACAGCCCCGATCACGCTGCGCTGGTGCAAAAGGGACAGGCGCTGGTCGCGGCGGGCATGTCAGGCGTGGTGTATTGCGGGTCCATGGGCGACTGGCCCTTGATCAGCAATGCCGACCGGATGGACGGTGTCGCCCGGCTTGTCGGGGCGGGGGTGCCGGTTATGGTGGGCACAGGGGCTGTGAACACCGCCAGCGCGGTCGCACATGCAGCCCATGCCGCCAAGGTGGGGGCGCAGGCACTGATGGTCATTCCGCGATTGCTGTCACGTGGCACCTCGGTCGAGGCGCAGCGCCATCACTTCAAGGCCATTCTGGCAGCCGCACCCGATATTCCCGCAGTGATCTATAACAGCCCCTATTACGGTTATTCCACCGGGGCCGAGTTGTTCTTCGCGCTGCGCCAGGAACATCCGAACCTTGTCGGTTTCAAGGAATTCGGGGGGCGCGAGTCGCTACGCTATGCGGCGGAATTCATCACCAGTCAGGATGCGGCTATCAAATTGATGGTCGGCGTTGATACGATGGTCGTCGAGGGCTTTGTGAATTACGGGGCGCGCGGCGCAATTACCGGCATCGGGAATGTGCTGCCGCGCGAGGTGCTGCATCTGGTTGATCTGTCATGCAAGGCCGCAAGCGGGGATGCGTGCGCGCGCCTGCGGGCGCAGGAACTTGATCAGGCGATGGGGGTGCTGTCGTCCTTCGACGAAGGCGTGGATCTGGTGCTGTATTACAAATACCTGTTAACCCTTCTGGGCGAGCATGAATACGCGCGCAATATCAACCCGACCGATCAGCTCAGCCCCAGCCAGCGCGGTTTTGCGCACGCGCAGCTTGATCTGTTCCGTAATTGGTATGCGGATTGGTCACACGCGCTGGAGCCGCATCTGAAATGCGCGTGATCGACAGCCATACCGAGGGGGAGCCGACGCGCGTCATCGTTTCGAACGGGCCGGATCTGGGCAATGGCAGCGTGTCGGACCGCGCGGCGCGGCTGGCGCGTGCGCATGGTGATTTCTGCAAATCCGTAATATGCGAGCCGCGCGGGCTGGAGGCAATGGTCGGCGCGCTATTGGTGCCGGCTGCACAGCCAGATTGTGTGGCCGGGGTGATCTTCTTCAATGCAGCCGGAAATCTGGGCATGTGCGGTCATGCCTCCATCGGGACTGCGATAACACTGGCACATCTGGGACGCATTGGTCACGGGCTGCACAAGCTGGAAACACCCGTCGGCATTGTGACGGTCGATCTGCATTCCGATCAAGAGGCCAGCATCACCAATGTCGAAAGCTATCGGTTGCATAAGGATGTGTGCCTTGATGTGCCGGGCCTTGGACAAGTGAAAGGCGATATCGCCTGGGGCGGAAACTGGTTCTTTATCACGCGCGATCTGCCCTGCACGCTACATGCCGACAATATCCGGACGCTGACTGATGCGACCTTGCGCATTCGCCAGACCCTGCAAGATCAAGGCTGGACCGGTGCGGGCGGTGCGTGGATAGACCATGTGGTTATGCTCGCCCCCTGCGAAAAGGCCGATGCGCGCAATTTCGTGTTGTGCCCAAGTGGCAGCTACGACCGCTCGCCCTGCGGGACAGGGACATCCGCGCTTCTGGCATGCCTTGCGGCGGATGGGCAGCTTCAGCCGGGCACGCCATGGGTGCAACAAAGCATCATTGGCAGCACATATCGGCTAAGCCATGTCACGGGCAGAAATGGCGGCATCATCCCCACGATTCGCGGGCGCGCGTGGGTCACAGCCGTAGCCGATCTGCATTTCGCGCCCGGTGACCCATATGCGTAAGGCATTCCCGCCCTTTGACACCACGGAAGCAGATATCGACGATCAAAAGCTGATCTGCGCATAATCCTGCAATGACTGCGAGGGCCGCGGTGATCGGTGCGCTTCATGCTTGGCGCGCCCCACCGGAACTTGCGGGCGACGGAAATGTCAAATCCAGTTCGGTGACTGCAAAAAAGAAAAGGCATAAGGCAAGGATCATCACCGGCGAATGCGGGTTGCAGCTTGATCCCTGTCCATTAAGATAATCCATGCAAGCTACGAATGCCATTTACGCGGCCTGCGGTGTTCTGGTGCCCCGGTGGTGGCCGTAGCCGGATACCGCCAACGCCGCGCAACCGGCCAAAACCACAGAAAGAGCTTATGGAAACGTCACCATGGCGCGGTATAGCATTTAAGTGCCTGAGCGTGCTGCTGTTCATCATCATGGGCGCACTGATCAAGGTGACCGGCGCGGGGGACCAGTCGGTTCCGCCGGGCCAGCAGGTTTTCTTCCGGTCTGTCTTCGCCCTGCCGCTGATCTTCGGCTGGCTGCTGTTGCGAGGCAAGGGGCAGCTTCGCGCGGGGTTGCGGACGGACCGGCCTATTGGCCATTTCTTTCGCGGGATCATCGGGACGACCTCGATGGCGCTAAGTTTCTGGGCGTTGTCGCTGTTACCACTGGCGGAAGTCACGGCGATCTTCTTCGCAGCGCCTTTGCTGATCGTGATTTTTGCAGGCATGTTTCTAGGCGAAGATGTGCGCCTGTTTCGTTTGTCGATGGTGGGACTTGGTTTGACAGGGGTGGTGATTGTCATGTCGCCGCAACTGACTGGCGCCGCTGTTTCTGACCATTTGCGTGTTCTGGGCGCGGTCGTGGCGCTTGGCAGTGCTGTGTTTTCGGCGCTGGCGCATATCTTCATCCGCAAACTGTCGCAGACTGAATCCACTTCATCGATTGTGTTCTGGTTTACGATCACATCTGCATTGCTAAGTTTGCTGACCATCCCTTTTGGCTGGGTGATGCCACAGGGCATGACGCTGGTCTTGCTGATCACAATCGGGCTGGTGGGCGGGTTGGGGCAAATCTGCCTGACCTCGGCCTATCGGCATGCGGATGCGTCGGTCGTGGCACCGTTTGAATATAGTTCCATCCTTATCGCGGTTTTCATCGGCTGGAGTATCTTCGGTGAAGTGCCAAACACAACCGTGATCGGCGGGGCGGCTGTGATTATGCTTGCGGGTATCCTGATCATCTGGCGAGAGCATAAACTGGGACTGGAACGGAGCAAGGCGCGCAAATCCGCCAGCNTGCAAGGCTAGCCCCCCCGAAAGCCGGAAGTCCCCTGCGCGACGCCATCACCCGCGCCACACCGGACGGTAGGCTTAAGGCCATCCGCATGGAACACGCCCATGTCCAACGCATGTGAACTACCGCGTCGATCAACACCATTGCCCTTGCGTTCAGCGTGCAGCCAAGCATAGCTGCCATTGCGGACGTGCTGTCATATACGGGTATGCAGCAGTCTGACGCGTCACGCCGGTCGGAGGAGATACGCACCATCCGAACCGCTACCCAGCAATACATCATCCTTCATCATCAACTGCCCACGCAAATAGACGGCAACCGGCCAGCCGGAAACCTCCAGTCCTTCATAGGGGGTATAGTCGCAGTTATCGTGCAAATTGCTGTGGCGGATCGTGCGCGACAAATCGGGGTTCCAGATTGTCAGATCTGCATCGCTGCCAATCGCAATGGTCCCCTTTTGCGGATAAAGGCCATATGTCTTTGCATGGTTGGTAGAGGTCAGCGCGACAAAGCGGTTCAGATCAATTCGCCCTTTCTTGACACCCTCGGAAAACAGAATTGGCATTCGCGTCTCAACGCCCGGAATGCCGTTCGGAATATGAACAAACGTGCCGCCGGGCCGTTTCTTGCCTGCGGTATCGTCAAACCTGAACGGGCAATGATCAGAGGAGAACAGATCGAACACGCCGGTTTCAAGTCCGCGCCAGCAGGCGTCTTGCTGTTCACGGTCGCGCGGAGGGGGCGAGCATACATATTTCGCGCCTTCCCACCCATCGGCGGACAGGTCATCTTTTGTCAGCAAAAGGTATTGCGGGCAGGTTTCGGCAATCACGCGCTGGCCGCGGGAACGGGCGCGGGACACTTCGTCAATCGTCGGCCCGTTAGAGATGTGGACGATCACGACAGGCACATCCACGACTTCGGCAAGGGTCAGCGCCCGATGCGTCGCTTCACGCTCTGCGGCGATAGGGCGTGTGCTGGCATGCGCTTTGGCGTGAATATTACCGGCCTGCACATGGGCATCCGACAGGTAGCGGATGACATCCTCGTTTTCGGCATGGACCAGCATGACCGCACCGGCCCTGCGCGCCGCATCCATGGTCGCAAGGATCTCGGCATCATTCAGGCGCATGGCTTCATAAGTCATGAAAACCTTGACCGATGTGTAGCCCGCCGCAATCAGCGCGGGCAGTTCCTGCCCCAGTACGGCGGG
>SR_TP_S13solDRAFT_1000581_pt1 | contig 13964 bp, 10 predicted proteins | sample SodReaTP_S13sol_FD_11159 | JGI IMG/M metagenome (IMG submission 11159)
CAAGTGGCTAGTGGCAAGGGAAATCAAGAACCGAAGTTCCTTGCCACTTGAGACTTGCCACTTGCCACTTACGCGGCCCAGCCCAGTTCCTGCGCCTTCCTGCGTGCCAACGCCGGCACGTCCTGGGCCACGAAGTGACTGTGCAGCACCTGCACGCCGATCATGTGGTTGATCACCGCGTCCAGCTGAACCTGGGTGGATGCGGAGGTGTCCTCGGCCTCGTGCAGGGCGAACAGGGCCTTCACGCCGGCGGGGTCCAGCAGGCCGGCGGCCTCGATGGCCTCGTCGGAGAGGTATTCATCGGCCAGGGCCTTCATGGCGGCCCACTTCTTCGGGTCCGTGTGGGCCGGCGGGGCCATGAACGCGAACTTCTCACGCTCGTAGAGCACCTTGGGCAGCAGGCCCTTCATGGACTCGCGCAGCACGTACTTCTCGGTGCGGCCACGGATGCGCATGGAGGGCGGGATCTTTGTCGCGAATTCCGCCAGGTGGTGATCCAGGAACGGCGGACGGGCCTCCATGGAGTTGGCCATGTCCACCCGGTCGCCGCCCCAGGTGAGGATCTGGCCTTCCAGCATGGTCTTGATCCACACGTACTGGGCCTTGTCCAGGGGATGACGCCCCTCGATCATGTCGCCGTCCAGAGCCTCGGCGATGGCGCGGCCCGGCTCGTAGCCTTGCACCTGTTCACGCATGGCCCCGGACATGAGACCCGGCACGTGGGCAGCGGTGGCCAGCCAGGGCTGCAGGCAGGAGGGGGTGAAACCCACCAGGTCGCTGAGCGCCGGGTCGTCGAGTTCGTTCTCGGCCAGCATGGCACCGGAGAACAGCTTGTTGCTCTCCGCCAGCATCTGCTCCCAGCTGGCCCGCTCGGCGGGGTCCATGTGATCCAGGCCGTGCAGGAACATGTCGCGCCGGAAGGCCGGGTAGCCGGCGAAGAGTTCGTCGGAACCCTCGCCGGTGACCACCACCCGGTAACCGGCCTGGTTCACGTGCCGGCTCATGAGCAGCTTGGCCACGCCCAGGGTGTTGTAGATGGTGCGCTCGGCGTGCCAGAGGGTCTCCACCAGGTTGTCGTAGAGGTGGTCGGCATTGAGCCGCATGATGTCCTGGTCGGCGCCCACAGACTCGGCCATCTCTTTCGCGATGGGGGTCTCGTCGTAGTCCTTGTTGTCGAAGCCGATGGTGAAGGCCTTGACGGGGGACTGCTGGTTGGCGGCGGACAGGCCCAGGGTGATGCAGGAGTCGATGCCGCCGGACAGGTAGCAGGCCACGGGCACGTCCGCCTCGAGACGCAGCTGCACTGCCTCCATCAGTTCCCTGCGCACGCCCTCGATGTAGACCTCGTCGTCCTCGGGCTCGCCACGCTCGGAAAGCAGCGGGAAGTCCATGTCCCAGTAGCGCTCGTCCTTGATCTCGAACTTGCCATGGCGCCGCTCGAAGGTGATCACGTGGCCGGGCTTGACCTGGTGGATGCCGTCGAAGGCCGTGGTGCCGGGCACCACGGTCTGCATCAGCTGGTGATAGAGGCCCTGGGCGTTGAAACGGCGCGGGACGTCCGGGTGGGCGAACAGCACCTTGATCTCGGAACCGAACACGATCTTGCCGTTGACCTCGGTCCAGTACAGGGGCTTCACGCCGAAGCGGTCGCGGATCAGCATGAGGCGATCCTTGGCCCGGTCGTACAGGGCCACGGCGTACTCGCCGCGCATCTGCTTGAGGGTCTCCTCAAGGCCATAGCGCTCGTAGAGGTGCAGCACCATCTCCGAGTCCGACTTGGAGCGGAACTTCGCCCCCCGGGAGGTCAGCTCGGTGCGGATGCGCTTGTAGTCGTAGAGTTCGCCGTTCACTGCCAGCATCAGGTTGCCGTCCTGGGAGGCGAAGGGCTGACGTCCGCGGTTCTCGTCCAGGTCGATGATGGTCAGGCGCGCGTGGGAGAAGCCCACGCCGCGATCCTTCTCGACACGATAACCGAAACCGTCCGGACCCCGGTGATACTGGATGGCCGCCATGGCCACCAGGGTTTCCGGATCAACGGGCTGTTTGGGGTCGGCGTGCAACACGCCTGCAATTCCACACATGTGTGTTTTCTCCTGCTTGCATTATTCGGAAAGGCTTGATGATTGCCGCAGAGGCGCGGAGAGAGAAACGCTTTGACAGGATTTACATGATTGACAGGATTAAAACTGCTTCCTACAGATCCTTGTCTTAAATCATGTTGATCATGTAAATCCTGTCCAGTCCCTTGATATCTCTGCGCCTCCGCGTCTCTGCGGCCGCCTTGAATTCAGTTCGTTTCAGCCGCGCCCGACATCCGGCACATCCATGACCTCGCTGATCCGGCGCACCATGCAGGTGAGCAGGGCCATGCGGATGAACACCGCGCCGCGGGCCTGGGCGAAGTACCAGTTGTGCGGGGTCTTATCCAGGTCGGTGGACAGTTCCTCGCCGCGGGCGAGCGGGTGCAGCACGATGGCGCCCTTCTTCAGCGGCGATGCGGCTGACAGGCGCATGTCCATGCCCATGGCCTCGAAGGTGTCTCCCACCCAGGCGATGGCATTGATGTACACCACGTCCAGGCTCGGCAGCTCGCCGTCCAGATCCGTAGCCACGCGCACCTTGAGCCCGGCCTCGGCCAGCTCCTGGGCCTGCCCCTCATCGAACAGATCGTCCTCGCGACTCAGGATCACCACCTCCTCGATGGCGTGGGCGAAGCAACCCAGGGTCAGCAGCAGGCTGCGCACGGTGCGCATGCGGCTGGGCACGCCGATGATGCCGATGCGGATGCGCTGCCCGGCGGGCAGATCCGTGCGGGCCAGTTCGGGACGCCACTTCATGATGGTGTAGACATCCGCCATGGCCTGGGTGGGGTGCTCGTCGATGCCGTTGCCGGCATTGATGATGGGGATGCGCAGGGAGTCCAGCATCTCGTAGATCGCCGGGCCTTCGTTGTTGCGCAGCACGATCACGTCACCGTAGTTGTTGAACATCTCGGCGATGTCGGCGAGGGATTCGCCCTTGGCCATGCCCGTGCTCTTGGGATCAGTGATGGACATGATGTCCCCGCCCAGCCGGTGCCAGGCGCTCTCGAAGGACAGGCGCGTGCGGGTGCTCGGCTCGTAGAAGGCGCTGATCAGGATCTTGCCGGCCAGGGGCGGATGCAGCAGCGCGGGCGTGCTCTCGTACTGGGCCGCCAGGCGAAAGATCTGAACCAGGGTCTCCCGGTCGAACTGGCGCGAGGAGACCACGTGCCGGCTGGACAGGGTCATGAGCGGGCGCGGGTCCTCGGGCAGGCTGTCCAGCAGCGCCTTGGGCCGCTCAATGCCGGCGGTACCGTCCTTGGGCTGCAGCGGGCGGTCCAGCTGCGCGTCGTTGGTTTCTACCATAGCGTGCCTCTCCTCAGGTCACGGATGAATAAACCGATGAGCAGCAGCGGCGACAGGGTGGTCACCACGGTGGCAATGCTCACCAGTAATGCGAATGCACTGACGGATATCGTCATGGATCCAACTCCATCATTTATCTGCTCGCCGCGGAGGCGCGGAGAGCAAGACACAAAATCCTCTGACAGGATTGACAGGATGAAAGCGGATTAACAGGATTGAAGCTTTTACATGTCAATCTTGTTAATCCTGTCCATTTCATTTCTCAGCGTCTCCGTGTCTCTTCGGTACGGCTTTCTTCAACCATGCGCCGGGGCTTCGCGCAGGCTTGCCCATTGAAAATCTCTCGGCCACAGCCAGGTACTGATCAACACCAAGGCCATGGAGATGGCCGCGGATACGAGTGCCGCCACGTAGAAACCGATGGCGAAGTAGCTGTACAGGCCGATCACCGTGCCGAGCACCATGGCGGCGATCACGCCCCAGGGGTTGGTGCGCCGCCAGTACAGGCCGGCGACGATGGGCATGATGGTGCTGGCCACGAAGGCGCCCAGGAACTGCAGCACGGCGCCCAGGGTCCCGAGCCGCAGCATGCACACCGCCCAGGTGATCACACCCAGAAACAGCACGATGCTCTTGGCGGCCAGATACACTTCCCGCTCACCCGCAGACTTGCGCAGGTGGCCCTTGTAGATGTCCCGGGTCACCAGGTCCGAGGTCGCCGCCAGCACCGAGTCGAGGCTGGAAGCGAGCGCCGAGAACACCACGATGAAGACGATGATGGCCCCAGCCAGACCCAGCAGCTCACCGGCCACCAGGGGCCCCACCATGTCGGCGCCCGGCACGTTGATGCCGAGCGCCGGCGTGGCCAGGGCTATGAATCCGGCGACGATGGGAATGGGCATCCACAGCAGGCCCGCCATCAGGTAGGCCCGCTTGCCGACACCCTGGCCGAAGGCGAAGGCGCGGCTCCACCACACGTTGGAATGGAAGATCTCGCCCACGCCGAACAGCAGGTTGTTGAACAGGAACATAATCGCGGCGGGGAACAGCAGATTCAGCAGTTCGGGACGCTGTTCCGAGACCGTCACGTGGATTTCACCGAAGCCGACCTGAGCGATCACCAGCCACGCCAGGATGACCAGGCCAACCAGGATCAGAATCGTCTGAACGAAGTCGGTGCCGATCACCGCGCGCAGACCACCCAGCAGGGTGTACAGCACGCAGATGAACAGGATCACGCTCATGCCCACCCGGTAGTCGATACCGGCGAGCGCCTCGATGAGCACGCCGCCGGCCATGCCCAGGCTGATCAGCCAGCCCAGGCCGTAGATCAGCGAGATCACCAGGAACACGCGCCAGGCGGTTTTGCCATAGCGCAGACGGATGAAATCGCCACTGGTAAAGCCGCCCGGCATCAACCTGCGGATGCGCCCCGCCAGTGGCGCGAACAGGATCAGTCCCACAGAGCCCAGGGCATAACCCACCATGCCCCAGATGCCCAGTTGCAGTGCGAACTGGGGCGCGGCCATGGTGGTGTTGGTGGTCACCCAGGTGGCCATGGCCGTGGCGGTGGCCAGCGCCAGACCCACGTTGCGCCCGGCCAGCATGTAGTCATCCACGGTCCGTGCTCTGCGCCCCAGATACCAGCCCAGGAAGACCCACACAACGCTGAATGCGCCCAGAATCAGCCAGGCGATGTTCGCCGGCAGCGCCAAGGCTTCCAGCCCGTTCACGAGGCCTCCGCCACCTTGGCCACCTCGGCCAGCGCCTCTTCGGTGCTCATCACCCGGGCATAGCGGTCCTTGATGGTGGTCAGCGTCGCCTGCTGCATCTGCGGGGTCACCGTCGCGCAACCGTCCTCGATCAGGGTCACGTAGAAGCCCAGGTCACAGGCATCGCGGATGGCGGTGGAGACGCACTCGTTGCTGTAGACCCCCACCACGAACAGCGACGTGATCTCCAGGTTGCGCAGCACGTACTCCAGGTTCGTGGAGGTGAACACGCCGCTGGCGGTCTTGTTGATGATGATCTCGTCGCCCTGGGGTGCGACCATCTCCACGAACTCCGCTTCCTTGGAACCGGGCGCGGCATGCAGGTTGAGTCGCTTGTGCCCCGGACCCCGGTCGCGGCCGTCGGCGGTGAGCGACTGGATGCGGGTGTGGATCACCTCCAGGCCCACGGCGCGGAATGCGTCCTGCAGGCGCCGCACGTTGGGCAGCACCTGGTTCTCCAGGGCGTTGAAGTAGTACTCCTGGGCCTCGATGGGCACGCCGGATCGCTCGCAGTCGGCGAACACCCCGTAGCCCCGCGCCGCATCCAGGTACTGCAGGTCGATGCACAGCAGGGCCGCGTGGTGGGCGCCCAGCTCGCGCTTCAGGATTCGGTTGGTGATCAGGGTCTCGCGGTACTGGTCCCTGAGCGGGTCGATGCTGTCGTACTTCGACAGGTCGGTAACGTTGTCCGGCTTGCTCATGCCTGCTTCCTCTTCGGTTTTTGTTCTCTGATGGCCGCGCCGGCATCCGCGGCGGCCAGCTGCAACACCGTGTGCAAGGCCAGGTTCGCGCCCCGCTCGATGTCCTCCCAGGCGGTCCACTCGGAGGCCGAGTGGCTTTTGCCCTCCAGGCTCGGCACGAAGATCATGCCGGTGCGGGTCACCGAGCCCATGATCTGGGCGTCGTGGGCGGCGCCGCTCGGCATGCGCAGGTGCTTGAGTTCGAGACGTTCGGCGGTGTCGGTCACCAGCTGCACCAGGCCGGGATCGCAGCGCATGGGCGGGATCTCCGAGAGCACGTCGAACTCGAACATCAGGTCCCGGCGACGGGCCAGGGCCGAGAGGGTCCGGCGGAAGGCATCCGCCAGGTTCCTGAGGGTCTCGGCATCGGTGTCACGCACGTCCAGGGAGAAGCTGGTCTGCCCCGGCACGGTGTTGGCGGCGCCGGGCTTGAGCTCCACCCGGCCGATGGTGGCGCGGCTGTGGGGGCTGCCGTGCTCCTCCAGGATGCGGTTGATCTCGCCGGCGAATTCCGCCAGGCCCTGGAAGCTGTCCACGCGCATGTCCATGGGGGTGGTGCCCGCGTGGTTGGTCTGGCCCATGAGGCGCACGTCCCACTTGAACAGGCCGGTGATGGCGTCCACCACGCCGATGGACACCTGGTTGCGGTCCAGCACCGGGCCCTGCTCGATGTGCAGCTCCAGGTAGGCGTGGATGGAATCCGGCGCACGCCGGGCGAACAGGGCGGCGTTGGCGTCCAGCCCCCAGGAGGCCATGGCCTCGGTCAGCGTCACGCCATCCAGGTCCCGGGCGTTGTGGATCACCGCCGGCGTCAGCTGCCCGGCGATGGCCTGGGAGCCGAACAGGCCGCCGAAGCGCCCCTCCTCGTCGGTGAAGTCCACCGCCTCCAGGGGATGCTTGAGCGCAACGCCCGCCTCCTTGACGGTGCGCAGCACCTCGAGCCCCACCAGCACGCCGAGCGCCCCGTCCAGGGGGCCGCCGCCGGGCACCGTGTCCAGGTGCGAGCCCATCATCACGCTGGGGCGCTTGTCGTCCCAGTCCAGACGCGCGTGCAGGTTGGCGGCGCCGTCCTCGTAGACCTCCAGCCCCGCCGCCTCGATGCGCGACCGGAACCAGCGACGGCCCTCCAGATCGCCCTCGCTGAAGGCCATCCGGTGGATGCCCTGGTCGGGGGTCTGGCCGATGCGCGACAGGGCCAGCACGTCCTCGCGCAGGCGTTCAAAGTTGACTCGGATAGGGTGGTTCATGGGGTGTCTCGATCCTCCCGGACGCCCCGGATGATCACCGCCAGCAGGACGGCGAACACCAGTGCGCCCACGACAAAGAATTGCAGCGCCCGGGCCAGGCTGTGGTGTTGCACGGTGACCTGAAGCGGCTCGCTCCAGGGGCCGGGGCCAGACTCGCCCAGCACACGCACCCGGTAGAAGTACTCGCCATCCGGCCTGCCGGTGATCACCGAGGCGGTATCCGCGCCGGTGTACAGGGTGCGCGCAGGGTTGAAGTGGGCGCCGTCCGACTCCTGCAGTTCGAAGCGGGCCGCCCCGTCGGCCTCCCAGCTCAGGCGGTAGACGCCATCGGTGGCCCGCTCGGGCGAGGCGCGCAGGTCAGGCGCGGCCAGCGCCGCCGGGGCGGCCAGCAGGCTCAGGCACCAGAGTAGGAGCAGTACACGACGCGCCAAGGGCTCAGTCCTCGTTGTCGATGGGCCGCAGGGCTGCGTCATCGTCGCGCTCGTCCATGCCTTCCAGCAAGGCGGCGAGACCGGATTCCAGGGACGCGAGCTGGTCCAGGGGCAGGGCCTGCAGGGCACGGTTGAGCTCACCCTGGGCGGGGGCCGGGGCCGCCTCCAGCAGTTCCGCGCCCCGGGCGGTGAGGTAGAGCGTCACCACCCGCTGGTCCAGGCCCGCGCGGCGGCGCTCCACCAGGTGCTTCTTCTCCAGCTTGTCCAGCATGTTGGAGGCCGTGGACGGGTGGATCATCAGGCACTGGGACAGGTCCCCCACGCTCAGGCCGGGGCTTCGGTGCAGTTCCCACAGGGCCCACAGCTGGGCGGCACTGACGCCGCAGGCCTTCTCGATGCTGCGGGAGTGGGTCTGCAGGGCCCGGAACACAATGCGCAACTGGCGGATCACCGTCTGAACGCTGGCCGTCTGAACGCTGGGGCCCTGCGGGGAAACGGCATCCTGACCGGCGCCGTGCCGGCTCATCTCGGAATGGGGTGTGGCCATGGGATTTCTTTTTGCAGAAAGTATTTTTGTACAATAACATTACTCCCATCGCCATGACAACGCGACCCCGCCCACACATCCCCAAGGAGGCCCCATGACCCAGCCCACCCGGGACGCCCTGGAACTGCACCGGGAAGCCGCCTACCTGCTGCTCAGACGCTACCTGGCCCTGGGCCGCCCTTTCCTGCTGCGCTCGGAGCTGCAGGACGGCTTCCAGGCCCTGTGCCTGGAGCGGGACGAGCCGGGGCTGGCCGAGAGCCCCCTGGCGGACCTGGTGGGCCAGGCCCAGGAGGCGGTGCTGGCGGCCCCCTGGGTCTGCCTGGCCCTGCGCCCGCGCATCGGCCGCTGGCAGTTCCTGCGCATCCACGCCGACGACCTGAGCGTCGAGGACCTGGGGGTGAGCGAGTTCCTGGCCATCAAGGAGCGCCTGGTGTGCCCCGCGCCCCGCCATGGCCGGCCCCTGGAGTTCGACATCGAGCCCTTCAACCGGGAGTTTCCGCGCCTGCGCGAGACCCGCTCCATCGGCCGCGGCGTGGAGTTCCTCAACCGCAAGCTCTCCAGCCAGCTGTTCGACCGGGCCAACGGCGGCCTGGACAAGCTGTTCCGCTTCCTGCGTGAACACCGCTGCGATGGCCGGCTGCTCATGATCAACGACCGCATCCGGGACGTGGATGCCCTGCGGGTGGCGATCCGGGACGCGGAACAGCGCCTGGCCCGGCTCAAGCGGGACACCCCCTGGGCGGACTTCGCCCATCCCCTGCAGGACCTCGGTTTCGAGCCCGGCTGGGGTCGGGATGCGGGCCGGGTACAGGAGACCCTGCGCCTGCTCTCGGAACTGCTGGAGGCGCCGTCCCCGGAGAGCCTGGAACGCTTCCTGGCGCGCATCCCCATGATCTTCAGCCTGCTGATCCTCTCCCCCCACGGTTTCTTCGGCCAGGCGGGGGTGCTGGGCCTGCCGGACACCGGCGGGCAGGTGGTCTACATCCTGGACCAGGTGCGCGCCCTGGAGCGGGAGATGCGGGACCGGCTGGCGGAACAGGGCCTGGACATCGAGCCGCGCATCCGGGTGGTGACCCGCCTGATCCCCGAGGCCCGGGGCACCAGCTGCGACCAGCCCGAGGAGGCCGTCTCCGGCACCGAGAACGCGCGCATCCTGCGGGTGCCGTTTCGCCGCGAGGACGGCGAGGTGGTGCCCCAGTGGATCTCCCGCTTCGAGATCTGGCCCTACCTGGAACGCTTCGCCGACGAGGTGGAACGCACCATCCTGGCGGACCTGGGCGGACGCCCGGACCTGATCATCGGCAACTACTCCGACGGCAACCTGGTGGCCTCCCTGCTCTCGGCCCGTCTGCACGTGACCCAGTGCAATATCGCCCACGCCCTGGAGAAGACCAAGTACCTGTATTCCGATCTCTACTGGAAGGACAACGACGCCCAGTACCACTTCGCCACCCAGTTCACCGCCGACCTGATCGCCATGAACGCGGCGGACTTCATCATCACCAGCACCTACCAGGAGATCGCTGGCACCGGCGAGGACATCGGCCAGTACGAGAGCTACATGAGCTTTTCCCTGCCGGATCTCTACCGGGTGGTGCGCGGCATCGACGTGTTCGACCCCAAGTTCAACATCGTCTCCCCGGGCGCCGATGACCGGGTGTACTTCCCCTACACGGAGGAAGAGCGGCGCATCACCGGGCTGCACGAGGAGATCGAGGCGCTGCTGTTCGGCGGGCACCGCGACGATGCCCGCGGCGTGCTGGCGGCACCGGAGCGGCCGGTGATCTTCACCATGGCGCGCCTGGACCGGATCAAGAACATCGCGGGACTCGTCTCCTGGTACGCGCAGAACGCCGAGCTGCGCGCGCGGGCCAACCTGGTGGTGGTGGCCGGCACGGTGGACCCGTCACGCTCCGACGACCAGGAGGAACAGGCCCAGATCGCCCGGATGCACCAGCTGTTCGACGCGCATGATCTCAACGACTGCGTGCGCTGGCTGGGCGTGCGTCTCGACAAGACCCTGTCCGGGGAGCTGTATCGCTGCATCGCCGACCGGCGCGGCGTGTTCGTGCAGCCGGCCCTGTTCGAGGCCTTCGGCCTCACGGTGATCGAGGCCATGGCCTCGGGCCTGCCCACCTTCGCCACCCGCTACGGCGGGCCGCTGGAGATCATCGAGGACGGCGTCAGCGGCTATCACATCGACCCCAACCACGGCGAACAGGCCGCGCGCATCCTGATGGAATTCCTCGAACGCTGCGCGTCCGACCCGGACCACTGGCAGCAGATCTCAAGGAGTGCCATCAGGCGCGTGGAGCAACGTTACACCTGGAAGCTGTACGCGGAGCGCATGATGACCCTGTCACGCATCTACGGTTTCTGGAAATACGTCACCAACCTGGAACGGGCCGAGACCCGGCGTTACCTGGAGATGTTCCACGCCCTGCAGTACCGGCCGCTGGCGTTGCTGAAGTAGGAAGTGGGAACTGAAGTGCGAAGTGTGAATTGGGAAGTGGGAATGAGGATTGATTCTCCGCCTGATTGAATCGGCTTATCCACGCCAATCTGTTTTTATCAGCGTAATGAACTTCGCACTTCCAAATTCCCACTTCGCACTTCAAGACTGCCGTTCCCGCAGCAACACGATCCGTTTATCGGATGACATCGACAGCGCTGCACACGTGTCGATCCCTGTACTAAGCTTTGATCATGGGCATGCAATCCTGCGAGCCCCGCAGCAGACTTAGGTGTCCATCGGCCAGGTGAATACCGGTTCACAAACAGGCCTTGCACCACCGACGCAACGCGCCGGCACGCTCATTCACACTTCACCGATTCATCTTGAGATTTCCCGGAACTGCGCCAGCCACCCCGGGGTCCAAATTTCTGACAGCCGCCGGACCCGCGCGAGCAGGTCCGGCGGCGTCGCGCTCACACCACTGCATCCTGACGAGGAGGTGTCACCGTTATGGATTCGGCAGAAACCCTGATTGCCCAGTACGCCCGCGAATTCCAGAAGCGCCAGGAATCGGAAATGTCCCTGGCCGCCTATCTGGAAGCCTGCGCCGACGATCCCATGCTCTACGCCACCGCCGCCGAGCGCCTGGTGGCCGCCATCGGCGAACCCCGGGTCCTGGACACCGCCAGGGACGAACGCCTGGGTCGCATCTTCCTGAACCGCACTATCAAGATCTATCCGGCCTTCGAGGATTTCTATGGCATGGAGGAGACGGTGGAACGCATCGTCGGCTTCTTCCGCTACGCCGCCCAGGGCCTGGAGGAACGCAAGCAGATCCTCTACCTGCTGGGCCCCGTGGGCGGCGGCAAGTCCTCCCTGGCCGAGCGCCTCAAGTCCCTGATGGAGAAACACCCGGTCTACGTGCTCAAGGCGGGTGAGGAGCTCTCGCCGGTGTTCGAGAGCCCCCTGGGCCTGTTCGATCCCGGTGTCCACGGTCCGGAGCTCGAAGCCCGTTTCGGCATCCCGCGCCGGCGTCTCACCGGGCTCATCTCCCCCTGGGCGGTGAAACGCCTGGACGAGTTCGGCGGCGACATCTCGCGCTTCTCCGTGGTGCGCCTGTATCCCTCCAAGCTGCGCCAGATCGCCATCGCCAAGACCGAACCGGGCGACGAGAACAACCAGGACATCTCCTCCCTGGTGGGCAAGGTGGACATCCGCAAGCTCGAGCTCTACAGCCAGAACGACACCGACGCCTACAGCTACTCCGGCGGGCTCAACCGGGCCAACCAGGGCATCCTGGAATTCGTGGAGATGTTCAAGGCGCCCATCAAGATGCTGCACCCGCTGCTCACGGCCACCCAGGAGGCCAACTACGTGGGCACGGAAAACATCGGCGCCATCCCCTTCCAGGGGGTGATCATGGCCCACTCCAACGAATCCGAGTGGCAGGCGTTTCGCAACAACAAGAACAACGAGGCCTTCCTGGACCGCATCTCGGTGATCAAGGTGCCCTACTGCCTGCGCGCCACCGAGGAAGAACTCATCTACGACAAGCTGATCCGCACCAGCGAGCTGAGCGAGGCCCCCTGCGCCCCGTCCACCCTGGACCTGCTGGCCAAGTTCTCCGTGCTCACCCGCCTCAAGGAACACGAGAATTCGAGCCTCTATTCCAAGATGCGCGTCTACGACGGCGAGAGCCTCAAGGACACCGACCCCAAGGCCAAGTCCATGCAGGAATACCGGGACGTGGCGGGCGTGGACGAGGGCATGAACGGGGTCTCCACCCGCTTCGCCTTCAAGGTGCTCTCCGAGACCTTCAACTATGACACCCGCGAGGTGGCCGCCGATCCGGTGCACCTGCTCTACATGCTGGAGCAGGCCATCCGCCGGGAACAGTTCCCGGAGGAGACGGAACGACGCTACCTGGAATTCATCAAGGCGGAGCTGGCGCCCCGCTACGCGGACTTCATCGGCAACGAGATCCAGAAGGCCTATCTCGAGTCCTACCACGACTTCGGCCAGAACCTGTTCGAGCGCTATGTCTCCTACGCGGACGCCTGGATCGAGGACCACGACTTCAAGGATCCGGACACCGGGCAGATGCTCGACCGCGCGGCGCTCAACCAGGAGCTGTCCAAGATCGAGAAGGCCGCCGGCATCGCCAACCCCAAGGACTTCCGCAACGAGGTGGTGAAGTTCGCCCTGCGCGCCCAGGCGGCCCAGGGTGGCAGGATGCCCTCCTGGACCTCCTACGAGAAGATCCGCGAGGTGATCGAGAAGCGCATGTTCAGCCAGGTGGAGGACCTGCTGCCGGTGATCAGCTTCGGCACCAAGGCGGACTCGGACATGGAGCGCAAGCACAGCGAGTTCGTGCAGCGCATGGTGGAGCGGGGTTACACCGAACGCCAGGTGCGCCGCCTGGTGGAGTGGTACATGCGCGTCAAGCAGGCGGGCTGAGGCCTCATGGTCAGCATCGTCGATCGGCGCCTCAACCCCAAGGACAAGAGCCTGGCCAACCGCCAGCGTTTCATCCGTCGTGCCAAGCGCCAGATCCTGGACGCAGTGCGCGACATCTCGGGCAAGCGCAAGGTCACCGAGGTGGGTCAGGGGGAGGAGGAGATCCGCATCCCCGCCGACGGCCTGCAGGAGCCCTCGTTTCGCAAGGGCACGGATACCGGCATGCGCCGCCACGTGGTGCCCGGCAACAAGGAATACCAGGCCGGCGACCTGATCCCGCGGCCCGACGGCGGCGAGGGCGGGCGCGGCCCCGGCGGCAGCCCGACGGGGGAGGGGGAGGACGAGTTCCGCTTCACCGTGAGCCGCGACGAATTCCTGGACCTGTTCTTCGAGAACCTGGAACTGCCGGAGCTGGCGCGCACCCAGCTCTCCAAGGTGGAGCAGGAGGGCGTGCAACGGGCGGGATACTCCGTGTCCGGCTCGCCGGCGAGCCTCAACCTCACCCGCACCATGCGCAACTCCCTGTCCCGGCGCCTGGCCCTGCGCCGTCCCAAGCGCGAGGAGATCCTGGAACTGGACCGGGAGATCGACCGCCTGGAACGCTCAGGCAAGGACCCGGAGCGCCTGCGCGCCCTGGTGCTGGAGCGCGAGGCGCTCACCCGCCGCTCCCGGCTGATCCCCTACATAGATCCCATCGACCTGCGCTACAACCGCTTCACGCCGGTGCCGCGCCCCATCTCCCAGGCGGTGATGTTCTGCCTCATGGACGTCTCCGGCTCCATGACCGAGGACATGAAGGACCTGGCCAAGCGCTTCTACATGCTGCTCTACCTGTTCCTGGAACGGCGCTACCGGCACGTGGACATCGTGTTCATCCGCCACACCCACATCGCCCAGGAGGTGGACGAGGAGACCTTCTTCTACTCCCG